>Ga0209184_1001440_pt1 | contig 15628 bp, 10 predicted proteins | sample EN8Hudsemesocosm_2_FD_184627 | JGI IMG/M metagenome (GOLD analysis project Ga0209184, IMG submission 184627) | Methane-oxidizing microbial communities from mesocosms in the Hudson Canyon - EN8C Hudson Canyon (SPAdes) (version 2) | ecosystem: Environmental > Aquatic > Marine > Cold seeps | place... | reverse complement strand
GTATCCGACGCCGATACCATGCTTAACTACATCAACCCACAGGCCTCACAGCCTGAATCGGTGAGTCTGTTCACTAAACCCGGTTGCTCGTTCTGTGCCAAGGCCAAGGACGCATTAAACGCCGCCAACATGGCCTATGAAGAAGTGGTATTGGGTCGTGATGCCAGCCTTACTACCTTGCGTGCCATGACGGGCAATGAAACGGTTCCTCAAGTTTTCATTGCGGGTAAACACATAGGGGGTAGTGTGGAATTAGATGCTTACTTGACCGCCTAAACAAAAACGTTCAGTGAAGATTTTCTGAACGCTACCCTTTGGTGAATAGTCCCTGTGGATTATTCACCACCCTTTCTAACGTCCCCCACCTCTAATATCCCCAACCTCTCCCTCCAATGCAGCTGCCCTACCATAAAAATAGCGGCAAGCCGGATTAGCGTAAAAATAATGCTGATGGAACGGTGATACCAATTGCCTCAGATAAAGCTAACCTTATATACTCATCTAAACTTATGGTGTCATTGATTTATAGCCAAAAATTAAGGGAGGGGCAATATTGAAAAACTCACATTTCACCAATCATAACAGTAATCTAGTCGCCTCTCGCAATGCTTTGATTTCACTGCTACAAAAAAGCAATCGTCTACATCTTCTGGCCGAAATTGAGAGTAAAGTTAAAAAGCCCACGCCAGACGCATATGATCGTGTTCCCCTTAGCCATGTCACGGAAAATATCAAAAAATTAGCCGCCATAACCCAGGAGCCAAATCTGGGATTAAAGGTTGCCAGTATGTCTAACATGGAAGAAACCCCGCTTTATAAAACCATTCAGCACTCCGTCAATATCGTATCTAGCTACAGCGAAAAAATGCCACTTCATATTTTATTAAAGGGCATGGCACATTATTATAAAGTTCAAAGTGAAGCCTTTAGCCTAAAAGTGGATGAGTACCAGGGGAAGGTCATCATCAATTTAATTCCCAATATGCCGGATATCTATAGCCACCATCAAACCGAAGGGGCCAGCGCGGTAATTTTAACCGCCGTTAATAAACTCTGCCACTTAAAGGCCAGCCGAATTCGATTTAGCCATGGCCAGCCATCGGATGATGTTGCCATTTACCAAAACATATTAAAAACCAAACCGGAATTTAATCAGTCAATCAATGCGCTTGAATTTATCGTGCCCAATAATGAAAATTATCATGATGACAAAACCTATGACCTCATGGGTGCCCTGCAAAACTTAATGAACGCCCAGTTTCCGGATGCAGGTTACACCGAACGTTGCCAGCATATACTCAAATGCATACTCAGCTTAGGGCCACCCAAGCGTGAAAATGTTGCCAAGATATTTAATTTAAGCATTAGCAGCCTACAGCGCCGTTTAAAGGAAGAAGGCACCTCCTTTCAAGACGTATTATTGGTCACCCGCATGGAGCTGGCCCACGAATACCTGGTCACGCAAAAGCGCAGAGCCAGTGACACTGCATTTTTATTGGGTTATTTATCCGCTAGCCGTTTTTTTAATGCGTTCAAGAATTGGTTTGAACTCACCCCGTCACAATACGTAAAAAGCCACGTAAGTTCAGACCAGTAAGACAATTCTCTACTGCATGACCACCTTCTGTCTCTAAACCCTAGCAAGGGTGTTAATTTAGGCCAGTCACTGAAATTTCCCCATGATGTGTTATTTCCGGCAGGTACGCCTATAAGCATGCCTTAATAAAATCCCCTCCTTATTCGCCTGACCCGAAATAGCATATTTAAAAAAACCGCACTTCCTATACTTATTCTGGGCTGGCATTCCAATACGGATGCCTAAAGCGATATAAAAATAATAACTTGAGAGAATGAATATGCTAACCAACACGGTACGCAAGGCATTGGGGCGTAAAAAATATCTGGCCATGGCCATCCCACTATTAATGGCTTGCCAGGCACAGGGCATTGAATTCAATAGCGGTGGTATTGAAGGCTCGTTCGATAGCCAACTCTCCATGGGTTCCAGCTGGCGTGTAGAAAGCGCCGATGCGTTGCTGTTAAGCGGCGATAACGTCAATGACGGTAATTCAAATTACAACAAAGGCGATGCCTTTTCTCAAATCTTTAAAGGCAGTCACGACTTACAAGTTAGTTATCAAAATTTTGGTGCCTTTGTACGGGGTAAATACTGGTATGACAGCGCCTTGGAAAATAATCAGGTAAATACAGGTCACAGCCCAACTGCGAGCGTGAATACAGTACCCGCTGGTCCCTCAGCCGGGGTAAATTTATACAATCAAAATGGCGGCAAACTGGATGACGCGCAGTTTAGTGAGTACGCAAAGTTTTCAGGAGCATTAATATTAGATGCCTTTATCTATGGTGAATTTGAAGCGGGCGATATGCCGTTAGATGTACGACTAGGTAAGCAAGTGGTTTCCTGGGGTGAAAGTACTTTCATCCAAGGTGGCATTAACGCCATTAACCCGGTTGATGTGAGTGCGTTTCAACGTCCCGGCGCCGAAATTAAAGAGGGTTTAATTCCGGTTAATATGGCGTATGCCAATATAGGCGTGACCGACGATTTAAGTGTGGAAGCTTTTTACCAACTTGAATTCCAGGAAACCGTTATTCCCGGTTGCGGTACTTTTTTCTCTACCAGCGATTATGCTGCTGACGGTTGTACTATCGCCAGTATTGCCCCAGGGGTTGCCGTGTTACGGGATGAGGATGGCATTCGTGCAGCCAAAGATGATGGTCAATTTGGTATCGCGGCTCGTTATGTTTTAGGGGATACCGAATTGGGCTTTTATGCTATGAATATTCATAGCCGACTACCCATAGTGAGCTCTGTTTCTGGTGGTACTGGTGCTGGCGGTGGCTCTACTTACTTCGTTGAATACCCAGAAGATTTGCAGTTAGCGGGCGTCAGTTTTGCGACCAACCTTGGCTCCATGGCGGTGTCTGGCGAAATAAGCCATAAAAAAGATGTGCCTTTGCAACTTAACTCTCTAGACCAAATTGCAGCTGTTTTAAGCTACGGCACCACACCTGAAGCAAACGGCGGCGCGCCAGCACAATTAAACGCAGAAGTGTTTGCACTCACCGCCGGTAGTGGTGCCAATCCGGTGGGCGTTATCTTGGATGGTTCTCGCCCCTTCGATATAACCCAGGTTCAAGTAACGGGTATAAAATTCTTTGATCAGGTGGCAGGTGCTAACCGAGTAACTGTCATTGGTGAAGCCGGTTATAGCTTTATTCATGACTTTGAGGAAGACGGAGAAGGGGTGCTTAAATTTGGCCCCAATGCAGATCCTTCAAACGATCATGGCTTCACCACGCAATCATCATACGGTTACCGCGCCCGTGTAGTGGCCTCCTACACTGACGTGTTTGCCGGTGTTGACTTAACACCCACATTATCTTGGAAACATGACTTAGAAGGTTGGGCACCCAATCCGGGTGGATCGTTTAGCCAGGGCGAAAGATCCCTTGGACTTACCATTAAAGCCGACTACATCTCAACCTATAGCGCAGCCATTAGTTATATGCAGTACATGGATGGCGATGCGTCTAAAGTCAGCGACCGTGACTTTGCTTCTATCACCGTTGGCATGCAGTTCTAAAAAACTAGACATGCTTTCTAAACATACTCTCTAAACAAAAGAAGGCGCGGGCCGGGTGCCCGCCCTTCGAGGATAAATATGAAAATACAAACCATTGCCACCTCAGCCATGCTGCTGTCCATGATAAGTGGTGGAGCCTGGGCCAAGGTGTCCCCCCAGGAAGCAGCTAAGTTGGGGTCTTCCCTCACGCTTATGGGAGCCGAAGTGACCGCCAATAAAAGTGGCAGCATTCCCAGTTACCAAGGCGGTTTAAAGCAGGATAAAAGCGCCAATCCAACCGCCAACATATTTGCACAAGAGTCACCCTTATTCACCATTACCGCCAAAAATATTGAGCAGTACAAGGAACAATTAAGCGACGGTCAAATCGCACTTTTTAACAAGTTTCCTGACACCTACAAAATGCCCGTTTATAAAACTCATCGCACCGCAGCGTATCCAACGGGTATTTATGACAAAGCCCGTAAAAATGCCACCGTTACCGAATTAGTTGACGGTGGTAATGGACTAACAAATTTTGATGAGACTGTGCCGTTTGCCATTCCCAAAAATGGTTTGGAAGTGATCTGGAATCATGTAAGCCGCTTTCGTGGTGGTACCGTAGAGCTTAATTTTGCGCGATTTCCGGTACAAAGAAATGGTGACTTTACCGCCATTAAAGTGCGCACCCAACTCACCATGCCGCAGTATTTAAAAGACAAGTACAACCCTAAAAAAGACAACAATATCTTGTTTTATTTCACCTCAAGAATAAAGTCCCCGGCCCGTTTAACCGGTAACGTTTTACTGGTGCATGAAACCGTAGACCAGGTAAGCCAACCTCGAATGGCATGGAGCTATAATGCCGGTCAACGCCGAGTTCGCCGTGCCCCTCAGGTAGCCTATGATGCACCCGCACAAGCCACTGGCGGTTTACGCACGGCTGATCAGGTGGATATGTATAACGGCGCCCCCGATAAATATGATTGGAAGTTAGTGGGCAAGAGCGAAATGTATATCCCCTACAACGCCTACAAGCTGGCTGACCAGGACGCTAAGTACAAAGACATTGTGCAAGCTGGCCATATTAATCAAGATTTCACCCGTTATGAATTACACCGGGTTTGGAAGGTAGAGGCCACCTTAAAAGCTGGCGAGCGCCACGTATATGGCAAGCGTACCTTTTACATAGATGAAGACAGCTGGCAGATTGCCCTGGCCGATCACTATGATAACCGCGGTGTATTATGGCGCGCCTCAGAGGGCCACTCATTACAGTTTGTGAATGCCAATACCCTCTGGTATGTGTCTACCACTAACTATGACTTGTTATCCGGTCGCTACATGATTGAACTGCCAAATGAAGAAATCGAACCGGTTAAATTTGGTAATCCTGCCAAGCGTAAACAGTTTACCGCGGCGGCTATTCGCCGATCAGGCAAACGCTAACCCACCTATTTGCCACTCTTCACCTCTACCCGCCATGGGTAGAGGTGTTTTTTAAACCCAAGCGATCCCCCCTTTCCACACATTCATAATGCCAAATTAGAATTAAAATATTGTAACCCACACAGGAGATCAAAAATGAAATCGCGATCACTTAAAATACTAATGGCGCTGGTGGTGACCATACTGGTTGCCGGCGGCAGTTATTGGCAGATAAATTTTAATAAAGACTGGCGCCAACAATACGCCTACGCCAAGGGCGTTGATGCTATGGTGTATTCGTTTCCCTATCAGTTAAACAGCGCCTTGTTGTATAAATGGAGTCAACCTCAAATACCGGGAAAATTAGGACCCGCCGATGCTGTTAACCGTTTTTGGCACTCACCTAAAACCACCGACCCTAAGGTATACCGTGATGGCGGTATGCCAAATGTAGATACCCTTTATTCAGTGGGTTGGATGTACGCCAAAGAACAGCCTGTCATTATTAGCGTGCCAGAAATCCCCGGCAAGCGTTATTACGCGTTTGAATTCGCGGGTTTTGACTCAGACAATTTTGCTTACATCAGTAAACGCCTTCACGGTAATGACGGAGGTAACTACGCTATCGTGCCACCAGGTTGGCAAGGTGAGTTGCCAGACAACGTAGAGTTTTTAGCGCACAACCCCACCTCTTGGTTTATTACTTTAGGCCGAACATTTGTTGACCCCAATGATCCACAAGATAGTGACCGCGTTAATGCATTACAGGCGCAGTATAAGGTCGTGGCTTTAAGCGACTGGGGTAAAAATAATCCACCTAGGCCTGCGTATCCGCCAATTGCCCACATGGGCAAGCTCAGTGAGGTATTGCTGGCAGGAAATATCGTGGACTATATAAAAAGGTTAGTGATTTCTGATCCACTGTCTTTCTGGAAAAATGTTAACCATGCCATGACGGTTAATGGTGTACCACTGCGCGACCAGAGTCGTCTGGCCGATTGGGCCGGGCTGAATATTGGGCCCAACCAGGATATTGCCCAGCTTAGGGATAGTGAACGTGCTGGCTTAAAAACTGCCGTGATAGATGGCATGATGATTCTTAAAGACTATGGCCGTCATGGCTACGACTCCAAAAGCGTGAACGGCTGGCTTTATCCGCCAGTGGGCACTGGTCGCTCAGGCATGAGTGGTGACTATTTAAGTCGAGCTGCCGTTCAATCTATGAAAGGTCTTATCGTCAACGATGCACAAGAGGCCATGTATATTCCGGTAATAAAAGATCAATTTGATGAACATATTAATGGTGAAAATTCCTACGAGATTAAGTTTTCCCCAGAGCAAATTCCTGATGCCCATTACTTTTGGTCGCTCACCGCCTACGATACCGATGGCAACCTGGTTTTGAATCCCATCGATCGCTATGCCATCAGTGACCGTTCAAACCACCTTGTCTACGAAGAAGACGGCGGCTTGCGCATCTATGTAGGTAAAACCCCTCCTAAGGGTAAAGAAAGCAATTGGTTACCGGCCGATGGCGAAACCATTTTGGTATTGCGAGTATACGGGCCAGGTAAAGACGTGATTGCACAAACATGGCAGCCCCCTTCGGTGGCAAGACTGTAATTTATCCATACCATCAACGGGTTTTATAACCGGTTGATGGTGATTCTCCCTCTATCAACTTTATCCCCTATGGTAACCCTAGCCAAAAGTGAAATAGCCAATGAACAGGCTGTGATCTAAACGTTATCCTGACCCGAATGAGTATAGTTTAAAACTCCCCATGCATTATTCTCTGCTTACCCTGGCTTGTTGTGTTATGGGGTTTCACATCAAAATCGTTAACCATTAAAAAGAGAAGTCCCATGGTGAATTTTCAAATAATAAGCGCACTGGTAATTGCTATTGCAATATGCGTTCACCTTTATCGTTTGCATTTATTGAGCATTTTAACCCAGTCTAAAAACCATGAGGATTTTTCTGGGCAGTTACTGCAAGTGGGAAAATCCGTGGTGGCATACCAAAAAGAAGATGAGAGTCTCACTACCAATAAACAAACCATAGTGTGTATGCATGGTTGGCTAGAAGATCACCGTTATTTTAGCGAAATATATACCCCAAAAGACGCTGAACTTATTTTCATTAACAGTTGTGATTACCATGGCCCCAATAAAGACATAACCCCTGTTGACGCCACTTGGCAAACAGCCAACCCTTTTCCCGAATGCACCATAGAATATGACGCAGCCGTTTTAATTATGGCGGTTAAAAATTTGGCCAGTCACAAAAAGATATTACTGCATGGCCACAGTCGAGGCGGGGCGGTGGTGATTGAGGCCGTTAAGCAGGCTCCTGAATTATTTGCACAGACTCAGGTAATACTGGAGGCCCCTATTTTGCCCGAGGCTCCAGTAGGTGTTCAAACGCCATCCAAAATCATTAATGCGATAGCCTCTAAAGTGACTATGTATATTTTCCCGTTTGTGGCAAACGTTTTATCCAAAAAGGGTTTACCCTCATTTGTGCTTAAAGGCATGGGACCACTCACCCCCCGTAAAAGCCACTTACTAAAGGGTTTGTTTTATAGCGCTAAAAGCGCTTCTGTGTTAATGGCCAACATGAAAAATATGATGGATTGGCCCTTGCAGAACAAAATGACCCTGCTAGATAACATTAAAGGTGGCCACATATTGGTGGGCTCAGCCGATTCGGTATTAAGTCGCCGTTTAATGATTAAGAGCATTAACAAAAACAAAGGTAACTTAACTGTGGTGCACACCAAACATTCCAGCCATTTTATTAGTTTGGATATCCCTGAACAGGTTAGCCGTTTAAATTTTAGTTAATGGCCAAGATGCAGCATCAACAGTAAATAGAGGTAACTTATGAACACTGAATATCAAGACATTATTATTGTAGGGGCGGGACTATCGGGTATTGGCGCGGCGTGCCATATTTCAAAAAACTGCCCTAACAAATCATTGGCCATACTGGAAAGCCGTGAATCCATGGGCGGCACCTGGGATTTTTTTCGATACCCTGGCATTCGCAGCGACAGTGATATGTTTACCCTGGGTTATAACTTTAAGCCTTGGCGTGGGGACGATGCCATTGCTGATGGCCCAAGTATATTAAATTATATAAAGGAAGCCGCCAATGAGCATTCCCTTGAAGAAAAAATTCGTTACCAGCATAAGGTAACCTCCATGAGCTGGTGCAGTAAAAGTGCCAAATGGACCTTGCAGCTAATGGTAGACGGTGAAGCCTGCACCATGAGCTGCAGCTTTTTATTATCTTGCACCGGTTATTACAACTACGACAAGGGTTTCACCCCAAACTTTAAGGGCAAAGACGACTTTAAAGGCCAGTTTATCCATCCGCAACAGTGGCCAGAAGACTTGGACTATAGCGATAAAAAAATAGTAGTGATTGGCAGTGGCGCCACCAGTGTGACGCTAGTGCCTGAGCTGGCTAAAAAGAGTAAACATGTGACCATGTTGCAACGCAGCCCCACCTACGTGGCCACCGTTCCCAAACAAGAAAAAACCGCGATAAAACTTCGTAAAATTTTACCTGAAAAATGGGTGTACCGGATTATCCGCGCACGTAAGGTCACCTTCACCTTAATGCTCTATAAATTTTGTCGGGCATTTCCGGGGCTTTCCAGAAAACTATTTACCACCATGGCAAAAAAACAGCTGGGAAAAGACTTTGACCTTAAACACTTTAGCCCAAGCTACGCCCCCTGGGACGAGCGCTTGTGTGCCGTGCCTGATGGGGATTTGTTTAAAACTCTGCGTAACGGTGGTGCCCAGATAGTCACCGACACCATAGACACCATTACCGCCAACGGCATTAAATTGAATTCAGGTGACGTGCTGGAGGCCGACATCATTGTCAGTGCCACCGGCTTGGACCTTAAGATGATGGGTGGCATAGACATTGAGGTCGATGGCGCGCCATTTATCATCTCAGATTCCATGGTGTATCGCGGTGTATTAGTTGAAAACCTACCTAATGTAGGTTTAATATTTGGCTATACCAACGCCTCCTGGACTTTAAAGTCAGACCTGACCAGCGAGTTTGTGTGCCGTATCATCAATCACTTAGACAAGACCCATACTCAGCAATGTCGCGCCGTAAACAGTGATAAAAGGATAGGCACCATTCCCTTTATAGATATGAACTCCGGCTATATTCATCGCGCCGCGAATAAAATGCCCCAACAGGGCAATAAAATACCCTGGCGTTTATATCAAAATTACTTAAAGGATATGTTTATGCTGCGCCTGGGCAGTGTGAAAGATGGGGTCTTGAAATTTGAGAAGGCGCAGACCCAGTTAACACCTGCCAATAGCGAAGGCAGTAGCAAACAGGCTGCACTTTAACGCCTTGCCCTTCAGGCTAGGCAGCAGCACCTTGGGGTGCTTTTTATACCCTTTATCTTTAGCCCCCTTGCTAGCTGCAATGGGGGGCTATTAGCCGTTTAGGCTCAGGCAAATAACCCAACCCCCTACTCTGACCCGAATGAGTATAGTTTACCTCCCCCATGTCTTTTACTCTCCTCACTACAGTAAGCCTTAATTTGATATTAAGTCGTGCTAAACGCTATTCATCCAGTGGCTCATTTAACCTTACAAAAAGCCATGGATCACAATAAAAAGACGTGAAATAACAGAGGTCCTCATGAAACGTAAAATTATAGCCAGTGTCGGCATGTTGCTCGTGATAGGGCTAGGGGTTAGTTACCACCTGTACCAAAAACTAAATGGTCAAATCATTCAGATTACGCCCGAGTCCATTGCGTCTTTTAAACAAGAGGTGAGCAATCAAAATGAACATTTAATTGAACAACATGAATATAAGGCCAATAAAACACAGGCTAAATCGGACGAAAAAAATGTGTATTTTGGTGACCTGCACGTCCATACCTCGCTGTCATTTGACAGCTACTTATTAGGCAGCCGCTTGGGTTTAAAAGACGCCTACCGTTTTGCCAATGGTGAACCCTATGAACTCGTTACCGGGGAGGTCATGCGCTTAAGCCGGCCACTGGATTTTGCGGCGGTCACCGATCACGCCGAATCCTTTGGCCTGTTTATTGGTTGTGGCCAAGCCAAGCTAAGCGACGTACAAAAAGAATATTGTGATGGTTTTGAACAACCATCTGCCGCCATGTTTTATAAACTGCGCAAGAGAGCCTTGGTCCGTCCTCCGATTCGCTCATTGGCTTCTTGCGATGGGGATGCGGCACAATGCCAAGAAAATGCCATCACCACCTGGCAACAAACCCAGCAAGCGGCCGATGAATTTTATCGCCCCGGCAAGTTCACCACATTTGCGGCCTATGAGTACTCTCCTTCATTAGCAAGCCGGGGAAAGATGCACCGTAATGTTATTTTCAAAAACTCCACAGTACCCAAGCAGGCAACGTCAGTATTTAGCGAAGCCACTGTTTTGGGGCTATGGCGTAAACTTGAAAAAGACTGCACCGCTCCTTGTGACTTTTTAACCATTCCACACAATTCAAATAGATCCTGGGGCATTGCCTATTCAGGTGAAACCATCGACGGCGATGTTTACACTAAAAGCGACTGGGCACTACGGGGAAGAAATGAACCCCTTGCCGAAATGTTTCAGGTGAAAGGCAATTCAGAATGCGGCGTGGGCGCTGGGGCGGTGGATGAAGAATGTAATTTTGAAAGTACCCTGCCAATCTGTGAAGGGGAAGACGCCGTTGGCTGCAGCGGTAAAAATTCTTTTGCCCGAGAAGGGCTTAAAAAAGGCCTAGAGCTGGAACAAGAGCTAGGCTTTAACCCGCTGCAATTTGGTTTTATTGGCAGTACCGATACCCACAATGCAAACCCCGGCGACACAGAAGAATGGGACTATAAAGGAGATGCAGGAGTGTATACGTCTCCTGCCCGCCAGCGCACCGATTACCTGGGTGATAATCAATACACTGCCGCCGAAGATGCAAAAACCATCAAACAAAACCCGGGCGGCTTAGCGGCGGTGTGGGCCAAGGAGAATACCCGGGAAGCCATCTTTGAAGCCCTTGAAAATCGCGAGACCTACGCCACCAGCGGCACCCGCATCAAGTTGCGTTTCTTTTCTGCTTGGGAATTACCTGCCGACATCATTAATAGCCCAGACTTAATTCATCAGGTTTACGATAAAGGCGTGCCCATGGGCAGCGTCATGAAAACGCGTAATGATGAACAACCACCTTCTTTTGTGGTGTGGGCCATGAAAGATGCAATCTCTGCCAACTTGCAAAAAGTTCAAATGATTAAAGGGTGGATGGAAAATGGTGTACGTAAAGAAAAGGTATTTGATATTGCCTGCTCTGATGGCTTGAGTGTAAACCCGGCTACAGGACGCTGCCCGGATAATGGCGCCAAAGTTAGTTTAAATGACTGCTCCGTTAATGAAAATAAAGGCGCCAAAGAGTTAAAGCTGCTATGGAAGGACGAGGATTTTAACCCGCAGCAATCCGCCTTTTATTACGTACGCGTATTGCAAAACCCCACGTGCCGCTGGAGCACTTATGATGCCATTAGGTTAGGGACAAAACCCCGTGAAGATGTGCCCGCCACGGTTCAAGAACGGGTTTGGTCATCACCAATTTGGTATACCCCTTAAAAGTAAACACCTGAATTAAAAATACATTCAATCCACAACAGGAGAGTCAAAAGTGAAATCACGATCCTTGAAAATACTCACGGCCCTGCTAGTGACCATATTGGTTGCCAGCGGCAGTTATTGGCAAGTTAACTTCAATAAAGATTGGCACGAAGAGTATGCCTACGCCAAGGGCATTGATGCCATGGTGTATTCATTTCCCTATCAGTTAAACAGCGCTTTATTATACAAATGGAGCCAGACCAAAGGGCCTGAAGGGTATCAAGGGCCAGTAGATGCCGTGAATAATTTTTGGCACACAAACCAACCGGCCAACCCAAAGATATATAGTGATGGTGGCATGCCAAATGTAGATACACTCTACTCGGTAAGTTGGGTATACGCTAAAGATCAGCCTGTCATTATTAGCGTTCCAGAAATTCCCAATGATCGTTTTTACTCCTTTCAGATAGCTGGGTTTGATTCAGATAATTTTGCTTACATCAGCAAACGACTTCACGGAAATGGTGGCGGCAACTACGCCATCGTGCCACCCGGTTGGCAAGGTGAGTTACCAAAAGATGTAGAATTTTTAGCGCACAACCCAACTTCGTGGTTCCTTACCGCGGGGCGCACCTTTGTTGATCCTAATGACCCACAGGACAGTGTGCGAGTTAATGCACTACAGCAGCAGTATAAGATAGTGGCGTTGAGTGATTGGGGTAAAGAAACCCCACCCAGACCAGCGCACCCCCCTATCGCAGATATGGGCAAGCTAAGTGAGATGTTACTGGAAGGGAACATCATCGATTACTTAAAAAGGCTAGTGATCTCTGACCCGCTCTCTTATTGGGAGAATGTTAACCACGCCATGACGGTTAATGGTGTGCCGATGCGCGACAGAAGCCGTCTAGCCGATTGGGCAATGCTGAAAATTGGGCCCAATCAGGATATTAGCCAGGCTAATCCAAGCGCGCTTGCAGGATTAAAGCGCTCGGTAATGAGTGGCATGATAATCCTTAAAGATTATGGCCTTCATGGTTTCAACCTTAACGTGGCCAACGGTTGGTTTTACCCACCAAAGTCCACCGGTCGCTCTGGCATTGCGGGGGACTATTTAAGTCGATCCGCCCTTCAATCCATGAAAGGTATTATTGCCAACGATGCACAAGAAGCCGTGTATATTCCGGTAAGAAAAGATCAATTTGGCGAGGAGCTTAATGGCGACAATAGTTACGAAATTCATTTCAAGCCTGACCAGATCCCAAAGGCCACTAATTTTTGGTCTCTCACGGCATATGATATCGATGGAAATTTGATTTTGAACCCCATCGATCGCTATGCCGTCGGTGATCGTTCCAAACAATTGACCTATGAAGCAGACGGTGGTTTGCGCATCTTTGTGGGTAAAACCCCACCTAAGGGTAAAGAAAGCAATTGGTTACCCATTGCCGACGGTTATGCCATTTTAATGTTGCGAGTATACGGCCCAGGTGAAGATGTGATTGCACAAACATGGCAGCCGCCTTCGGTGCTAAGACTGTAATTTGCCACCACCATCAACCGGTTTACAAAACCGGTTGATGGTGTCTTTCCTACCTACCTTAATTCCCCTCATTTTAGCCTAATTTTAGCCTCATTCGATTTAGCTTTGCCTGTAGAGTGAGTTCCTACCAAAAAACTCAACCTGACCCGAATGAGTATAGTTTACCCCCCCGCCATATCTTATTCTGGGCACACTGATGCATGTCTTTATTCGATATTAAGCCAAATTAATCGCTACTTAGTCCTTGTCCCGCTTAATTTGGCCGTGAGAGCACTGGAGCACCTATGATGCCATTAGGTTAGGGGCTGGATGATTCAATACTTAAAGGTGAAGTATGAGTATTTTAAAAAAAATATTACCCGATCCGGTTTTTCACTTTGTGATGATTGGTGGCCTGTTATTTTTATTGGACGGTTTTTTAACACCCGGCCAAAACCTTCAATATCTAATTGATATGGATCAAACGCGCATTGACTGGATTAAAAACACCAGCAGCAAAGAAACGGGGGATATTCCTAGCCAACAGCAATTATCAAATTTAATAGACCACCACATAAAACAGGAGATATTTTTTCGTGAAGCCCTGGCCATTGAGCTTGAAAAAGATGATGTGATTGTGCGCCGCAGGTTAATCGAAAAGTATAAGTTTATGCTTGAAGGCATGATTGATACCACCCAAGCTTCCAACGAACAATTAGTTGAGCACTACCAGAAAAATCAAGGCAGCTTTATTCAGCCTGCTCGCTACAGTTTTAGCCATCATTACTTTAGTGATGAGCAACGTGACAATGCCCAACAAGATGCCGCTGCCTCCCTTACCAACCTGGTATCAACCAATGTAAAGTCAACCAGTGTGAATAACAAGATTGGCGATCCCTTCATGATGCGTTATCACTATAGTCAATTGGACCTTAAACAGATTGCAAACAGTTTCGGCAAGGATTTCTCAGCGAGTTTAAACTCACTCGCTGTTGGCCAGTGGAGCGCTCCCATACCCTCAATTTACGGTTGGCACCTGGTTAAAATTACCCATAAAAAAGCAGATTACCTACCTGAATTTGAAGAGATAGCAGACCAGGTTCAAATTGAATTTCAAAAGCATAAACGAATATTAGTCAATGATGCGGTATACAGTGACCTATTGGCAAAATATGACATCCGCTTTCCCAGCGTTGTGACTAGCGATGAAAAATAATGTGAGTAAACTCATCACTGCGGTATTGGTGCTCATTGGCTATTGCGCCTTGCTGCACACACCCGCCGTCAGCGCCCATGAAATACGCCCTTCTTTTTTATCCATGGAAGAGACAACTGAAAACCAATTTAGTGTGTTGTGGAAACGCCCGGTTAAAAAAGGGACAGTGCCAGACATTAACCCAGTTTTCCCTAGTAACTGCCAGCTCGCCTTTAATACGTTTGTTGAAATCACGGCTTCGGCAAAAATTCAGCGCGGTACGCTAACCTGTAATGATAAAGGCATGGGCCAAGGGGTTATTCGTATACCTGGTCTTGAAACCACCTTGATTGATGTTTTAGTGCGCATACAGCTATTAAACGGTGACACCGTACAAGGGGTGATTAAGCGGGATAATCCTTCTCTGATATTTGACCAGGCTCAAGGGGTTCCCATAGGGGATTATATTGTGCTTGGGTTTGAACATATTCTAGGCGGCATAGATCACCTGATGTTTGTATTGGCCTTAATGTTAATTGTGCCCGGCATGTGGGCATTATTAAAAACCATCACCGCGTTTACCCTGGCCCACAGCATCACGTTAGGTTTGGCCACCCTGGGGGTGGTTAACTTGCCTGCGCCACCGGTGGAGGCCTGCATCGCCTTATCCATTATATTAATGGCCGCCCACGCCCTGTATTTGAAAAAAGGCAACACCACATGGTCATCCAATAAACCCTGGTTAATGGCTTTTCTATTTGGTTTATTACATGGCCTGGGGTTTGCCGGGGCATTAAATGAAGTGGGCTTGCCTGAAGGGGATATTCCGCTGGCATTACTGTTATTTAATGTGGGCATAGAACTTGGGCAAATTGCCTTTGTATTATTTATTGTTTTTTGTGCGGTCTTAATGAAAAGGTTAACCAATACGCAGCCAAGGGCATTATCAACAGTCACTGCCTATGGCATTGGCAGCATGGGAGTGTTTTGGTTTATACAGAATAGTTTAGGTATTTTTGTTTAGAGCTCAGGGAAGGATTAACCCTAAAGCAGGTTGGTTACTTTAACAAAAAGGGGGACCCTTTGGTTAAAGCTCACATTCAAGTTTACCGGTTTTTTCCATGCACTCGCTTGTTCTGGCGCTGTCGTATGCCCCTTGGCCCAGTTGCTGCCAACTACAAGCACTCACCGCGAATATCAGCACACTAGCCATTAAAAGTGCTTTCATTATTTTCACCTTGATCTGGTTATTGGTTGTCTTCCAAATAA
>Ga0209184_1001437_pt1 | contig 15647 bp, 12 predicted proteins | sample EN8Hudsemesocosm_2_FD_184627 | JGI IMG/M metagenome (GOLD analysis project Ga0209184, IMG submission 184627) | Methane-oxidizing microbial communities from mesocosms in the Hudson Canyon - EN8C Hudson Canyon (SPAdes) (version 2) | ecosystem: Environmental > Aquatic > Marine > Cold seeps | place... | reverse complement strand
ATGCCAGGCGACAACTTGAAATTTGTTGTAGAGCTAATCAACCCAGTAGCGATGGATGAAGGTTTACGCTTCGCTATCCGTGAAGGTGGTCGTACTGTTGGTGCTGGTGTTGTATCTAAAATCATGGCTTAATTCTCTTTTGAGAAATAGCAGATTTTAGTTCTCACGAGAACTGAAAAAAAAGACGCTTAGGCGTCTTTTTTTATGTCTGAAATTTTAGGTTTATACATGTAAGCAAGGTGCTTGTGTTGTATCTGCCTATACCAAAAGGATGCATAAGTATCCTTTTATTTAATTCACATGTAATGGCCACTAAACTTTAAACTGTTTAACCACAGTAGTTAATGCGTCGGAGTTTGTTTTTAATCCCGCTAAACTTTCACTCATACTTGATGAGCTTTCGACAGTATCATCAGTCAATAAACGAACATTTTCAACATTTCGTGATACTTCTTCAGCGACGTTAGCTTGTTGAGAAACCGCATCAGAAATTTCATGAGTTTGTCGTTGAAATTTAGATATAACAGTGGTGATATCGTTTAGTACCGCATGTACTTGTTGTGTTAGTTCAACACTTTGTTGTGCTTCATTTTGGCTAATGTTCATTACTGCTACCGCTTTAGACGCCGTACTTTGTAATTCATCAATGATTGATTCTATATTACTCGTGGATTCTTGCGTTCGCGAAGCTAAAGTACGAACCTCATCTGCAACAACAGCAAATCCACGACCTTGTTCACCTGCTCGCGCGGCTTCAATGGCAGCATTAAGTGCTAATAAATTAGTTTGATCTGCGATACTTCTTATCACACTCAGTACTTCGCCAATACTTTGTGTACCATCTTTTAATTGGTTAACAACATTAGATGCAGAAATAACATTTTCTGAAAGTACACTGATACCCTTGGTCGCTTGTTCAACAACACCTACGCCATGTAATACTTTCTCTTCTGCTTGACTGGCTAAACCATTGGACAATTTTGCGTTGTTAGAAATATCGATACTCGTTTGGGCAAGTTCAGCAGCTGCGGTTGCAACCATATCGATTTCTTGTTTTTGGCCTTCAATAATACTATTGGCTTTTTGCCCGATGTCAGCTGCTACTTTTGTCGATTGATTGACCTCTTTGCTTATATCAACGGTCTCTTTAACCAGCTGCTGAATCTTACTAACAAAGCGATTAAACTCTTCAACAAGGTTACCTATCTCATCACTTTTGAATACTTCAATTCGTTTCGTTAAGTCACCTTCCCCTGTTGCCATATCGCTCATTGCTATTTGTAACATATGTATGCGTCTCATCAGTGGAATTGCCATTAACCAAACAACGAAAGCAATTAATGCAATAATGACAACTACGGTAATACTTGAAGAAATGAATGCTTTTTTAACAGGTTCTGAAATTAATCGCTCAGGGACTAAAAACCCTAATTTCCAACTCATTAATGGGTAATCACTACTTACCTCATTAAAAACAACTTGGTAGTTTTCTCCTTGCCAAGTAACATTTGAAGACCCTGAATTATTACGGGTAATTTTAGATTGTAATGCATCAAAACCATCAGTATTGCTAAATTTTTTATCAACAGTTGACATTAAAGAGCCGGGTTCAAACCCTTTCTTGAATCCAGGGAAAAATACCAGCTGGCCACTATCAGTCATTAAAAACGCTTCACCTTCACCTTGGTATTTAATGTTGGCTAATAAGTCTTTACCAATAGTAGTAATTAAAATATCTATGCCACCAATACCTAAAAATCGGCCATCGGGTAAATAGTATGGTCCTTTTACCGTTGCTGATATGGAACCATCATTTGCATCAACGGCAGGATCTGTAACGTACATTTTTCCTTTATCAATACCTTCCTGCCACCAAGGGCGTTTATTGGTAAAATAATCAGCATCGTTATAACGACCGTTTAAATCAAAATATTCATGGGTATTTTCACTACCAAAAAATACACTCTTAATTGAAGAGTCTTGATCTGAAAAATATTTAAAGTATTTAATTACATCTTTATAATTTCTATCATCAGCTAAATTTGATAATCGTTGGTCATAGCCCGTAAACCAGTCAACTACTTGCGGGTTAGAAAATATAGCGTGATTTAGTTGCCCCTTGGCAATAAAAAAATTACGTACTTCAGCTGCTTGCTCACTAACAATGCTCTCAATAGAGCTATTTACTTGTTTTTGGGTGTCTTCGCTGATATCTGATAACACAAAATAAGAAGTTATGATCAGTAGAAAAGCTACTGCGGTTGAAATACCAAAGACTAATTGGCGTAAAATAGAGCTGCGGAAGAAATTTATCATATAATAATATCCGGATTAAGTAGTTGTTTTAGTTATTAAAGCGCTATTTAAATAACGTCTCTGTATTTTTAAACTTTATCATGACAGTTAACAAATCGCTATTGTGAGGGAAGAAATGTCAATCAACGTTGAATAACCTTTATTACGTGAGCTTATTGTAATAAAGGTAATTACTCTTTATCAATTTTGCGCAATTCAATATCAAACTAAAGGCAATGTTCATTGCTATAGAATGTATATTGAACAGTAGCGCTATAAACCAAACTTTCTTACTTTATTATTCATGCTGGTTTGCCATGAATAAAAGGCTTTATCCCATATGGCTAAGCAAGAGCCAAAATTCTTATCAAAGTGAATTTTTTCCCGGCTATGGTGAATTTGATGCTGAGCAGGGCTAATAAATATATGCTCTAAATAACCAAAACTAATCCACACATGGCTGTGGCGTAAATTAGCTGCGGCTAAATTGAAAACGAAATTGAATAAATTTACGCCTAATATTTCGGCAAAGCCAATGGCCCCATCAAAAGAATACATAAATATTCCACTGACTACGCCTACGACAAAAACCCCTCGGATGTTATTCAAAATATACTCAATGCTATGAACTCTATAGAGTGTTAACGGGGTTAATACCGTAGCGCTGTGATGAACTGAATGATATTTCCATAAAAGAGGAATTCGATGATATAACCAATGTATAAAAAATCGTGAAAAGTCTTCAATTATAAAAAGTGCGATACTGAAAGTTATCACTACATTTTGATAAGGCCATTGCAAAAAATCGCCTGAACCAAAATTCCCCATAAAACTTCTATTTACGTAAAGAGCAACCGTTAGACTTGATGTCAGCAATGGCACTATGAGTAGTGCTTTTAACACCTGATTAATCAATATCCACTGATAATCTTTGTAACAAGAGCGATTAAACCAATATTTTATAGAGAAGGTGTTTTTGATAAAGACACGTAGTTTTTTCTTATTTTTCCACGTAACAATAATTCCAATAACAAAACCAGAGATTAAATAAAGCCAATGGGTGCGGCGATCCATATCGATAAAAAAGAATAAGGAAAGTATAAATTCATGGAATTGTTCGATAAATGAAAAAGTCATATTTCACTGAATTAGCGTAAAAATTAATTTTATCTTCAATAAAATAAAAAATCAATTGCTAATGCAAATGATAGTGATTATCATTTGCATAATAAAATTGAGAAATAACATTTAGAAGAGAAATTATGAACAAAGTACTATTAAACAGCCTCCTATTATCAACGATAGCGGTACTTGCTGCTTGCCAAAATGATTCTGAAGATTTAAATACCGTTACTCATATTGCAGATAACCATGCTGATATTGCTTATGCCGCTTATAGCGATTCAAAAACTGCTGCCTTGATATTGCAAGAAACTGTAAATAGTTTCATTGCTGAGCCAACTGAAGATAACTTGCTAGCAGCAAAATCAGCTTATAAAGCAATTCGTGCTCCTTATCAACAATCCGAAATCATGCGATTTGACAGTATAATTACCGTAGGTGCAAACCTTGATGCTGATGGTGGACCTGCGAGTGTTGATGAGTGGGAAGGGCAAGTTAATGCGTGGCCATTAGACGAAAACCATATCATCACCATTATTGCTGGCAGTGAAGAGATTAATGTTGAATTATTATTGAATCAAAATGGTGCTGACGACAATGATGCTAACGTAACAACGGGAATTCATGCCGTTGAATTTATGTTGTGGGGCAGCGATTTAAATGGCACGGAAGCAGGTTCAGGTGAACGGCCAGCAACTGATTTTACTATCGATGGTACATGTGTAGATTCAGAGTGTGAACGAAGGGGACAATACTTAAAGGCTGCAACCGATTTATTAGTTGATGATTTAACGATAATGGCTGATGAGTGGAGCCCAGCAGCAAAAACAACCAGTGGTACGTTAGCTCATAACTTTGTTAATAGCGAGTTTGCCATTGATTACATGGTGGGCTCTATGATCACAATGGCTACCGATGAGCTTGCTTCTGCTCGTATGGGTTCAGGTCTAAGTTTAGGTGACCCTGAAGAAGAACATGATTGCTTTAGTGATTTAAGTCATCTTGCTATTTATCATAATTTTCAAGGTGTTAAGAATGCCTTTTATGGTACTTATGGATCTGCAACCTATAGTATCTCTGGTGCGAGTTTAGCTGTATTAGTAAATAGTAAAAATGTGGCGACCTATGAAGGGGTTGACACTGCATTAATAAGTATTGAAGGTAAAATGGCTCAAATTTTAGCCGCAGGTGAGCGTACGGAAAATCCTATTAAATTTGACCAAATAATTGGCCAATCAAGTAATGGTGTTGAGCGATTAATTGCTGAAAATGCAGTAACAGAGTTAGTAGCTTTAGATACAGAATTAGAGTTAATGGCCGAAGTTTTAGCATTAAAAAATATAGATACAGAATTTGACGGAGATTAAAAGTTACGGTTTAGCCCTTTAAAATTAAGGCCTGCTTGTGCAGGTCTTTTCGATCGATATTAATGTTCAGGAAATATAATGAATAACACAGTAAATAAAACTATTTCACTTATTGCTATATGTTTACTTGCTTCTTGCGGTGGTGGTGGCGAAAGTAATACAACGCCAGTTCCGGTTGACGAAAACACGCTTATTGCACCGGCTGTTCCTGTCGACAATGAACATTTATCAGGAGGAGAGGCTAGCATTAAAAAAGTGCAATCGGATGCCTTTTCAGAAAATTCTAATAATATGGTATCGGTTGAAAGAAAAAAAATATTTAACCTAGGAGATGACTTTTTTAATAATCCTTGGGTTGAAGGTAGTGCTAGCACATCGTCTCGTGATGGTTTAGGTGGACTATTTAATAATAATGCTTGTCAAGATTGTCATATTCGTGACGGGCGAGGGCATGCGCCTGTAGATGAAAACGACACTGATTTTGATAGTATTTTATTTAGAACGGCTACTGCTAATATTGGCTTCGAAGATAAAGATCTAATTTTGCAATCGCTTAAAGCTAACGTGCCAGATCGGTACTTTGGCGGTCAATTACAACAGCATGGAGTATCTGGTGTATCGCCAGAAGTTAATTTACAGGTGAGTTATCAAAATAAAGTGGTCACTTTTACCGATAATACCAGTGTAACTTTACGCGACCCAAGTTGGACAATTACCAGTTATAACCCAGCACAAATCTTTGAAGAAAATACTGTGTTTTCGGCACGTGTAGCGCCTCCGATGATAGGTTTAGGTTTATTAGCCTTAATTTCAGAAGCCGATATCATTAAAAAGGAAGATATAAATGACAACGATGCTGATGGAATTTCAGGGAAAGCAAATTACGTGTGGAGCGTAAATAGTCAAAAAGCTTTATTAGGGCGCTTTGGATGGAAAGCCGGACAACCGACTATTTTAGAACAAAGTGCCGGCGCTTTTGTGAATGATATGGGCCTAACTAATCGTTTACACAAGAAGGAAACGTGTACAGAAGAGCAGAGTGAATGTTTAAACGCACCCAATGGCAATGGTGACAGTGTGAATGATTATGACTTTGAAGTATCAGACCCCATTCTAGATGCAATTGCCTTTTATAGCTCGCATCTTGCAGTACCCGAACGTCGTGATGCTTATTCCGAACAAGTACTTATCGGCAAAGCATTGTTCATGCAAGCGGGTTGTCAGGGGTGTCATACCGAAAGTTATACAACGATTATCGATCAAGATCAGCCAGAGCTTTCAGAGCAAACTATTTTTCCTTATACCGACATGTTACTGCATGATATGGGAGAAGAACTCGCTGATTTTACCCCTGACAATGAGCCAGCTTCGGCTGATATGTTATATGAGTTTTTAGCGACAGCGACAGAATGGCGTACACCACCATTGTGGGGGGTAGGGTTAACTAAAACTATTGATCCACAAGCAACATTCCTACATGACGGTAGAGCAAACACTATAATGGAAGCCGTTTTATGGCATGGTGGTGAAGCTGAAAATGCTAAAAACAAGGTATTAGCATTTAATCAAGAAGAGCGTGAAGCGTTGTTAGCCTTTTTAAATGATTTATGATTTAGTCTTTCTTGAAAATATATAACCTCTCCAGATGAAGTGGACTTTGCGCAAAGTACCACTTTTTCAAGGCGTTAAAGAGCTTCTTTAACGCCTTTTTTATGTTCAGGATGAACGGTCAGGATTTTTGTTCCAGACAAATCATAAGTACCTACATCCTTGTAGGCAATGTCATGATCACATGGATGTGAAAGAGTGACAATGTTCAGGATGGCCTCTCTCAGAGATCCTGTCTTTCAAGGCATTAGTACATCCTTGTACGTCATTTTGTTCCAGACAAATCATAAGTACCTACATCCTTGTAGGCAATGTCATGATCAAATGGATGTGGAAGAATGACTGAGACGAATGTTATTAAACACCACTAATTAACTGTTTTTTAATGATACTGCTTGAGGATAATGCGGAGTTTTCGGGTAATGGAGTATGCCCTGCTAATAAGTAAATTACCTTCTGTCCGTTCTCAGCAAGTTCAAGTGCATGCTGAAAGTTGATTAATATCGACGAAGCAATACTTTGAGGGTATTTCTCAGCATCACGGCGTATATATTCAATAAGGTCAATATTAACGTCATCATCATAAAATACCGCATCAGCAAATTGCATTTCTCTATGAGTTTGCAGTGTTAATTTATCTGGATTACCGTCGAGGGTGTGCACAAAAACGATTTCTCCTACAGGTGGTGTTATTTCTTGTTTAATGCTGGCGATGAGCTGTTGTTCTGCATCTTGTATATTGCCTTGTAAGATATTTTCACCAATAGGACCTCTTAATATACTTTCCCAAAAGATGCGCCTATTTCGAAGCCCTTTAACTCTTGCTTTTACATGGTCTCTAAACTTAAAACAAAAGTCTGCGAGTTTCCCGTAACCATTGGGTAGCGTTTTTTCAATTTGCTCTCTAAGCATTCTTAACAGTATGGGCGCACTACCAGAGCTCGACATCGCAATAATCATGGGAGCACGGTCTATAATAGCTGGCGTAATGTAAGTACACAGTTCAGGTTGATCTACTACATTGGTCAAAATGTTAAGTGGCTGAGACTCTGATGCAACGGCTTTATTTACTTCACCATCGTCGGTTGCCGCAATCACTAGATTAATATCACTTAAGTGCCCAGCTTGATAATTATGCGCGAGCCAATGGAGTTTGTGTGTATCAACTAAACGTTGAACACTCGATGATAAACTCTCAGCCATAACAGTAATATTCGTTGTACTTTTTAGTAATAATTCAATTTTACGTGCTGCGACATCACCGCCACCAATGATCATTGCAGAGATGTTGTTAGCATCAAGAAAAATCGGGAAGTATTTCATTTAAATAGCCTTTATTATTTTCATTGTTTCTGATATCTGTTTTTTAGCTCACATAAACCGTTAAGACGGGAGTGACAAAAGCGTATCACTGATAGCTAAACCATTACTGTCGCCATATATAAAATGTCCCGGAATAAAGTGAAGTCCAGCAAAAGTGATGGGAATATTAACTTCACCAATACCGAGCTTTTCGGTTTTGATTGGACAACATCCTAGTGCCTTAACGCCTAAGTCGAGTGTAGCAATAGTACCTGCGTCGCGAATACAGCCATTTATAATAATACCTTGCCAGCCATTTTTAACGGCTTTCTCAGCAAGCATATCACCTAAAAGCGCATGTGTAATACTGGCTTTACCGTCTACAACCATGACTTTACCGGTGCCATCAGTATCAACTAATGCTTTGACTTTTGAATTGTCGTTGAAACACGCAACAGTAACTATTTCACCGTAAAAAATTTTCTTTTGACCAAAGTCAGAAAATAAAGGCTGAGCCAGTGTTAACGCCTTAGGGTAAATATCATATAAATCAGGAAGAAGATCGAGCATTGCTGAATTCCTTAATAGGCCGAATAGAATACTTGTAGTAAATACTCTATCAGAACTATATGTAGGTATTAAGGAAAAATGCTAAACTAGTGAAAAATTTATAATGAGAACTTTTCATGCCTTGGATACAACTTCGCTTGAGTGCGAATGAAGAAACATCAGAAAAATACAGTGATTGGTTAAGTGCTTGTGGCGCACAAGCCGTAACTTTTATCGATGCTCAAGATACACCTATTTATGAGCCACTCCCAGGTGATGAAGTTATATATTGGCATAATACCGTAGTAATGGGCTTATTCGATGCAAGTCATGATATGGATAAAACGATTACGTACCTCAAAAGCATTCACCCTGATAAAAATGAAATGGCTTATAAATTAGAGCAACTTGAAGATAAAGATTGGGAAAGAGAGTGGATGGACAACTTTCACCCGATGAAATTCGGTGAGCGTTTATGGATCTGCCCAAGTTGGTGTGAAGTTCCTGACCCAGAAGCAGTCAATGTTATGTTAGATCCAGGCTTAGCTTTTGGCACCGGTACACATCCAACGACTGCATTATGCTTAACGTGGTTAGACGGTTTAGATTTAGTAGGGAAAACAGTCGTTGATTTTGGTTGTGGTTCTGGAATTTTATCGCTGGCGGCACTTAAGTTAGGTGCTAAAAAAGTAATCGGAATTGATATCGACCCACAAGCATTACAAGCAAGTAAGGCGAATGCTGAAAGAAATGGTGTTGAAGACCGTTTAGCGCTTTTCTTACCAAAAGACCAACCAATCTTTAAAGCTGATGTTGTTGTTGCAAACATTCTAGCTGGCCCATTACGTGAATTAGCGCCAACTATTATTGAGTTCGTTGCGCCAAATGGTCACCTTGCACTGTCGGGTGTTTTAGAAGAACAGGCGAATATATTACAAAATATTTATGGTCAATGGTGTGAAATGGATGCTGTTGCTGTACAGGAAGAGTGGGTTCGTCTTTCTGGTAAAAAAAATTAATCAATATTCTTGTTACAAATTGAGCAGTATTTGTTAGCTATTTGTACAAATACTGCCCACATCAATGGTTTGCAAAAAGTCAATATTAAAAACGCAAAAAAAAGCAAAAATTGTTCAATTTATATGCTTTGCAATTCAATAAAAAACACGTAAACTTAGCGCCCTTTTGAATAGTAGCTCAAAAAAACAGCAGCATGAAAATTGGTTCGTACACTTTAACAAGTAATGTAATGCTTGCTCCGATGGCCGGAATAACCGACCAACCTTTTCGACAACTGTGTTGTCAAATGGGGGCAGGGTTAGCCGTATCAGAAATGATTTCGTCTAATCCAAAAGTGTGGCATACCGAAAAGTCAAAGCTACGAAGTATTCATAGTGAGTTCGCTGGTATTCGTTCCGTCCAGATTGCTGGTTCAGATCCTGAAGAACTCGCGTTTGCTGCGAAAGTTAATGTTGAAAATGGCGCACAAATAATAGATATCAATATGGGCTGTCCTGCTAAAAAGGTCAATAAAAAGCTCGCGGGTTCTGCATTACTAAAAGAACCTAAATTGGTTGAAGAAATTGTGCGAAGTGTGGTTGACGCGGTTAACGTGCCAGTGACACTAAAAATTCGTACTGGATGGTGTGAAAATACCCGTAATGGTATTGAGATTGCTAAAATTGCTGAACACAACGGTATTCAGTCTTTAGTGGTTCACGGCCGAACGCGTAACGACTTTTATAAAGGCGATGCGGAGTATGAAACAATAAAAGCGATTAAGCAGGCGGTTAATATTCCCGTTGTGGCTAATGGCGATATTACCAGTGCAGTAAAAGCCGCGCAGGTATTAAATTTTACTGGGGCTGATGCTGTAATGGTGGGTCGTGGTGCCCAAGGGAAACCTTGGATTTTTCGAGAAATTAATCATTTCTTGAAAACGGGTGAACATCTGTCTACCCCCTCATTGGAAGAGATTTGTCCGATAGTTATTGGGCATGTAAAGGAGTTACACAATTTTTACGGTGATTTTATGGGTGTTCGTTTTGCTCGTAAGCACGTGTCTTGGTATATGCTCGCGTATGACCAAGAGAAAAAATTTCGTTCTGTTTTTAATGGGTTAGAGTCAACTACCGACCAAATTGACGCATTAGAACTGTATTTTGATAATTTAAATTAACTAGAAAGAGTCTGAACTTTATGTTTGAACAAAATATTTCATCACCATTCGTTACTGGCAAGATCCAAACTCAAGCTGAGTATTCTCCATTACGTACTCAAGCTAAACAAGCTATCAGTAACTATTTATCGCAATTAAATGGTAATGATGTAGATGATATGTACGACCTTGTACTTTCTGAAATCGAAGCGCCAATGTTAGAAGAAGTTATGAAGTATACGCGTGGCAACCAAACACGTGCAGCTAACTTATTAGGTATCAATCGCGGTACTTTACGTAAGAAGTTAAAAAAATACGGCATGAACTAAAAAATAAGACAGGTTGTTCCTGTCAATCGAAAGCACCCTAGGGTGCTTTCTTTATTTCTAGCTAAGGGTTTTTCTTAAGCTAGCTGCTCTTAAAGGGGTAGAGGATTTATTTCAAAAGAGATAATACCAATTTGATTAATCAAGTGGTCTAGTTTTTATGAGGGAAAACGGATAAATACAAGGCATAAAATTTATTAAGTAGTTATTCTCCTTATTAATTTTATAACGCAGTAGTTATTTGTTTTAGCCATTAAAAAAGATCAGTAGATTAGTTAACTTGGTATAACTGCCAAGGACAAATGTCAACGGCCAGACAATTAAACTAACTTTAAGGTTAACAATAAAGCAATGGATACTCCACGCCCAATCAAACGTGCATTATTAAGTGTTTCTGATAAAACAGGTATTGTCGATTTCGCTCGTAGTTTAGCGCAAAAAGGTGTTGATATTTTATCAACCGGCGGCACAGCAAAGTTATTAGCTGATAATGGTATACAAGTAACTGAAGTTTCTAAATACACAGGTCATCCTGAAATCATGGACGGCCGCGTAAAAACACTTCATCCAAAAGTTCATGGCGGAATTTTAGCGCGTCGTGGTATTGATGAAGCCGTTATGACTGAAAACGATATTAGTGCTATTGATATAGTTGTCGTTAACCTTTACCCATTTGCTAACGCCGTTAGCGATGAAAATTGTAGCTTAGAAAACGCAATTGAAAATATCGATATTGGCGGACCAACTATGGTTCGCGCTGCAGCAAAGAATCATAAAGACGTTACTATTGTTGTTAATGCAGGCGATTATGACCGTGTATTAGCTGAAATGAATGCAAACAATGATTCATTAACTTACAAAACTCGTTTTGATCTAGCTATTGCCGCTTATGAGCACACAGCTGCTTATGATGGAATGATCGCAAATTACTTTGGTAAAATGCTTAGTGCTCACGGTAGTGAGAATGCTGAAGTTAAATTCGAAGAAAAAAATAAATTCCCACGTACCTTTAATAGTCAGTTCATTAAAGCTGAAGATTTACGTTACGGTGAAAACTCTCATCAAGATGCTGCTTTTTATGTTGAAGCAAATGCACAAGAAGCTTCAGTTTCTACCGCTAAGCAAATTCAAGGTAAAGCACTTTCGTACAATAATATTGCTGACACTGATTCAGCTTTAGAATGTGTTAAAGAATTTGAAGAGCCTGCGTGTGTTATCGTAAAACATGCTAACCCTTGTGGTGTTTCAATTGGCGACAATATTCTAGAAGCCTACGAAGGAGCTTACAGAACAGATCCTACATCAGCCTTTGGTGGAATAATCGCATTCAACCGTGAGTTAGATGCAGACACAGCCGAAGCGATTGTTTCTCGTCAATTTGTTGAAGTTATCATCGCGCCAAGTGTTTCAGAAGCTGCCGCACAAATTGTTGCTGCGAAACCTAATCTACGTTTATTAGAATGTGGTGAGTGGTCTACAAAAACAACTGAATTTGATCTTAAACGCGTAAACGGTGGTTTATTAGTGCAAGACAGAGATCAAGGCAAAGTTACTCTTGATGATTTAAAAGTAGTAACTAAACGTCAGCCTACTTCTGATGAAATGCGTGATTTACAATTTTGTTGGAAAGTAGCGAAGTACGTGAAATCAAATGCCATTGTTTATGTAAAAAATAGCATGACAATTGGTGTTGGTGCAGGTCAAATGAGCCGTGTTTACTCTGCGAAAGTTGCAGGTATTAAGGCTGCTGATGAAAATCTAGAAGTTAAAGGTTCAGTAATGGCATCAGATGCTTTCTTTCCATTTCGCGATGGTTTAGATGCAGCAGCTGAAGCAGGTATCACTGCAGTGATTCAGCCAGGTGGTTCAATGCGTGATGATGAAGTTATCGCAGCAGCTGATGAACATAACATTGCTATGGTGTTCACCGGAATGCGCCACTTCCGCCATTAATTAATATGCTTGTCGCTGTGTAGCTCAATTTATGTGTCTAAAGTACTCACTGACTAACGTCAGCTCCGTGCTTTATCCTTTAAATAGAGCTACACAGCTTCAAGCATCCTAATTAGCGTAAATTAATATATTATGATTAGTCTTATAGATAAATTGTTACATTTCTATAAGGCTAAAATTATCACTTTTTAAACCCCTCTATCTGTTTCTTCTTTTAAAATCTGCTATAACATGTCGAGTTAAATTTTATTCTTGATATGGAAAACAAATGAAAACAATAAAAATATTACTAACTGCCTCAATTATTAGTTTGTCACTTGCCAGCGTTTCAGCTGGTGCTCACACAATGAAAGCTCATACACAATTAGAGCAAGCCGTTGCCAGCGAACATAGATCTGCAGCTAATAAAAAGCGTGACCAATACCGAAACCCACAAAAAACGTTGGAATTTTTCGGGTTGAAATCAACAATGACAGTTGTTGAAATTACACCTGGTGGTGGTTGGTATACAGAGATTTTAGCTCCTGCTCTAAAGGGTAAAGGCAAATTAATTGGTGCTCATTATCCTGATACAGGGGAAGACAACTATTACAGTAATTCGCGTAAAAAATTAGAAAAGAAACTTGCTAGTCATGAAATGTTTAGTGAAGTTGTGTTATCAAACTTTGTGCCCAAAAAAACCAGTAAATTAGCACCTGCAGGCACCGCCGATATGGTACTAACTTTTCGCAATTTACATAACTGGGGCGAAGAGGGAGTGAGTCAAGTATTCCTTGACGCATTCAAAGCATTAAAAACTGGTGGTATTTTAGGTGTTGTAGAGCATCGTCTACCAAAAGGTGCTACCCCCAATGATAATAATCGCGGGTATGTATCAATGGAAACAACGATAGCTCAAGCAGAAGCCGCTGGCTTTACATTAGTTGGGACTAGTGAAGTAAACGCGAACGCTAAAGATAAAGCAAGTTATGAGAAAGGCGTCTGGACATTACCGCCAGTGCTTGGGCTTGGCGATAAAGACAAAGAAAAATATCTAGCCATCGGTGAAAGTGATCGTATGACTTTAAAATTTGCAAAGTAGCTAAATAATCTTAAGACTTGCGTCATAACTTCCCTTATAATGACGCAAGTTTTTTAGCATATTTTCTAGCAAATAAAGTAGGGTTAAGATAAATGAATGTTTTAGTTATAGGTAGTGGTGGTCGTGAGCATGCATTGGCATGGAAAGCAGCGCAATCAACACAAGTAGAAAAAGTATTTGTAGCACCAGGTAATGCAGGTACAGCTACAGAACATAAAGTAGAAAATGTTGCCATTTCTGTTGGTGATACCCAAGCACTCATCGACTTTGCTAAAACTCAAAATATTGCCCTTACTATTGTTGGCCCTGAGCAACCTCTTGTTGACGGTGTTGTTGACGCTTTCCAAGATGAAGGACTAACTATTTTTGGTCCAAGTGCCAAAGCTTCTCAACTTGAAGGTTCAAAAGCATTTACTAAAGATTTCTTAGCACGAAATGATATTCCAACTGGTTGGTACGAAAATTTCACTGAAATTGAACCAGCGTTAGCATATGTTCGTGAAAAAGGTGCTCCTATTGTTGTGAAAGCTGACGGCTTAGCTGCGGGTAAAGGTGTTATTGTTGCGATGACATTAACTGAAGCCGAAGATGCTATTCAAGATATGTTAGCGGGTAATGCTTTTGGCGATGCTGGTCATCGTGTTGTAATAGAAGAATTCCTTGATGGTGAAGAAGCAAGCTTTATTGTCATGGTAGATGGCAAAAATGTTTTAGCGATGGCAACAAGCCAAGATCACAAACGTGCATATAATAATGATGAAGGACCAAATACAGGTGGAATGGGAGCATATTCTCCTGCACCGGTTGTAACTTCTGAACTTCATCAACGGATTATGAATGAAGTAATCTATCCTACCGTAGAAGGTATGTCTAAAGAAGGAGCACCTTATACTGGATTTTTGTACGCAGGATTAATGATCGGTGCATGTGGCACACCAAAAGTTATTGAATATAACTGTCGATTTGGTGATCCTGAAACACAACCTATTATGATGCGTTTAAATTCTGACATCGTAGCCTTATGTTTATCAGCTTGTGCGGGTGAATTAGATAAAGCGACGATAGATTTTGATCCTCGACCTGCCGTTGGTGTAGTACTGGCCGCTGGCGGTTATCCAGGAAGTTATGGAAAAGGAAAAGTTATATCAGGGCTAAAAACTAATACACACCCAGATAGAAAAACTTTCCATGCTGGAACGGCTGAAAAAAATGGCGATATAGTCACAGCTGGTGGCCGTGTGCTATGTGCTACAGCATTAGGTCAATCAGTTACAGAAGCCCAAAAATCTGCCTACGCTTTATTACATGAAATTAGCTGGGAAGAAGTACAATTTAGAACAGATATTGCTTACCGAGCAATTACTAGAGAACAAAGTTAATCTATACTTCTTAAGTGTTTAAATGAAAGCCTCTGTTAAGAGGCTTTTTTATTGACTAGAATTTGCTAAATCTGATGGGATCTAACTCTTTATTTAATAAAGATCTTTGTAATACAAATAGCCGTTGATGTTGAATAAACTAGATCAAACAATAATCCTGCTCAAATAAACCTCAATAAAGACGTGACCTGTACGTTAATTGAGCGAAAGATCGTTTATTTCAAATTAATGACAAAAAAGGGTTGACGCCCAGCGAGAAATGTCTAGAATGCGCTCCAGTTCCAAGGGGCAACCCAAACGAACGTTTTGATAAGTTAACTCTTCGAATAGTATTCAAAAAAGTTAACTTAACGTTTTAAAATGAATTTTGAATCTTCTAAAAAGAAAGTTCAAAAAACTTAAAATAAAACGTTGACATCGAAACTGAGACGCGTAGAATGCGCATCTCGCTTCAGGCAAGGCCTGCAGCAACGAAGCAAAGCGAATGAGATTTTGTTTCGGTTAACT
>Ga0209184_1001436_pt1 | contig 15670 bp, 12 predicted proteins | sample EN8Hudsemesocosm_2_FD_184627 | JGI IMG/M metagenome (GOLD analysis project Ga0209184, IMG submission 184627) | Methane-oxidizing microbial communities from mesocosms in the Hudson Canyon - EN8C Hudson Canyon (SPAdes) (version 2) | ecosystem: Environmental > Aquatic > Marine > Cold seeps | place... | reverse complement strand
TTTTATGTTTGGTAGAGGGTGTTTTTATAATCCAATCACCAAGCTCATCGCCTTTTGTTAAGTTGTAACGACCCTCTTTTTCCTTCATGGAAAATTTCATTTGAATGCCAGCGAGAGAAAATTTATTAGCTTGTATGGCAGTATCGAATTTAACTGCCTTAGCTTTTTCATGCGTGTTAAGGACGCTATCGGGTACATCTTCTGGCTCCATTGGCCTGGCGATAAGCGCGCCAGGCAAATCTTGTCCTAGGTATGAAAAAATCTGAAATTCGTTTTCAATATGGGTTTTAGCCCTTGCGCTATTAATTCTCTTAATGCGCCTTCAGGTAATAAATTAGATAGCGTGGGGTGTAATCGTTGGTTTTTTGCCCAGGGCTGTGCAAGTAGTTTTTCTACATTTGGAAACTTAGGGTGAGTGATTAAGCTGAGAGTAGGGCGTAAAGGGTCATTTTTAAATTCATCAGCAAAGCTCAGAACATTTCGCCCATTGTTAAATCCAGCCAGATAACCCACCAAATTACCATGGAGGATTAGTTTTAGCGCATTAATTTCGCTAGTGCTCATTCATTATCTCCTAGTAAATCTTGCCATGGATTGTTTGCTAGTTCATTTTCCTTATGTGACTTTGGTGTTTCTGTTGGTAGTGACTCATTCTCTGTTTCGAGAATGGCTTTAACGGCCAATAGCTTTTCCTGAGGGATAAGCAATAATTCGCTTTTTAGGCCTTTTGAGATAAGTTCAAGCGTGTCTAGGCGAGGATTGCCCTTAGACTCTAATCGCTGGTATTGCTGACGAGATATTCCAATACGAAGCAGCATATCCTTTTGCTTTAGCCCGAGTGCTATTCTGCGTTTTTATAATTGTTCGAGTAATGTGCCCATTATAGAAACTTATATATTGTTTTTTACCTATAAGAAATATATTAGTTTCTTTTTTATCTTTAGGCAATATATAAATTTCTTTTAATTGTATTGACGGGCGCCTTTAGTTAAGGGCCATATACTAAGTTCTAAGTTGCTTTATTTATTGGGCTGGTTTTTGCTATATTTTGGCTGTAACTGTAAAGAAATCAGGTTTAGATCTTGAATCACAAGAGAAAGATGCCAATTTTAATCGTAACGAGTCAATCGTCTGAAGCGAGCAGGGCTGATACTTCATTGCCAGAAAAAGTAGAATAAAAATCACTAGAACCTCTACCCCAAGATTCATCATCAACAACGGCGGAAGATGATTTAGATTTGTTAGCACTTTTACCTTCGATTAATGAAAATAATGATAATGATGTGGCAACACAATTCAATAATGGGGCGAGAAGTAGGCCTTACGTTATAAAGATAAAATTGATAATGGGTTTCAGATAACTCTTGCAACTCCTGAAATTGGTCTAGAACGCTCAGATATTTTGCTTAACTCCTAATTTTAAGCCACTGGCTCTGCCAGTGCGATGCTAATAGGCTTTGCCGTTCCAGCGTAAAAACTAGTTAAACTCTCCTCTGAACCCGCCAAGGTAAAGAGGAGGGAAAAATGAGAGAATGGCAAAGCCAGTCACATGTAAGGTGGTATTGTAGATACCACATAGTAATCGTACCTAAATATCGAAAAAAAGCTTCACCAAATTCTTCAATGGCGACCCAGTTATCTGCACCACATATGACAGCACAAAGTGTGATAAAAAATATATCTTGCAACTGATGTTTTTTCTGCCTGTTAACTCTTGGGTCTTGTATGCTTGAAAAATGGTGGATAATAGAGGCTGTTATTTTGTCTGTCATTTAAAATCAAAATGATAGGGTTAACACCTCATATAAATTATAATTTCAAGTGCTTTTAAGCCCGATTGCCCTGAGATTTAACCCACTACCCAATTTTGAAACAAGTGCTTGCTGTATAATCCCTCTCTTATCCCGCTGATAATGCTATATTGGTGAGCAAATACTTTTTTTCTTAAATATTTTAAATTTATGATTATTCTATGGACAGATGCACTGATTTATATGTTGGTGCTTGCTAGTTTGTTTGCAGGTTTTTTTATCTTTCGAAAGCCCCATTTTCAACGTCCTTTAAAGAAAATATCGGCTAGTAAAACTGGTATGGTTTCCTTACTGCTTTTAGTTTTTTTTATTTTTATTGGTTTATTAGATTCGATTCACTTTAAACAATCAGAAGGCCATTCAACTGAAATTATAAGTGCTTTAGATTTTTGGGCTAAACCTTTACGTACCCAGACTGAAAAAACTTATTCTGCCCCTTTTTCTGCTCATTTATACAGTAAAGAAATGATTGCTTTGGCTGATGGAAGCCATAGCTGGGGCTATCCACGTTTAAAGTTTGGAGGCTCTCATCTTCAAAACCCAGATAAAGAAAAATTACATGATGTGCTAACAAAGGCTGCAATAGGCTTTGCTAAAGGCGCTAGTATTTTTATTCTATTTATTGTTTTGCTGTGGAGTTATTTACATGACAGACATAAACATTTGCTAAATAGCTCTACAGCTAAGGCAATATGGATAGTGGTCTTTTTATTAGTATCCATATCTTATATGTTAATTTATTTGTCGGGATATTATCATGTGCTCGGTACCGATAAAGTAGGTGAAGATGTTTTTTATCAGGCAATTAAAAGTATTCGTACTGGATTAGTGATTGGCTCATTAACCACTATGATCATGTTGCCGCTCGCTATTGTTTTTGGCATTATGGCGGGTTTTTTTAGAGGCTGGGTTGATGATGTTATTCAATATATCTATACCACGCTTAATTCTATTCCCAGTGTATTGTTAATAGCAGCTTCTATTTTGATGGTACAAGTTTATATGTCTAATCATGCAGAAGAGTTTAATAGTTTGATTTTACGATCAGATATGCGGTTGTTGTTTCTATGTTTGATTTTAGGAGTGACCAGTTGGACAGGCTTATGTCGAATGTTGCGAGCAGAAACGCTTAAATTAAGAGAAATGGAATATGTACAAGCAGCTCAAGCTCTCGGTGTTAAACAAAGCACAATATTGATTAGGCATATTTTACCCAATGTAATGCATATCGTTTTAATCTCCGTAGTATTGGACTTTAGTTCATTAGTCTTGGCTGAAGCGGTGTTGTCTTATATTAATATTGGGGTAGATCCAACTACTTATAGTTGGGGGAATATGATTAATGGTGCTCGTTTAGAAATGGCACGTGAGCCAGTGGTTTGGTGGTCTTTATTGGCTTCTTTTGTATTTATGTTTAGCTTGGTACTAGCGGCTAATTTGTTTGCCGATACAGTAAGAAATGCTTTTGATCCTAGACGAGCAGAGCAGGGCGAGTAAATGGAACAAGTATTACTACAAGTAAGAGGTTTAAGTGTTGCCTTTAAAGATGAAACAGTTGTTAATGATATTAGTTTTGATGTTTATAAAGGTGAGACCTTTGCATTAGTGGGTGAGTCTGGTTCGGGTAAATCAATTAGTGCGCTTTCTGTACTACGATTATTGCCAGGAAATGCCAAAATATCAGTTAATCAGATGTTACTTGATGGTGAAAACTTATTAAGCATTACAGAGCAGGGTTTCTGTAAAATTCGAGGTAAACGTATTGGTCTGATTTTTCAAGACCCGATGTCTTCGTTAAATCCTGTGATGACTATAGGTGAGCAAATTGCCGAGGTCATGCATATTCATTTTAACTATTCTAAAGCTGAAATTTCTTCTGCTGTTTTTAAATTATTAGAGCAAGTCGAAATACCAGAGCCAGAAAGAAGAATTAATGAGTACCCTCACCAATTATCAGGCGGACAAAGACAAAGAGTAATGATTGCTATTGCTTTGGCAGGGAAACCTGATTTGTTAATTGCTGATGAGCCTACTACCGCTTTAGATGTAACTATTCAGGCTCAAATTTTACAATTACTTAAGACTATTCAGAAAAAAACGGGGATGGCTCTTTGGCTGATTAGTCATGACCTTGCCTTGGTTTCTAATATGGCAGATCGTATTGCTGTTATGCAAAAAGGTAAAATTGTTGAAACTGATGATACAGCTCATTTCTTTAAAAAAGCTGAACACCCTTATAGTTTAAAATTATTAGCGGCATTACCTTCTATGGATAGTTGTATCAATAAGCCCATTGATACAAACTCAAACCTATTAAAAGTAACTGATTTTAAAGTTTATTACCCTATTCGCAAAGGTTTTTTTAAACGTATTGTTGATCATGTTCGTGCCGTTGATGGTGTTAGTTTTCAATTACAACAAGGTAAAACTTTGGCGCTTGTTGGGGAGTCTGGGTGTGGAAAAACTACTTTAGGTAAAGGCTTGATTAATTTAATTCCTAATACCTCGGGGACTGTTTTTTTTAATGGTATTGATTTAAGTGAGTTAACGACTGATGCTCAACGACGTAATAGATCAGATATTCAAATTGTATTTCAAGATCCTTTTTCATCAATGAACCCAAGAATGTTGGTAGGGGATATTATTGCAGAAGGGATTAAAGCATTATATCCAGAGATCGGTTCAGCTGATAGACAGCTAAGAGTTGCTAAATTACTCGAACAAGTTGAATTACCTCTGTCATCAGCAATGCGCTACCCACATGAGTTTTCTGGTGGACAAAGGCAGCGGATATGTATCGCTAGGGCTTTAGCTGTTGAGCCTAAGCTTATTATTTGTGATGAGCCAACCAGTGCTTTAGATGTATCTGTACAGGCTCAGATTATTGAGCTACTTAAAAATTTACAGAAAACTAAAGATATTAGTTACCTGTTTATAACTCATGATTTGGCTGTAGTTGCAGAAATTGCAGACGAAGTGGCTGTTATGTATCAAGGTAAAATTATAGAGCAAGGTGAGGTAGAGCAAGTTTTAACTTCACCCCAGCACGCTTATACGCAGCAACTTTTAGATGCTGTACCAAGAATCGATTGAATAAAGGTTTGTAAATAAGGTACTGTTAGTTAATGGCTATGTCATTGTTAAGTGTTGAAAAATTGAAGTCGCTCTTAAGCTCTCTCCAGCAGGATAGGGCTTAAGAGTTAACAGAACTCACACTTAACGGTGACATAGCCTAGTTAATCGATAGTCTATTTCTTTCCTAGAAATTTTTTTAAATCAAACAAGGATAAATATGAAAAATATCAAAATAACTTTATTATGCTCTTCTCTTGTACTTTCTGGAACAGCTTCAGCTGGGTGGTTGGATTTTTTAAACAAACCTACAGAAGAAACAGCTAAAGTTGAAAAAGCAGCAGAAAAAACACAAAGTACAACGGCTGATTCAATCAATCAAATTAACAGTGCGGTTAAAACTGCGAAAGTAGCATCAGATGTGCAAAAACTTGGTTTAGCTGATACTTTAGTTAAGCAATTGGGCGTTTCAAAAACACAAGCAGAAGGTGGTTCTGGGGCTTTATTTCAAATGGCTAAGTCTGGTATGAGTGAGTCAGATTTTGGTAAAGTTAGTGAGTCTGTTCCAGGAATGTCAGGTTTATTAGGAGCGGTACCAGAAGCTAAGCCAGCAGCAAAAGAAAGTTTATTGGGTACATTAGCGAGTGCAACAGGAAATGATACTTTAATTAGTGCAGCATCTTTAGTAAATACATTTGAAGAACTGGGAATGTCCAAAGACATGCTAAGCCAATTTACTCCGGTTGTGGTTGATTATGTGAAAACTAATGGTGGTGAGGTAGCTGCCAATTTATTAAGTACTGCGCTGGGTGGTTTGTAAGTATAAAGGACTAGAACCAGCTATAGTTTAGCTATTGTAGGGCGGACTGAAGTCCGCTCTACTGAGCAGATTGTTAACTTTTTCTAATAATTAATTTCTGTCCAGGTTTTAATATTTTATTAAGTGAAATGTTATTCCAACTTGCAATATCTTTACTGTGGACATCAAATTGTCGTGCTATATCCCAAAAAGTATCTCCTTTTTTTACTGTATAAATATGTTTGTTATGCTCATCATTTTTTCTTAAGGAAGATGGAATAAGTAGGTATTTACCTGCTCTAATATTACTATTTACTAAATGGTTACCTTTAAGTAAAGCATTAACAGATGTATTATATTTTTTAGCAATTATCCCTAAGTTTTCCCCTGCTTTTATTTGATGACGTACCCATTTCATCCGATCTTTTTTAAGTGTCTGAGCAAGTTTTGCTTTAAACTCTTCTGACTTTTCTGTATGTATTAATAAGTGAAAAGGGCCATCAGGGTCGGTACTGCTTCTTTTAAATGCTGGGTTTAGAATAAAAAATTCATCAAGTGAAACATTTGCCATTTCGGCTGCAATGCTTAAATCTATTTGAGAGTTAATGTCCACTACCGAAAAATGAGGGGTATTGGGTATTTCTAATAAAGAAATATTATATGCCTCAGAATTGGCAAGTATTTTTGCAATAGCTAATAACCTTGGAACATAGTTTTCTGTTTCTTGGCGTAAGGGTAGTGACCAATAATCAGTAGGTAAATCATTATTTTTATTTTTTCTTATAGCCTTTCTAATATTACCTTTTCCAGCATTATAAGCAGCAAGGGCTAAAAACCAGTCGTCATCAAATGTTTTACTTAGTTGTTTTAAGTATGTTGTTGCTGCTTGTGTTGAAGTATATATATCTTTTCGACCGTCATACCACCAGTTCTGTTTTAGCCCGAAAAAACGCCCTGTAGCTGGCATAAATTGCCATAGCCCAGAAGCTTTGCTTTTTGATAATGCATGGGGTTTAAATGCACTTTCAACAATAGGTAATAAAGCTAATTCACCAGGAATTTGTTTTGATTCGATTTGCTCAAGAATAAAGTATAAATAAGGTTCTGCTCTACGTTGAATTTTTGTTATATATTCAGGGTGTTTTAAATATCTTTGTATTTCATGTTCAATTTTTTTATTTTCAACTTCAGGTAAGGCGTAAAGTGAAAATAAACGATCCCATACAGTGGCATGAGCAAATGAAATAGGTTTTGTTTTTTCAGTAGAGGAACTGGTTTGTAAGGAACTTGTATCTTCAGTTATTTTGGTATATTCAATAATTGAAGGATGAGGTTCTTTTATAAAAGCATAGGTGCTTGCTTTTTCTGCACAGCCAGAAGTAATGAGTATAATCAAATACAGTAAATATTTGCTTGAGCTGATAGAATTAAATGCAGACATGTAAAGATGAATCTCACTAAATTGATCTAAACATTTGATTATATATTAAAATGTATTTATTTCTAGTTTGAAGTATGAAAAGAAAGTTTTTGTTTTCCTTTTATGAAACCCCTCAAGGTAAGATGTTACAAACTTTGGAGGAAAAATATCTAAAGCGATCTATTACAGTAGGTTGTAAACAAACCATTTTACAAATAGGTGCCTTGTCTTGGGAAAGTAGTTTTATTGATTGTTCTCTTTATCAAAAATTCAGTATTCTTGATGTAAATGCTGAGGGATACTCACAGGCCACTAAGATACGTGGGAAATCTTATTTATTGCCTATTCAAAGTGAAACTGTTGATTTAGTGCTTTTACCCCATCTTTTAGAGTTTGATGAACATAGATTTCAAACCATGAGGGAAATTGAGCGTGTATTAAAGCCTGAAGGTGAAGTTATTATCATTAACTTTAATCCAATAAATGTTTGGGTTCGACTACAGTTTTTGTGGAATAAAAAAATGTCCAAGACATGGCAAGGTCATTTTATTAAGCGAACCCGAGTAGCTGACTGGTTAAAACTGCTCAATTTTGAAATTAAAACCACCTCTGAATTTACTTTAGACTCTATTCTTTCTACGCCTGAAAAGTTTAAATTAGGAAAGCGAACCTGCTTTTCCATGGCTTATGCAGTAAGAGCAGTTAAAAGGCGTTATACCTTAATTCCCTTAACTCCAGTAAAAGCAACACCATCCCGATTAGTGACAGCCTCATCGGGTTTAGAATCTACAACACATAGGACAAAAAAACATGACTGAGCAAGTCATCATTTATACAGATGGAGCCTGTAAAGGAAACCCTGGCCCAGGTGGCTGGGGAGTTTATTTTCAATATAAAGCCCATAAAAAAGAGCTTTGTGGCGGAGAGAAGGAAACTACTAATAATAGAATGGAATTGATGGCAGCTATTATGGCTTTAGAAACCTTAACGCATGCTTGCGATGTTGCTTTACACACTGATTCTAAATATGTATTACAAGGCATCACAGACTGGATGGATAACTGGAAAAAAAGAGGCTGGAAAACAGCAGCTAAAAAACCCGTTAAAAATGAAGATTTATGGCGTAGATTAGATACTGCAATTGCCAAACATAAAATAAAGTGGGTCTGGGTAAAAGGTCACTCAGGCGATATCGGCAACGAAAAAGCTGATGACTTAGCTAACAAAGGTGTACCAATATAGTACTGCTGTATACCCGTCACATTTCACAAATAAGCTGACCAAATTTCTTAACCTGCTCCCAGTCTGTAAAATCAATATTAGTTTCAGGGTGGGTTGGCCCTTTAGTTACCCACATAATCATTCTAATCATGTAACGATCAAAAATATTGTATTTTTGATAATTAATTTTACCTGCAAATACAGCTAGTTTTTTTGGTTTCCATGGTATTTGCAATAAGAACTTTTTTAGATAAGGGTTAGTATCAGCTTGGTTTTTTTCAGGTTTACGAGCAACGACATTAACAGAGAAAAATGCATTTGATTTATTGTCTAAAATTTGTAAATTGTTATTTATAAACTCATAGACTTTAGGGCTATGTTTGCCATAACGAATACTGGCTCCAATAACAATTTTATCAAAGATAGTTAGATCTATTTTCTCCGCATTCTCTATAGAAATTAGCGTTACTTGATTATTAGATTTTTCAATTATATTGAGCAAGTATGAGCAGATTTCTTTAGTGTGACCATCCGTAGTTGAATAAATGATTATAATTTTTCTCATTTCTGTTCTTCTAATAGGTGCTGGAATGGTTATTAAGGAGTACTGATTTAATAAAACCCTTGCTCCTAAGTGAGTTACCCTATACTTTTTTAGTATTCATACTTAAAGCGATAGCTTCGGCGAGTTTAATGCCATCGATTGCTGCTGACATAATGCCGCCGGCATATCCTGCACCTTCGCCACCAGGGTATAAACCTTTGGTATTGATGCTTTGAAAATCATTACCGCGTTTGATGCTGATGGGGGAAGATGTTCTGGTTTCTACTCCTGTTAATAAGGCATCATCCAGTGCAAACCCTTTGATCTTTCGATTAAATGCAGGAATGGCTTCACGTAGAGCCGCGATACAGAAATCAGGTAATGAATCACTCAGATCAGTTAATTTAATGCCCGGTTTAAATGATGGCTCAACACTGCCTAATTTTTCAGAACTTTTGCCTTTAAGGAAATCACCCACTTTTTGAGCGGGCGCATCATAATTATTTCCGCCCATTTCATACGCTTTTTTCTCAAGCTGTCGCTGCAAGTCGATGCCTGCTAATGGATTTCCTGGGTAGTCGGAAGGGTCAATGCCGACCACAACGGCACTATTGGCGTTGCGCTCGTTGCGTGAATATTGACTCATCCCATTGGTGACCACGCATTGTTCTTCAGAGCTGGCCGCGACGACTGTGCCGCCTGGGCACATACAAAAACTATAAACTGAGCGGCCATTTTTACAATGGTGTACCAGTTTATAATCAGCGGAACCTAAAATTTCATTACCTGCATTATCACCAAAGCGGGCCTGATCAATCATCGATTGTTCGTGTTCTATGCGAAAACCAATAGAAAAGGGTTTCGCTTCTATGTAGACATTTTTATCATAGAGCATTTGAAAGGTGTCTCTGGCACTATGGCCCACAGCCAGAACCACATGTTGGGATTCGATTTTTTCACCGCCAGCCAAGGTGATACTTGTGATTTGGCCATCTTCTATATCGAGATCATCAACCTTTGTACTAAATCTTATCTCACCACCGAGCGCAATGATTTCAGCCCGCATTTTTTCGACCATAGAGACTAATCTAAAGGTGCCTATATGAGGTTTACTGACATACATGATTTCTTCTGGCGCACCTGCGGCAACAAATTCAGTCAGTACTTTACGGCTGTATTGCTTGGGATCTTTTACCTGAGTAGACAGTTTGCCGTCAGAAAATGTGCCTGCTCCCCCTTCACCAAACTGAACATTAGATTCTGTATTTAATATTTTTTTACGCCAAAAGCCAAAGGTATCTTTGGTACGTTCGCGTACTTCTTTACCGCGTTCAAGAATGATGGGTTTATAGCCCATTTGAGCTAACAATAAACCGGCTAACAGGCCGCATGGACCAAATCCAATAATCACAGGGCGCTCAGTTAAATCATCGGCTGCTTGCGCGACAAAGTGATAATTTAAATCAGGTGTGGCTTTTATGAGTTGATTGTCAGCAAATTTTTCAAGCAATTGCGGGTTGATAGCTGTTTCTACATCCAGTGTATAGATAAGGAATATATTGCTTTTCTTTCTGGCATCATAACCACGACGAAACATGTTAAAGCTAAGTAATTGATCTGCAGTGATTTCCAGTGTCGATAAAATAATATTAACCAGCGCATCTTCATCGTGGTCTAGTGGGAGTTTAATGTTTGATAGACGTATCATGTCAACAGGCTTCCAATCGTTGAGTGGTTACTTAGTTAGAGTAAAAAAAGTATTTTACGGTATAAGATGAGGCAATGCTGAATAGATTTAAGCCTTTAAAACTGGAAGAGGTGAGGAAGGAGTCAAGCTACTAATTTTAAGCTTATAGACACAAGATGCATGTGTCTATAAGTTGGTGGATAAAGCCGGTAAAATGCTCAATATGAGGTTTATCTACGATATCGAAAAATTATCGACGGCCTGCCAAGCCAGTGCCAGAGTTTAGTATTTTCTGCCACACTGACTGAATAAGTACGTTTTTTAGCTGATACCGTCAATGAAGATGCTGTGGAAATTTTGGATACTCTCCTTCCCCATAAAAACTAACTATTTTTTACCAAAGATCCACTTAACATGCTCAAGCATATCGCTAAGTGAGTTTTCTTTAATTGTCTCAATTAATTCATCTACTTTAAAAGCATGATGTCTTTCATAAACTACGCCATGTTGTGGCGCATCTGCCAAACCAGTTTCACGAGCATGTTCAACAAAACCACCATTTTTCCAGAAAAATGCACCAGGCATGGTGGTAGGAATAACTAATACGAAGAATAATGAACGACCAAAAGCAGCCGTTACAAGCATGGTGATAGCTAATACAGTTACTGAAACTATGCCCAATATGCCTGATATTCCAGTGAATACAATCGTGCCAGCTGCAATTAAACTGAATGCTAATAAAGCATTACGTAATTGATAAGATTTACCATATTGAGTGGTTTGACGATAATGAGAAGCGGCTCCTTCATTTTGGATAACTAGCATATCTTTAGCATGGGCATAATGACCAATACCTTCAATTAATAAGCCAGCAGTAATGATCATCGCTAGAGTCGGGATCAGTTCTGTTAATGCTGATAAGGGTAAGGCGATAATACTAACAGTGGCAATAATTAAAGCACCATAGCTAAGCATCGATCCTAAAAAGGCTGTGCCCGTTTGCCAATGATCCCAAAATGGGCGTGCTGGAATTCGGTAGAGCTTATACATAAAGAATAAACCTATAGGCCCACTCAGTACGGCTAAATAAGCAAATATTTCAGCAAAAAAGTTCATAAAAGCATTATCAAACAAGGCAAAAAAAGCATAACCCAGTAGCCCAGTGTAAAACATAGACACACCTGCAATTTCTCGACTAACGGGTGATAATCTTAAGTTATTAAAACCACGATAAAAACGGTGTGGTTTGCCTAAGTGCATATTCAGTTTGTATAGACCAATAGTGCTAATCACAAATATAGTCAGTACTAAACTGATATGAACTGAGTATTCTTGTAGTAATTCAAAACCCGTCAGACCAAATACAGGACCTAAAATAAGCATTAAAAATGCACCGACAGTTGCTTGTGTGAATAATGTAAAAATCACATGAGCACTTTCATGGCTGGTTAAAAGTGAGCGAAAATTCCAATGTTTCTCCTTGCCCATTTTTTCATCAACAGTTGGCGTATAAATTCCTTGGGCATCATCTTTATGGTATTTGATAGGCATAGAATCTGTACGTGTCATTTCACGGTGATTCTGCTTTTTTTGCTGAAAACGTATATTTGGGTTAGTAATATCAGTCGTCGGAAAACCGGGGATTTCAGTAATCGCCTGATCTCGATTTTCTGGGATATTCTCAATCACCCCAAAGTCCAGTGCATTACCTAAACAGGCAGATACACAAGAAGGTTTCAAGCCTACTTCAAGACGGTCAACACACATATTACATTTACTAACTTCACCTTTTACTGGATCTAATTGAGGTGCATTATAAGGACAAACCCAAGTACAGTAACCACAACCAAAACAAATATCAGGATCTTGTAATACCGCACCATACTCAGTAAATTTAGTATAAGCACGCGTAGGGCAACCTTTTAGACAAACAGGGTCGTCACAGTGATTACACGCCATAGAAATATTCAGGCGTTGGTAATCAGGATAAGTACCACCCTCAACAAAACCTACTGAACGGAAAGCAATATGTGCTGGATTATCATTTTTTTCACTACAAGCCGCTTCACAAGCATGGCAACCAATGCAGTTATCTGCATTTAAGAAAAAACCATGTTGTTTATTTCGGTTAGGGTTTTCACCTATTCCAGCATCACAGTTGATATTAAGGCTTTTATCTCTGCGCTCATCGCCTTCCTCAGTTAACTCAATATTCTTTCCGTAACGGTTTTTTTCTTTGGTTTCTTTATCCCAAAGATGGGCGTATTTTGGTTCGTCACTTCTTACTTTAATCATAAAATTTGTTTCGTTTCTCGTTCCCACGCGCCGCGTGGGAATGTATGTTTAGACGCGCTGCGTCAAGAAATATAAGGGCGGCTGTAATTGCAACTATTACTAAAAGCTTCGAGCTTCCTTATTAATTCTGGCCGCTTCTTCTTGATTAATATGTTCAATTCTCACTGCTGATTGTTTAAAAGCAGGTTGTCGAGAATGAGGGTCTAATAAACCTAAAGTTAAGCGATTGACACAATCAAAAAAGTGGAAAGGAATAAATACCATATTGTTAGGTACACGCTGAGTCAGCATAACCATTACAACTGCATCACTACGTCTGGACACAACACGGACATAGCTTTGGTGAATAATACCTAATTCAGCAGCGGCATCTGGATTCATTTCCATAAATGGCGTTGGGCTGTATTTATTGTTATTACCAATTTTTCCTGTACGCGTGCGGGTATGGAAATGTTCAACTAAACGCCCAGAATTTAACCAGAATGGGAATTTTTCATCAGGGACTTCGTTATTTTCAATATACGGTAAAGGAATTAATTTAGCCTTACCATCTGCATAACGGAAAGTAGTTGCTTCAGTATATAAACGCTTACCACCTTTAACGGGGGCTTCACCTTGGTCTACTTGGTCTTGGGTATAGGGCCATTGAATCCCTCGGTTTTTTTCAATCAAGTCGTGAGTCATTCCCGATATATCAACCAAACGGCCTTTAGATAAATGACGCATTTCCTCAAAAACATCAGCAGGTTTATAAGGAAAATTCATTTTTTCTGATTGCTCAAACTGTTTGGCAACTTCATTAAAAATATGCAAATCAGTTTTTGTATTTTCGTAAGGTTCTTTTACCTTGCGGACTATATTGACGCGGCGTTCAGTATTAGTAAAACAACCTTCTTTTTCAGCCCAGATAGCAGCAGGTAAAAAGATATGTGCATAGTCTGTGGTTTCAACATCAAGATAAGAATCTTGCACGACTAAACATTCAAGTTTTTCTAAAGTTTTACGAATACGAGCAGTATTGGGCATGGAGGTCATAGGGTTGGTACCAATTAACCATAAACCCTTAATTTTACCTGTTTCAATGGCGGGGAATATATCGGTTTGAGCCATGCCACGTTGCTTAGGGAAAAACTCAGGATCAACATTCCAGAACTTGCCAATATCTTCACGGTCTTGCTCATTTTCTAATTGTCGATAAGCAGGTAAGCCAGAGCAGGATGACCATTCACGGGTTCCCATAGCATTACACTGTCCAGTAATAGATAAGCTAGTGCCGCCTTTTTTACCGATATTACCTGTTAATAGACTTAGATTGTTTAAACCAACTACACCATCAGAACCGTGTGTACTTTGATTAATCCCCATCGTCCATATATTCATCGCTGCCCCTGCATTTGCATAAAGGCGAGCAACATGGCGAATGGTATCTTCGTCAATACCACATATTTTAGATGCAGTGGTGGGGTCATAGTTTTGAACTTCTTTTTCTAATGCATCAAAGCCATTGGTATTAGCTTTTATATAGTCTTTATCTTCTAAGCCTTCTGCCAGAATCACATGCATTAAAGCATTTTGCAACACGATATCTGTACCTGGGGTAATAGGTAAATGCATATCTGCATTTTGCGCCAGCATAGTAACGCGGGGGTCAACCACAATTAGAGGGAAGTTACGTTTCTCTTGCGCTTCCTTCATCCGCCAGTAAATAATCGGGTGTTGTTCAGGAAGATTAGAGCCCCATGCGATTAAACAATCAGTGTGTTCAAAATCCTCATAACATCCAGGAGGCCCATCAGAACCAAAGGAGCGTTTATAACCTGATACTGCAGAGGCCATGCATAAAGTAGTATTACCGTCATAGTTATTGGTTCCAATAACGCCGCGTGCAAGTTTACCTAAAGTATAAAAACCTTCAGTTAAAATCTGCCCAGTGGAAACGATAGCAAAAGAATCAGGCCCATATTTTGATTGAATACGTTTAATTTCATCAGCCATTTTTGACGTAGCTGCATCCCAGCCAGAATCTTCCCAAGGTTCATGAAAGTCATTTCTGATTAAAGGCGTTTTACCTCGACCAGGAGATTCAAATAATTCATGTTCAAAAATACCTTTTAAACAAAGTTTCCCCTGATTGACATCAGCACCACCCACGCCACGTGAAGAGACAGGAATACCATCTATATTGGTACCAATTTCAATTGAGCAGCCAGTAGAGCAGTAACCGCAAGTTGAATAAGTCCACTTTTCAACTTTTTTATCAGCAATGGTAATTGGATTCTTTTTATTACGGCCAAATAACATAATAATTTTATGGTGTGAGTTTTAATCTAAAAAGGGTGCTTAGCTTTATATCTAAGTACCGGGGGTATCGACGTAACGGCAATAACGCTTGATATAAAAAAGCAAAATACATGCCATTAATTATTTTTGCGTATCTAATTGATTTTAAATACATTAAAATACCTAGTGTTTTAATAGGTAATTACGGTTATGTAGCAGGTATATGGTTTTGGTGCAGTATGGTCTGTATTGGTGCGAAGTAAATGAGAATGGAAAATAACATTATTTTTTAGTGTATTGAGCAATCATTGACACGCACAACCGATTCGTTCACTGTTTACGACGCGAATAGTGGGTTGTTCCTGTTAGGCTGATCTTAGAGCAGTTAGTTTATAATCAACGGCCATGGCCGCTCAGGGCTTTCTCATAAAAAAATATATTGATATATGCGATAAAATATTGCTATTTAAATCGATAAACAGATGGCAATTAGATCCTCTCCGAATGGTAACGACCTTGAAATAAAGCTAGAGACAAAAGG
>Ga0209184_1001435_pt1 | contig 15681 bp, 17 predicted proteins | sample EN8Hudsemesocosm_2_FD_184627 | JGI IMG/M metagenome (GOLD analysis project Ga0209184, IMG submission 184627) | Methane-oxidizing microbial communities from mesocosms in the Hudson Canyon - EN8C Hudson Canyon (SPAdes) (version 2) | ecosystem: Environmental > Aquatic > Marine > Cold seeps | place... | reverse complement strand
AGAAGCTTTCACCCGCATTAAGCTGGGCCCGGTCAAATACATTAGACCAAACGGTAAAATTAGTTTCGGGCAAGGCGGCAGCCTCAATCATGGATAAACCGTCTGGAATGACTAAACACTGGCCTTCAGGCACTGCGGCATATTCAGCATAACCGCCACCATTCGTTAGTGCACATACGTTGTCGCCTACTTTCCAGGTGCTCACTTTTGAACCGATTTGTATGATTTCACCTGCTACTTCTAAACCCAGGATAGGCGATGCATCTTTGGGGGCTGGATAATTTCCCGAGCGTTGGATTACATCAGGTCGATTCACACCGGCTGCAGCCACATGAATTAATACTTCATTGTCTTTTATTGCAGGTGTTTGGCCTTTAGCAAGTGTTAATACCTCGGGGCCACCAAATTCAGGTGTGTTTATATATTTCATGAAGAGGCTCTAGTTTTATGGATAAATTGAGGTGCGTTTACAAATTGAATTCAGGTCACTTATAAATTTATAACCAAGGTAATTTAAAGCCTTGGTAATAAACGGTCAAGCGGGTTGAGTGAAATAAGGTCTTTTCAACTGACGCCAATTTCATTCACTGCCTAGATTTAATTTTCAAGCGCATCTCAACAACTAGGAGGCTTACTAAGCTATATTTTTGAATAAAGCATCATTTGCATGGCGTATATAGAGTAAAAGTTCCATTTCAGCTTCTTGCTTCGAGCTAAAGGGGCCTTCCTCTGTCATTTCTCGTGTGATGAAAAACCACTGGTCATTAACATGCATAAAACGCCCGCTTCTAAACCAGTTCTTGTTGAGTTCTCCAGATCTAACGCTCATAGCCCTACTCCACAACTTTTCATTAAAGGGGATATACATTTTCAGTTTAGGTGGGAGTCTGCTTAAAAAGCCAATGTTTGAAGTGTGAGTTTACATTTGTTTTCATGATTAAAATGAAAGGATCTAAGTTGTAATACGCTTATGGTTTTGTCGTATTAAAAGACAATTGAAGAGTGAAATTTGTAAGTATCCACTTAGTGACTATACTTTTATGGCTTAAGGATATTCTTGTTGGCTTAACTGTTTGAATTAGCCACCAAAACAATAAAAACTGCATGAGGAATGATGCATGGATCAAGAAATGGAACTTATTAGCAAGGTACTTGTGCTTGATGGGAGTGAAGCGGCCTTCGGCGTACTTAAAATATTCTGCCAGGAAAACCATCTAGTCGGTTTGAGAGCTTCAATACAAAGCGTTCATGATGTGATGCAAAGTAATATAGACTTTGGCGCGATATTGATCTCTGAAGAACCTGTTTCAAAGGGGGTTGACTCATTAGCGTTATCTTACAAAATTCATCATGAACGCCCTGATTTACCCATTTTTTTGCGTCGTTATGATGCAAATGATCTAAACGACCTTCCTGAAAAGTACCAAGAGATATTCTCCGGTGCTTATTGTTTATCAAATCTGGAAGCCTTAAAAAATCTAGTGAATGAGAATTTGTTTGGCGAGTTTTATCCCATGGATATTGTGCAAGGAATACGCGATGTCTCACAAGAGTGCCTAAAGTATGGTTTTAATGGGGTTGATATAAAGAGTGAAGCGCCTTTTTTAGTGCGTGATAAATTAATGGATGGCTTTAATAGTTTAATCGCACTAGAAAGCAAATGGTGTCGAGGTTACATGATGCTGCAAGCAAGCAAAGGTAATATTTCAGCTTACATCCAAGCTAAAAAGACCGCTATTGATGCCAGTGATATTCCTGAGCTGGATGCGAATACTTTAATTAGTAATCTTACCAATGAAATGTGGGGGGCGATCAGACGAGAGTTTATGGGCTATGGCAATGAACTTGATAGTTGTGCAAGTCGCACACAAGTGCCTATTTTCATTGACCCGGATAAACGTTATATATCCTTTGGCACTTCTAAACCCCAACTTTGCTATCGTTACCAAATTTGTGATGAAAATGGTGACTTGGAACCTTTAGTAATTACCCATAAATTGATTTTCAACCTGGATTGGTCACCAGAGAACTTTGAATTAAGTGAACAAACTGTCGATGACTTTATTGAAGCCGGTGGTTTGGAAATGTTTTAAGGTTTCATATTTGTCTTTGTTTGAGACGCCCTCCTATGTCATTCCCGAGGTCACTTAATCGGGAATCCATTCTCTTAAAAACGTGGATACCGGCTCCAGAGACTACCGGTATGACAATGTAAGGTTACCTCGTTCCATGCAAAGCATATGGCTTTAAAATCCCAGTTTGAGGTGCTGATTGGGTGCCCAGCACTTAAGAACATTCCTTCCCACATTTCCAGCAAAGCTCAAAAGCAGGGGGGTTGGTTTCACTACAGTGCTGGCAAAACCACGAGGTGGCTTTAGGGTCTTCATGTAGTGCGTCATGCAAGAGCCTTTCGGCTTTTTGATAGTCCCTTTCCCGAATAACCCAAAGTTCAGGCCAAACGGTAATAGGCGGCACTTCGCCGGCCGCCGAGCATAAAATATCGTTTTTTATCTCGCATCGAATTTGGTTGATTTCGAAGATATTTCTAATATTGTATACAAAAAGTGGGTTGTCGTGAGAATAGAAGAGTTTCATCTGCTTATTTAAAATATTCCAGGGCAATATCCTCAAATGAATCTACAACAAGGTGTCTATCCGAGTTAGGTTTTTGGCCTTTACGAACTAGCCAGCAAGTAAACATGCCAGCGGTTTTTGCTGCATCTAATTCTTCAAGAATATCGGATAAAAAGAGTACCTCCTGCGCCGGTTTATTTAGCTCGTCTAATATTTTCTGGTAAGCACTCGCCTGTTTTTTACCCCCTATTCGAGTGTCAAAATTACCTGTGAATAAAGGATCTAAATTGCCGTATTTAGTGTGCGCAAATAATAGTTTTTGTGCGGTGACTGAACCCGAAGAATAGACATACAATTTAATGCCAGACTTATGCCAGCGCTTTAAGCCTAAGTAGGCATCGTCATAAATATGGCCTTGAAAGTCACCATTTTCATAACCCGATTTCCAAATCATGCCTTGAAGCGCTTTTAAGGGTGTTACTTTTTGATCGTCAGCAACCCATTGTAATAACTGTTTAATGATTGCCGGAATGTCGGACGCATTGATTTGCGCAATACTGGCCGCTTCGGATAATTGAGTTTGTACGGTAGTCTCATTCTGATGCTGCATCACGAAGGCTTCCAGGTTTTCGCTGGCATAGGGAAACAATACTTCGTGTACGAAGCTAATTGAGCTGGTGGTGCCTTCAATATCTGTGACAATGCTTGAAATCATCGAATAACTACCCTACAAGTGTTTCAAAACGAGGGAATTTGTCTGCAATTTTATCGCCGGTGAAATCAGCTACCCAACCTTCAGGATTTGAGAATAAACGAATACAGGTGAAGCTGGGTTCAGGCCCCATATCAAACCAGTGTTTAGCCCCGCCTGGGACGCTGATTAAATCACCTGCCTGGCACAAAATTACATAAACTTTGTTGTCGATATGCAGATAAAATAGCCCTTGGCCGGCTGAAAAAAAACGTACTTCGTCTTCAGTATGTTGGTGTTCACTTAAAAACTTCTGGCGTAGAGCTTTTTTGTCAGGGTGCTCGGGGGTTAGGCTGATTACATCGGCTGTTGAGAATTGACACTCTTCGGCATTAAAATGCTTAATCTCTGCATCATAAGCGGTAAGTACGGTTTCTTGTGATTCGCCTTGTTCAAGTTCACGCAGGGGCCAACGCTCAAAACAAATTCCCATATCATGTAAGGCATTGGCAATGTCAGCGTAGTCTTCGATGACTGTTTCGGGACTGTCGGCATTCTGTTCATCGTAAATTCTTAATATTGTCATCGTTTTTCTCTTTTGTATTGTTCGCTTGTGTATTATGAGTTTTTTAATCGATTGCTTATTTATCATTTACCCATTTTTATGTTCTCAACTTCGCACTGAAGTAAAAATTCCAATGCTTCAATATGACGCAGGCAGGTTTGCATATTTTCTCCCCAAGTATATAAACCATGACCTCGAATTAAGTAAGCGGGCACTAGAGGGTTTTGTTCAAAATAAGATGTCGCTTCCCTGGCGAGGGAGGCAATATCCTGAGTGTTTTCAAAGATAGGGATTTCTAAATTTTCGGTATGAGTGGACTGGCCTGCAAGTGCTTTTTGCAGTTCATAGCCTTGCAGTACCAAGCAAGCATGATCACTTAAATAACGGCTTAACACCGTGGCAGCTATAGAGTGCGTATGTAAAACCGCGCCGGTAGTGGGAAACAGTTCATACAGTGAAGTATGTAGTAAGGTTTCAGCGGAAGGTTTTTCCTGGCTGTTAATTGCCTGGCCTCGTAGGTTGACCGCCATAATGTCTTCGTTTTTCAACTCACCTTTATGCTTGCCAGAAGCTGTTATTGCAATATGCTGAGCACTTACCCGAGCAGAATAGTTACTACTAGTCGCAGGAGACCAACCTTGCTGATAAAGAAACTGCCCTGCTTGAATAATTTCAAGGGACTTTTCAGTGAAAATATTTTGATTGAAAGTATTTCTATCGAACATGCTAATGCTGTATACACAATTTAAGTGAATGGAGAATAACCTTAGTATAGCCTAGCTATTCATTTTATTTCCCTAAACCGCTTAGGACTCAAACCACACCAGGTTTTAAATGCTTTGGTAAAATTAGAGGCATCACTAAAACCTAAGTGCGAAGAAATAGCTTCAAGTGACATTTCTCCCGCGAGAATAAGCGACTTTGCTTGCTCAAAACGTTCCGAATTTTTAAGTTGTTGGTAGGTGGTTTCTTGCTCTTTTAAGCGGCGTTTAAATGTTGCCTCAGACATATAAAATTCTTGAGCAATTTCATCTATTTTTGGAATAGTATTGCCTGCTTCTCGAATACGTTGTTTTACTTTAGAGACGAGGTCTTGGGGGCTAAGAACCTTCAGCTCATCGGTGCACTTTTGTACTGCAGCTTTCGCTAATTCAGGATTGGATATATTAAGGGAGCTGCTCATCCAGTTTTTAGGGATTTGTAATTCAAGTGCCTTTTGATCAAATAGTACTGTGATTTTTCCACTCAATAAATGGTGGGGGAAATCGTGTGGTTCAGGTTTGTTGATGTGTATGCAGATACTTCCTTCAAGCACGCTAGTGTTCAGCATGTGCTGCATATTTGTTGCAATGCTAATGAGTGCAGACAGATCAAAGAAATGTTGTACCAATTCTTCTATTTCAGGGTCATCATATTTACAAACTAGGTGGGCTGAAATGTGGTGCTCTGTCTCAATGACTTTTATATCTTGTGCATTAATTCGAGTGTTAAAAAAATTGACCAAAATATTTAGTGCAGCACCTAAATTTTGAGCGCATTGAACTGCAACACCTAAAGAACCGTGGCTGGCTGTCGTCATACTTAAACCAAATTCAACGGCTTCAGAAATTGGATTCTTGAGTTGGTGATATAAGTTTACGCCAACATGGTTAAAAATAAGGTTGTTGATGAGTGCGGGCGGGTTAATCAGGTCATCAAGCTCAATGTTGGTGTCTTTAAGTAATATGCTGGGGCTTATCCCTTTGCTTAAGGCAAAGTCACGCACAATGGCGAGGTAGTCGCCAGAAGCTAGTAAGGTTTCGGGAGGAATAGTAAATTTCATTTTGAGCTCAAATCACCATAATGTTGATACCGTATCACCTGTTTTATATTAGTTCAATTGGTCATTATTAATCCTGTCAAAATGACCACTTACATAAATATAAAACAAATAACGACATAGGTGACACTATGAATAATAATTCGAATCCCCCATCACACACTCCTTTTATGATTAAAGCAAGAAGGATGAATTTTCCATTTAACGATGTAGAGCAGCGTTATTTCTTTGACAATAATTTACTTAAGTCTGCTTATATTGCTGCACTTTCAGCAACATTCCCAGCAGGGGAAAGTGAGTTTATTGCATCGGTACGTTTATTTAAAGATCAAGTGAAAGACCCAGAATTGAAAAAGCAAATTAGCGGTTTTATTGGGCAAGAAGGGCATCATAGTCTTCAACATAAAAAATTTAATCTAGTATTGAAAAATTTAGGTTTTGATGCAGTACGTTTGGAAGAACACTTTGTAAAGGCTGTGGCTGAGGATATTGTGGGTTTGTCAGATGCAGAGCGTCTTGCCTATACTGTTTGCTTTGAGCATCAAACAGCGATTTTAGCGCATGAGCTACTTACCAACGACAATGCTTTGAAAGGTATGGATGAAACTATTCATGAGTTAATGTTGTGGCATTCAGTTGAAGAAATTGAACATAAGAGTGTCGCATTTGACCTTTATATGGAATGTGTTGGTGATCGAGCTTTACTCATGAAAACTCAGAAACGTGCTGCGCTAAAGTTTATGAGACGAGTGAATGAATATATGCTGAAACTAATGTGGTGGTCTCGCACCATGCCAAGCTGGAGGGATATCAAGGGCTACACTCAATTTCAGGTTGGTAAAGACGGCTTGTTGAAAAAATTGCGTAAACCCTATAAAGACTTCTTTCGTGATGACTTTCACCCATGGGATCATCAGAACCAATCCTTAATTGAGCAATGGAAAAGAGCGAGTTATAAACCTGAGCATGATCGGGGGAGTAAGATTTATGAAGATACACCCATGCCTGCTTAGTTTTTTAGACTTAAACTGTACCTGTCCAACGTTGTATACAATAAGCTATCTTGTTTAGCAGATAAGAGAAAAGACGATGGGGTAATTATCGTCTTTTCTTTAGTGCTCAAAACCTACTTCTGAGAAACATACAGTGCCTAAGCAATGATTGCTTTATCAAGCATGGTAGACATATACCTTATATTTCTACCATCTCAAATTGGTCTTTATTTGCAGAGCAGTCTGGGCACACCCAGTCATCAGGGATATTTTCCCAGGCCGTACCTGGGGCAATGGCGTCATCAGGCCAGCCTTCAGCTTCATCATAAATTAAACCACAAACTTCACACTGCCATTTCTTCACTTTGTTTACCTTTGTGAAGCATCTATAGCTTGAGTAATATCAGCCAGAATATCATCAATATTTTCAATGCCAATTGAAAGTCTGACCATATCCCTTGATACCCCAGCGCCTTTTAACTCATCGTCATTTAGCTGGCGGTGCGTTGTGGAGGCTGGGTGGCAAGCCAGTGATTTTGCATCACCAATATTTACCAAACGAACAATCAGCTCTAGTGCATCAATAAATTTCGCACCTGCCTCAATACCACCTTTAATGCCAAATGACAGAATGCTCGAAGGTGTTCCGTTCATATAATCTTTGGCTAGTGCGTAGTATTTACTGCTTTCAAGGCCTGCGTAATTGACCCACTCCACTTCGGGGCGCTGGTTTAAGAATTCTGCGACCTTTTGAGCATTTTCACAATGGCGCTCCATTCTTAATACCAAGGTTTCCAAACCTTGCATAATCATTAGAGAATTGAATGGGGATAATGCTGCCCCCATATTTCTAAGTGGGACAACACGACACCGGCCAATATAAGCAGCTTCGCCGAGCGCTTCGGCATAAATAACGCCATGATAAGAAGGGTCTGGCTCATTCATTACCGCAAACCGTTCTTTATGATCAGCCCAAGGGAATTTCCCTGAGTCAATAATCGCACCGCCAATAGTGGTACCGTGGCCGCCAATGTATTTTGTTAATGAGTGCACCACAATGTCAGCTCCATATTCAAAAGGGCGGCATAGAGCTGGGGTGGCAACGGTGTTGTCTACAATAAGAGGAACACCGTGCTGGTGGGCAAGGTCAGCTAAAGCTTTTATGTCGATAATATTGCCTAAAGGGTTACCAATTGACTCACAGAAAACAGCCTTGGTGTTTGCATCAATTAAGGGCGCAAATGAAGCGATATCATCACCATTGGTAAAGCGTACTTCAATGCCTTGTTTGGGGAAGGTGTGTGCAAACAAATTATAGGTGCCGCCGTAAAGTTGCTTCACACTAACGATGTTATCACCTGCTTCACAGATTGCCTGAATTGATGCGGTAATGGCAGCCATTCCTGAAGCCATCGTCAATGCACCAATACCTCCTTCCATTTGGGTGAGTCTTTGCTCAAGCACATCATTGGTCGGGTTCATGATTCGGCTGTAAATATTGCCAGGTACTTTCAGGTCGAACAAATCAGCGCCATGCTGAGTGTTATCAAAAGCATAAGAACTTGTTTGGAATAAAGGCACTGCAACTGCTTTGGTGGTTGGGTCAGGTGAGTAGCCAGCATGGATGGCTAAGGTTTCTAGTTTCATTATATTTGGGTTTCCCTTAAGGTAATGGTTGTTTGTATTGTCGCTTGTCGTGATAATTTTTAGTGCTAGTTTGTTATTCTTATTTATGTACGCAAGCCAGATTAAACAGCCTGTTCATTAATGTCTATAGTGCTTAGGTATAAGGTGAAACTACTTATAAGCCGAAATATAGTTGAAGTGACCTGCATTCATTTCCAAACGATGGCGTTTACCTGTCATTAGGAGGTTCTCATTTTGATAGGCCGCATCTTCTTCATACAATGAGCATAAGCCTTTTTGGTTTGAAATGAGCTTGGGACGATAATGTACTGGATCTTTACATAATTCAGTAATCGCACTTTGTGCTTTGGGAAACTGGTTTAAACAGTTTAAGGAAACGAAGGTGGCTGGCGGCATAGCTATTTTGCCTTGAGCATGCAAAGCCAAGCTTTTTGCCGGTGAGATCCATTGATAATCGACGATTTCACTACCATCAACTATCACCTCTTTATTGCTTAACTGGGCGATGAAAAAACAAGTGTCAAAGCGTTTAGCAAGTACTTTAGGTGTTAACCACCTAGAGAAATATTGAGGTTGTGCAGCATTTATCGTAATGCCTGCTTCTTCTAATGTTTCACGCATGGCAGTTTGTGTCATTAGCTTAAGGTAATCACTGGGTGAGAGGGCGGGAGGATTTTTTAAGTCGATTTCAGAAGGGATATGATTGAGCGCCTGATAGTCTTGTGCATCGACTTTACCGCCCGGAAAAACCCAATTACCGCCATGAACTCTGAGTTTGGCATTGCGCTTTAATAACAGTACTTCAAACTGCTTTGTTGCGGTGTTTTGTCGTAGCAGAATAAGACCTGCAGCGGCAATTATATTACTCATGGTTTGCCCTTTTATATGATGGACTCAGGTCAGAAAAGTGACTTAACTATAGGGTACCTGTAAATTTAAAGAAACCGATTATTCAATGACGAGTTTTAGTATTTCATTTTCTAATTGAACGATATAGCCAGGGTTGAAGCCTACATGGGAAATTCTGATAAAGCCTTGCTGATCAACTAAAAAAGAGGTCGGCATGGCCAATAGTTCATAAGCCCGTTGAGATTTTCCTGATGATTCTTTTAATATTGGAAACGTTAGTGAGTGTTTATTCAAAAAACGCATCGCTTCTTCTTTAGTACCATCCACATTGATGGCTAGGATTTCAAACTTATTCTTGGGTAGTGTCGCCTGGAGCTTGTTTCTAAGTTTATTATATTCAGGTAAAGATGCTTGGCAGGGGCCGCACCATGAAGCCCAAAAGTCGACGAGTACAACTGAGCCCCGATAGTCTGCCAGGCTGACCATATTTCCATTATAGATATTGGGTAGTTCAAAGTTTGCCGCAAGTTTAAATGTCTCTGCTGAAAGGCTTATAGAGGTAAATGATAATAAAGCGGCAAATAAAATTTTTAAAAACAGATTCATAATATTACTGTCGACAGTAGAGTGTTTTTGTTTCTATGACTTTTTGTTTCTATAATATATAGATAGACTCTTTTTGGATAAATAGGTTCATTTTTTAATTGTTGGTAAAGTATGGATGATACACAGCTTGTTGCTGCGGCAATAAAAGATCACAAGGCTTTTAAAATATTGGTTGAAAGGCATTACAGTGTAATGCTCGTTGTAGCGAGGTCTATTATTGGCACTTCTTTGGCTGAAGAAATTGTGCAGGAGGCTTGGCTGTCAGCGTATAAAAATTTAACTAAATTTGAAGGCCGCTCCAGTTTTAAAACATGGTTGATCACCATAACCTCCAATGAAGCCAAAACACGTTTAAGAAAAGAATCCAGAACCATTTCGATGAGTGACTTATCCCAGGGGGACGATGATGCTTTTTTAGATCGTTTCGCCCAGGATGGCCACTGGTCCAAGCCGCCTTCAAACTGGCAGGCCTCAAACTATAGCACTTCAAATTGTAACAACGAAACTCCTGAAGCCTTGCTGAATAACGAGCAGTTCAAAATCTGTTTGAACAAATTTATGGGCAACCTAAGTGAGCAAGCACGCAGCGCTTTAAGCTTAAAAGATATGCATGGCATTAGTTTGGATGAAATTTGTAACATTCTTGATGTGAGTGCATCTAATGTCAGGGTACTGATTCACAGAGCGAGACATAAGGTGTTTGAGAATATTGAATCATTTCAGGAGACAGGCAAGTGCTAAGTTGCAAAGCGCTATCAATGTTGTCAGATGAATATTTAGAGAATGTGCTTCCGTTTAAAAAGAAAGCCTCCGTACTCCTGCATTTGGCAATGTGTAAAAATTGTAGGTATTATTTAAAAAATTTACAAACAACCGTAGATCTTATTGGGCATAATAAAACAATGCCGCTTGAAAGTCAGAAAGTTGATGAAATTATGCGACGTATTGAATCGGAATTATCAATAGGAAAGTAGTTAAGCTTATTTTATAAAAAGTGTTTAATGACTGCTTAAGTAAATGTCATTTGCTCAAATTTTGTTTGTTCGGCTACGATACGATTTCTACCTGTGTTTTTTGCTTGATATAAGGCTTGGTCCGCCGCTTTAAAGATCTGTTTCCAGTCTGTCACGCCTTTTTGGTAGTCTGCGACACCAAAGCTTGCCGTAATAGTGAGTATTTTGTTCGGTGGGATGACCAGTTGATGGTTCATGATTTTAACTCTTAGTTTTTCTGCAATAATGGTTGCGTGTTCAAGGCTGGTCTCGGGTAATAAGATAAGAAATTCTTCGCCACCATAACGAGAAACAATATCGTGTTCTCGCACATTCGATTTAAGAATCGAAGCAAAATCTACTAATACTTTATCGCCTGCCTGGTGCCCGTGTTGGTCATTAAAGTATTTGAAATGGTCGATGTCACAGATAATTATTGCTAAAGGGTGATCATTTCGAATGACTCGTGATATTTCGATGGTTGCCAAATCTGTGAGTGCCCTGCGGTTATAAACCAAGGTGAGAGGGTCAATGCGAGCTTGTTTGATGAGCTCTCTTTCTAAAATGCTACTAGCAATCCAGATAACACAAAAACTGGTGGCTAAGGTCATCAAATGAAAAATAACAATAGCTAAACCATGAATTAAACCTGCATTCATGAAGTTACTTATTTTAACTTCGCTGGCTGTCCAAATTGACCGGAAAGCAAAAAATAAGGCAATGATTAAAAACATAAGACCCAAAAATGTTACCGCTTCACTACGATAAAGCTTAATTTTATAGAGTAGGGCATTGCTGACTAATAAGCACTGAAGGGATAAAAAGGTAGAGAAAATAATGACTCTGATATTAATGTCAGGGTTAATGTAGGTGAAGAAAGGGAATGAAATCAAAAGTAAGGCAAGTAGCGTGATGGAAAAAGTCTTCTCCCATGTGGCTTCTATTTTAAGGAAACGAACCAGGCCTTCATAAATTAGAAGGATGCTAACCAGTATCGCGGAATTTGCAATAATAATGGAAAAAAAGCTATTAATATGTTGACGCAGACCCAGTAGTAAAAAACCTATACTCATGCACAAAAGTGCATTACCAATTATAGATATCCCCTCAAACCTTTTATGGTTAACCGAATAGATAATTAAGCCAAAACCATAAATGAAACCAAAAAAAAGCGTGGTAAAAGACAGTGTTCTAATATCAAGAGCATCCATCATAATAACCTTAACAATGATTATTTTGTTTACTAACTATAGTTGATGTTTAGCTGGTCTGCTTTAATATGGCCTTTTTAAAAGACAACTTAAGCGTTCTCCTTTCACTCTCCTTAGGGGCAGATAAAACGTGGCAAAATATTCAAAACGACATCCAGAAGCATCAGAGAAAAGCCAGGAAGATGCAATGAAAATTGCGCGTGGTACCCAAAAACAAGGGCAGACAAAGGAACAAACCAAGCTCATTTCCCAAGGTATCCAAAAAGGGATTGAGCAATACAAAAAACAGCAGAAATCCAAATCCAGAGATTTAAGCAAACAGTTGAAGTCAATCGCAAAATCTAAAGAATTAGCGAGTGAACCAGACGTCGTGGAAATAACCGTTGTTAAGCAACATCGTTTACCTTGGATTTTGCTGCTTATTTCTTGGCTTGCCTTTGGGGTTGCGGGCTTTTTATGCCTTAAATGAACTTTCCCATTTTTCGTTGAGCGCTTTGCATGACTCATGTTTCCGTCATTCTAGCTGAAAAGCGCACTGGAATGATGATTAGCTAAGGGGTAACAATATTAAAATCACCTTTTGGCTGGTCTAATAAGTTAAAGAAGCCAATTAAATCTAGTTTGCTTCCATCAACAGACAAATTATCACTAAAAAGCGTGTCTTTTAAACCCGCTTTACCGGTGATAATACTTACCAGTAAAGGCTGTGTTAAGTAAAGTGTGGCGTCTGCTGGCGTTTCTGCGGTTACTTTTTTATGGCGCATCACTGAATTATTGATGCTTAATAAGTAACTCTCTTTCAAGTCTGTAAAGGTGATTTTGATGTTTATTTTTTTACCTTCAGCTTTAGGGCCATTAAGACGTACAGCCATGGAGTCAAAGAAGTTTTCTACGGGCGTTTTTAATAAAACACCTTCCATTATGGCCATGTTGATCGCCCCTTTTTTTGGTGCTCCGTTGCGTAACTCATAAGCGCCAGAAAGATAAACATCTCGCCAAGGAGCTGACTCAGCCTGATAACCTAATTGGTCATACACTTTTGCCAAAAGACTCTTAGCTTGAGTGTTTTTGGGTTCAGCAAAGACAGCATGGTTTAGTAATTCTGCTAGCCAACGATAAGTAAGGGGGCCTTGTTCAACTGATGAATTAGCGGCAATATCAAAAGCAGATTGAGCTTTTGCCACAACATTTTCTATTCCGCCCATCATGTCTATATAACGCTTGGCCGCTTGTGTTTCTGGTAATGGATCTAACTTCGCAGGGTTGGCAGTATACCAACCTAGGTATGCCTGATAGACCGCTTTAGTATTGTGTTTAATTGTGCCGTAATAACCCTGATTATGAAATGCCGTATTAAGGCTTTCAGGCAAAGTGACTTCTTCAGCTACTTCATTAGGGGTATATCCATTGTTAAATAAGCGAACACTTTGGTCGTGAATGTATTTATAGGTGTCACTTTGTTGTGTTAAGAATTTCTGAATGTTTGATTGTCCCCACATAGGCCAGTGATGGCTGCCAAAGTAGACTTCACTATCAACAAATAAAGCTTTGGCTTGTTCAATGTAACGACTCCAAAGATTAGCATCACGTACTTTAGCGCCTCTTAATGTATACAGGTTATGCATGTTACGAGATAACATTTCAGCACCACAAAAGGCTTTTTGTTCTGGTAAATAAAAGGTCATTTCAGCAGGTGCTTCAGAGCCTGGTACATACTGAAACTCAAAAGGTACGCCATCAATATCCAATTTTTTACCCGTTTCTCCTACTATTTCAGTGGGAGCAAGCAAACCAAAGCGGCCGAAAGCAGGCCCTTTACCCAAACCGGTGCCTATGTGACCACGCTCACTTCGGGAGAGTGATCGGCCATACATATAAGAAGCTCTACGAGCCATCGCAAGGCCAGCAATAATATTTTCACTGGTGGCTTCTTCCATGAATCCTTTAGGTGCAATAATGCGTAGATTTTTTTGTTCTGCTTCGCTCATATTGGCCAGAATTCCCTCGATTCCACCAAAGTGATCCAGATGGCTATGAGTATAAATAATCGCTGAAATGGGTTTTATGCCTAGGTGTTTTTGAGCAAATTTAAGGGCTTTATCAGCAGTTTCTTTGGCTGTAAGTGGATCAATTAAAATCCAGCCACTATCCCCTTCAATAATGGTCATATTGGCAAGGTCATAGCCCCGCATTTGGTAAATACCCTCACTTACCTTAAATAAACCATGAATATTGTTCAGCGATGCCTGACGCCACAAACTTGGGTTTATACTAGCGGGTGATGCGCCTTCGTCTCCTTTATAATCTACAAAATCATACGATGGCATATCCCAAATGATTTTACCGTCTTGGTCTTTGATAATTAAGTTACTATCTTGAGCAATCAACCCCTTTTTGGCATCTTCAAAATCAGCGATATTACTGAAAGGGCGTTTATTTAACATAGCTTCATTTGCTTTAATGGTCAGGGCTGTGGGTGCAGTATGACCATGGGCATCGCTGCCTTCTTCGTACTTTAGAGTACTATCGCAAGCACTAAGGCTAAGAAACAAAGGGAGTGCTAATAAGTAACTAGGGCGCATAAGTTATCTCTGTTATCAATGTTAATCTTTTATTGAGTGGTGCTTCTATCTTTCAACACATACGTTATAGTGACATACGCTTAAAACGCCTTCTGGTCTTAAAGCGACAAAAACCTGTCCGTAAATAGTCTGTCCGTAAATAGTCTGTCCGTAAACAACCTGTTCATTACCAACCTAATATATGCCTAATAAAAACACAAAAATCGTCAAGCAAGATGAGCCAACAACTATCGCTTCATGGGCAAAAGTTGTTTGTGCCGCAATTAATGCCAGGGGGGTAGATAGCAGCCAGTTATTAGAGCGTGCAGAGATTTTTCCTGACAGTCTAATTGACCCAGAAGGCCGAATTTCGGTACAAAAAATGAGTCGTCTCTGGGCCTTAGCTGTTGAAGCAACGGGAGATGAAACATTCGGCCTTAGTGTGCCGAACTTTATACTGCCTACTAGCTTTCATGCCCTAGGGTTTTCACTAATGGTGAGTGCTTCGCTAAGAGACGCATGGCTAAGAACACAGCGCTACTACAAGGTTGTTAGTGATGTGCTCGATATCCATATTCAGCAAGGGAGCAACGAATCGGCACTTTGCTACGTTAAAGTACCGGGAAAAGAGTACGCTACAGAAGCTATCGATGCCTTTGTAGCCACAATGGTAAAGTTGTCGACTGACATTACTGGCGGTAGTGCCAAGCCGACAAAAATTTTACTTGAACGCAAAGAGCCAAAACAGAGTGACTGCTTTAAAGTCTCTTTAGCTTGTGATATCTATTTTGAATCTGGTTGTAATGAAATTTACTATAAAAATGAAGACCTTGACCGGATACTGACGGCAGCGAATAGGGATATAGCCCTAAAAAATGATGAAGTTGTTCAAAGCTACCTGTCACGGCTATTAAAGCAGTCATTATCAAGACAGGTTACCGAAAAAATAATTATGCTGCTCGCAATGGGAGAGCCCAGCCAGGAAGTAATTGCCAATGAATTACATCTCAGCAGCCGCCAGCTACAGCGAAAACTGAAAGAAGAGTCGTCTTCATTCAGAGGCTTGCTAGAAGAAGTCAGAAAAGACTTGGCAAAAAACTACTTAGCCCGGCCCCAGCAGTCAGTCATTGAAATCGCCTTTCAGCTTGGGTTTCAGGATCCAAGCAATTTTACC
>Ga0209184_1001434_pt1 | contig 15720 bp, 17 predicted proteins | sample EN8Hudsemesocosm_2_FD_184627 | JGI IMG/M metagenome (GOLD analysis project Ga0209184, IMG submission 184627) | Methane-oxidizing microbial communities from mesocosms in the Hudson Canyon - EN8C Hudson Canyon (SPAdes) (version 2) | ecosystem: Environmental > Aquatic > Marine > Cold seeps | place... | reverse complement strand
GATCTACACCAACCCGACTAATATCCATAGTGTTCTCCTCGCTCTCATCATTAACTGTAACGTCAATCTAAGTTTGGCACATTGATGCCGATAGGGAAGGAGGAGTCCATACCATTGCTAATGGCACAAATATGCCTCATAGCGATCTCGTATGATCCAGGAAAATTCAGCCAGATTAGGCGCTGAGATAACTAACGAAAATGAGCAAAAGCGAACCCTTTTTGAATAGAGGTAAGCTGCTTATTACCATATCAACTTTGTTATTTCAGAGACTTTAAGGTGACCCGACATACAACAGCGGCAATCATAAAAACGATTAATGGTCTTTTACTACCTACTGTTCTGTCGCGTTAAGTGAGTCATCAGAAAACAATTCACCTAACGCCATATTACAAAGCGTAGCAGAATGCCAATGGTGAAGTTAAACTAGCACTTCAAGAACCTCTTGCACTTCAACGCGTTCTCGGTAGTCGCCACCTTCAGATTTTGCAAAAATTACTTCTCCACTTTTGTTAATAACAAAGACCGCAGAAACAGGTAGCTCTGCTGATTTATCGTCATAAAAACTGTAAAAATCATAGCCAAGATCATTCATCGCATTGATAGCAGCAGCGGAATTTTTAAATACCGTAGTGAAGTTACGTGCCACTTTATTGCCGACATCGCTGAGTACTTCAAATGTTAATTCGTTCTCTTTAATAGCCCCTAGTGAGTTATCAGGATTCATCGGAGAAATAGCCACTAAATTAGCTCCCGCTGCAGATATTTGAGGTAGGGCTTCTTGAAGAAGCTTCAACTGCAAATTACAGTAAGGACACCAAATACCACGATAGAATGTTAGGACTAACGCGCCTTGCTCTAATAAGTTGGCTAATTGAATCTGCTCACCCTTGGCATTAGGTAAAGTGAATAGTGGCGCTTTATCACCCACCTTCAATTTTAAGGGGGCACCGTGACTCGCCGCTAGTTGCTTGGCATCAGCATCAAACGTTTGGAACGGCTCTTGAGGAATCATGCCCTCTAGTTGGCCAATTAATGTTTTTACTTCATCTTTGTATAATGTTGGGATCGTTTTCGCGTTCATTGGGTTTTCCTTTGATGAGTCAAATTGCTGAAAAATTGCTGAAATAGGTGAGCAACGAGACTTAGCTTAACTAACTATATTGAGCGCAAACACCGTTCAGGATGCAAAAATAAAATGCGTAATTTGCACTAATAATATTTGAAATTGGTGGTGTGTTATTACTGATGCTAATATCGCATCAATATTAGAAGGGTATTATCAGGTGGCAGGTAGAAAAATATGGAAGTATCCAGTTTATATCTCTTTGCTGAAGTCGTTCGTGAGCGCAGTTTTACTGCCATTGCCAAAGCACGAGGTATTGCACCGTCTTCGGTCTCACGCACGATTCATGCTTTAGAAAAAGAAGTGGGGATTCGGCTTTTTCATCGCACGACCCGGCAAATTGTGCCAACCGAAGCGGGCCTACGCTACTTTGAGAGCATTAGTACAGTACTTGAAGAGCTAGAGCTTGCTCAGCAATTAGCGAATGACCATGACTCCCTTCCTACAGGCACCTTAAAAATAACCGCCCCCAGAGTATTTGGTGAACTTTATCTGATCCCTTTATTGCCAAAGTTTAACCAATGCTACCCTGAGCTATCGCTGGAGGTTGTATTGACTGATGGTTTTATCGATTTAGTACAAGAAGGCATTGATGTGGCTATTCGTGCTGGCAGCTTACAAGACTCAAGCTATGTGGCTAGGAAATTATTACCGATGAATTTTTTCATCACCGCCAGCCCCAATTATTTAGCTAAAATGGGCACACCTTCTTTACCTGAGAATATTGCTGAGCATCACTGCCTAGTATTTCCAAGGGTAGGGCATAATCCCAATTGGCTATTTAAAACCGGTGATGAAATTCAAGAAGTGGCTGTACAAGCCAAAGTTCTAGTCACTCAATCCAGCGCCATTAAACAGTTAACCTTAGCCGGCATGGGACTATCTTTATTGCCAGATTGGTTAGTGAGTCGTGAAATAGCATCAGGGGAATTAGTGCAGTTGTTTAATGACCGGCAAGTCACTGCAACAAATTATAATAGTGCGGTGTGGATGCTTTATCCGTCACGGGAATATTTACCACTGAAAGTAAAAGTGTTTAATGAATTTATCTTTAAGCAGCTCTCAAACGATCAGTAGATAAAAGACGTCATGAATTTTATTTATCAGACTTAATTTTCTAATACCTCTAGTGCGTCTAATGCATTATTGAGCCAACTTTTAGTTGGAAAGCCTTGATAGCGATGACCTCCAATAATAATCGTTGGTACGACTGTAATTTTATCTTCATCGTAGGCTTGTTTTAATGCTCTCTGGTGCTGCTGTCGATAGTTATTGGATTCCAGTACCTCTTGCATGTCGTCGCGATTAAGACCTATGTTCTCTCCTAATTCAGTAAGAATCGTAATATCACCGATGTTTTTTCCTTGCTGAAAAAAAGCACTCATCACAGCTAGAGAAAATTCGTCTCCCTTGCCATAGTCTTCAGCATAGGCAAATGCTTCAAAGGCCTTATCCGTTCGTGGTTGCGGAGATATGTCAGGCAAGGTGATATCAACGCCTAGCTTCTCGGCAAGAGGATATACTGAATGTTTCCATATCGACGGAAGATACTCGTCTTCAACTCTCAAGGTTGGTACTGGAAAAGGGCGAAGTTCAAAGGGTCGCCAGCGTATTTTAATATCTTTCCCTTTAATAGCTTGGCGTAATTCTGTTTCCACGAGTAAGCAATAAGGACAAACATAATCGCTATATATTATAATTTCAGTTGTCATGGTATTTAATTTCTAATCATTGATGGTTGTGATGTCGATCCAGTGCTGTCTATTTGAACTTAGTGAAATAGACAGCACACCCTAGGGGCGGTATTAGCTGTTCTTTGCGAAAAACTCATTCGCAGTTTTCAAATCAGCAATCGGGTTAAACATATCGAAATTAAAGTGTTGTAATTCTTGATTATTCTTAATGGTATTTGGCCAATCGGGATTGGCCAAAGCGATTTTTCCTAGCGCAATAACATCGGCTTGCTCAGAGTTTATCAGTAGCTCCGCATCTGTTTTTTCATTAATACCACCATTGGCTATAACAGGAACACCGCCGTATTTCTTTGCAAGCTTTGCAAGGGATAAACTTCCCTCAAAGGCAGGGTCTTTCGCGATAAATTCGGTTGTGTGGATATAATCTACGCCAAACTCCGTAACGGATTCAAAAATGCATTTTGCATCTTGGTCTTTTGCTGGCCATTTATATTCAAAGTCGTTTACCTTTGACTGAGAAAAACGTATGCCCACAATAAAGTCATTGCCAACGGCATCTCGAATAGAGGTGATGACTTCTTGATAAATTCGCAATCTATTAACGAGCTCTCCACCATACTCATCTGTGCGTTCGTTGGTGTGCACAGTAATAAATTGATCTAGTAGATAGCCATTCGCACCGTGAATTTCAATACCATCGAATCCTGCCAGCTTTGCTAACCTAGCTGAATTGACAAAGCCATCGATGACATTATGAATGTCGTCGGTATTCATCTCTTTTGGTATAGCAAAGTCACCTTTGCCGTAATAAAAGGTCATTTCCTGACCTAAAGGTTTAACGGCAGAAGGGCCAGCAGTCGATCCTGTGTACTTGTTATATTGCGAAAGTGCGCCTGCGTGCATCAATTGCGCAATGATAAGTGAGCCACTCTCATGAACAGCCTCGATAATCGGCTTCCAGCTTACCGCTTGTGCTTCATCTGTTAGCCCAGGTTGGAACTTATAACCCTGGCCATAGTGTTTATCAGGGTATAACCCCTCGGTGATGATTAATCCAAAGCCCCCTTGAGCGAACGATTGATAATAATCTTTCATTAGCGGCCCAGCGCTGCCATCTTCATGAGCGCTCACCCGGGTCATTGGTGCGACCGCTAGCCTGTTGTTAAGGTTAAGTTTGCCAACTGTATGAGGTGAAAAAATAGTTGTGTTATTGGCGTTCATAGTGCGATTCCTACTTCAATGTTTGATTAAGTAGTGCATTTTTACACCTATAATAAACAATGATAATATGGCGTTTAATTGAATCATTATTAGCTTTTTATTGAATATGTCGAAAATCAATCAGTTAGAAAGCCTGAAGGTTTTAAAAGCGGTAGTTGAAGGTGGAAGTTTCACTGCTGCGGGGAAACGTCTTAATTTATCTGTTGCTAGAATCTCCAAATCAATCGAGCGGCTGGAAGATGAATTAAGTAGCAAGCTCTTTATACGCAGCACAAGGCATATGCAGCTCACAGATAGTGGCGAGCGCTGCTATCGCCACGCACTTAAATTACTGGAGCAATGGCGTGGACTCACCGATGAACTAGTCGAAACGCAATCACAGCCAAAAGGTAAGATAAGAATCAGTGTCCCCATGAGCTGGGGGTTATGTGTGTTTTCAACACTCTTGGCTAAATTCATGGCCAAGTACCCTTTGATCTCTGTTGATGTCTATATGAGTGATATGCATGTCAATATTATCGAAGGGGAGTTTGATCTAGTACTGAGGCTAACAAACAAGCTTGAAGATAGCGCCTTACTCTGCAAGAAACTCAAAACCTACCAATTCATAGCGTGTGCTTCGCCAGAATATTTAGAAAAATTCGGCCTACCGAAACTTCCTGAAGAGCTTAAAGATCACAGTTGTTTAATGTACTCGCAACAAGGAAGCAGGCGAATGTGGCAGTTTATGAAAGACCAGAAAGTAATCAATGTTTACATTGATGCCCACTTACATTCCAATAACAGTACGTTATTTAGAGAAACGCTATTGGCTCATCAAGGTATCGCATTGGTGCCTAATTTTGTGGTTGAGAATGAAATTTCATTAGGGAAACTTATTCCCGTTTTAACGGATTATTCGACCCATGAATTGAATCTTTATTCATTAAGACCCGCTGATCATATGTTGCCAAAGCGGCTTAAACTTTTCACTGATTTTCTGCACAATGAATTACCCTGATTTTGCATTTAAACCCAGATAACAATTACCTGAGTAACTCGTTATTCGGCTGATAGGTTTTCCTATTTAGAAGGTTAATGCTCCGCTCACCTTCAAGGTCTGGGTTGATCAACTGGCGAGAGCAAGCATCGACTGCTCCATCAAGTAACGGCTTATTTATTCCTGTACCTAATCAAAAAAATGGAAGGTTGAGAATTAAGTGCAACGGCTCCGTTTGGGAGCGTTGCATTATGTGCTAAACCTTATAGTCTGAAAATGCAGCATCCACTTCGGGATCAAACATATGGTTGCTGTAATTACTCAGTACTTTCACAGAAACGGCTAGAGTAATTGCTAACAAATGTTTCTCGCTATAACCGGCCTGTAAAAATGCATGAACGATCTCAGAATCCGGGCGCCCGCGGCTGCTATTTACCTCTTTCGCCATGGCAAACACTGCTGCTAATTTAGTATCAGTAATATTTTCGCCACTGCGAATAGCCTCTAATACATCTTTTGGTACACCCGAATATTTTGCCGCCAGCATACTGTGGGCCGCGGTACAATAATCACAGCCGTTATCTTGGCTGATGGCTAAAAATACGACTTCCTGTTCCGCAGACGTTAAATCGCTTTGCTCACGAAATAAGCCATAACCGTGTAGGTAAGTATCCAAAAAAGCAGGAACATTCACCATATTGGTATACATGTTCGGAAGAAAACCGACCTGCTCTTTGGCTCTAGTCAGTATGGCTTTTTGAGTATCATCCGCTGAGTCTAAAGTGACGGATTGTAGTTGTTTAAATATATATGCAGTCATGATGTTTACCTTTTTGTTTATCGAATAAAAAATTAAATGTGCGGGTGAATCGACTCAAGAAATAGATTTAGCCAATAAGTAAAACAGGCTATCCATAGTCAAGTTACGAATTGGGATGAACTTTTTTAAGGCCTGCGGTCAGTGTTAATTGGCAGGCATTTATTAATAAATATTTATTAATGCATTCATCAGTAGTGCTAGGCCTGAAAAAAACAGCAGACCTTTGCAGGCAGACATAAACTGCGCTTCGCTAATTTTTAGCTGTAAGCGATAGCCTAGCCATACTCCGATTAAGCTCACGGGTAATAACAGTATGTCGATGAGCAGTAATGAGGGAAGCGCTAGCTCAGAAACAAATAAGCTGGATCCCCATTGGCCTGTTAAAGCATAAGGAATTATTTTAATTAAATTCATCATGGCAAAAAACACAGCGGCGGTAGCTAACCAGTTACGTTTCGGTAATTGGCGAGTCGCTAAATAAATATTGACTGGTGGCCCACCGGAATGCAGTAAGGTACTGGTCAACCCTGACACAGCCCCCCAAATAATTCCTGCATAAGGTAAGCGGCCTAATAAAGGCGTTAGCTTTTTCCACAGCGCAAAGGCAATGCAAAAAAGTCCCAATAAAAGTTGTAATGAATTACTGGATAACTCACCTAATAAATACCCCCCCGCGATAATGCCAACTAACGCAGCGGGGGCGATCGTTTTCAATTCTTGCCAACGCACGGAGCGCCAATAATAGTGCAACGACTTAGCATCCATCACAATTAGCAATGGCAACATTAACGCCGCGGCGACAGGCACCGGAATCAGCAAGGATAAGAGCGGCACCGCAATGACGCCTGCCCCCCCTGCAAAACCGGATTTTGAAATGCCTGTTAACAGCACCCCGACAATCGCCAGCCCCCAAAATAGTGGGTTAGTTGAAAGTAGGCTTATATGTTCAGTGGTATTCATAGTTAATATTTAGAAGGCAAGTCAAACCAAAGCGCGGTTAAGCCTTCATTACCTGCAGTAACCGATAACTGATCTTTTATGATGCTAAGACCATCTCCAGCTTTCAGACCTGTGCCAACATTAACAGAGCTGCCTTCAATGACATGCAAATAACCAACTCGTTCTTGTGCTACCAAGTCATAGCTTTCACCCGCTTTTAGCTGCAAGCGAAAAAGGCTAGCATCTTGGTGAATACTCAGACTGCCGTCACGACCATTAGGCGTTACCAAGGGTGTCATGGTAGAAGATTGCACAATGGGCATTTGCTCATAGCTGGGTTTAATGCCTGTTACATTCGGAGCGATCCAGATTTGTAAAAACTTTAATGGCTCGGTTTTCGATGCGTTAAATTCAGAATGCATGATGCCAGTGCCTGCACTCATACGCTGCACTTCGCCAGCAGGAACAACAAAGTGATTGCCTGTACTGTCTCTGTGTTCAATAGAGCCTTCCAAAATATAAGAAATAATTTCCATATCGCGATGGCCGTGGTTACCAAAACCCGCACCTGGGGCGACCACATCATCATTGATCACTCTTAATTTAGAGATACCCATGTGGTCTGCATCGTAATACTCGCCAAATGAAAAGGTATGTTGGCTATTTAACCAACCGAAGTTGGCCTTGCCGCGGGATTCAGCGGCTCGGTAATAAAACATGATGACTCCTTATTATTTATATAATAGCGACTAAGATCGTTAGTTAGCTTTATTCAACTGTTCGCGACCATGGGCTAGATTAAAATCTTGCTCAGGCCCTAATGGAATGACGCCAGTAGGATTAATCGTTAAGTGGCTAGCGTAATAATGCGTTTTGATATGTTCAAAGCTCACCGTTTCAGCAATCCCTGGCACTTGATACAATTCGCGCACATAGCCACTAATTGCAGGGTAGTCGGCTAGCATCTGTCTATTGGTTTTAAAGTGACCAAAGTACACAGCATCAAAACGAATCAAGGTGGTAAACAAACGCCAGTCAGCTTCGGTAAGCGTTTCGCCCACTAAATAGCGCTGATTAGACAGTAAATTTTCTACCCAATCCAAGGCATCAAATAATTGATGGAAAGCGCTTTCATAAGCTTCTTGGGTCGTAGCAAAGCCTGCACGGTAAACACCATTATTTATGCTGTCATAAACTCGATCGTTTATTGCATGAATCGACTCATGCAATTCTGCAGGGTAATAATCATCAGTATTGCCCGTTAGGTGATTAAACGCAGAATTAAACATGCGAATAATTTCAGACGACTCATTACTCACAATCGTTTTTGTTTGCTTATCCCATAAAATAGGGACAGTAACGCGGCCTTCGTATTGACTGTCGGCCTTTAAATACAGTTGGTAGGCATAGTCAAAATCGTACAGTGGATCGGGCTGAGAATCAGAGAACTCCCAACCGTTTTCCAACATGATCGCATCGACAACCGTAACATCAATATACTCTTGCAGATTTTTCAACTCACGGAAAATCAGAGTCCGGTGTGCCCACGGACAAGCCAAGGATACATACAAGTGATAACGGCCCTTTTCTGCTTTAAATCCAGTTTCTCCGTTAGGGCCTGCTTCTCCATTAGGTGTGAGCCAACTTCTGAAACGACTGTCTTGGCGACGGAATTCACCGCCGTTATTTTTTGTGTCATACCACTGATCAACCCATTGGCCATTCTGTATTAAGCCCATAACGCTATGCCTATAAAAAAATAATTTGATTACGTTGTTAACTTACGTCTATCGGTTAGAACTAGAGCTTTGATAAAAATGCGTTATCAAGGCTATAACTACCAGCGCCCCTAACAGCTAACGTAGTGCTGATGACCAGCAAAGCAAGGGCAAACTCGAAGCCGTTAGTGGCCATGAAAAAACCATTCTCAAGGTGAACAATGATAATCGCTACGATCATAGTGATGGCCAATAACAAAGCCGCTGGGCGAACCAGAAGGCCCACAATTAGCAGTAAGCCAGCAAAGAATTCTGCACCGCCAGCCAGACCTGCCATTAAAATGCCTGGTGCTAAACCGATCGACTCCATCCATCCCGCCGTACCTTCAAGACCGTAACCGCCAAACCAACCAAACAGTTTTTGGCTGCCGTGCGCCGCAAAGGTAATACCTGCCCCAATGCGAATGGGTAACGTATCTAGGCCTGCAGTAGTTGTGCTTAGAGTATTTAATAGTGCTTTCATAATGATGTTCCTGTGTCTGTTTTGATTTGATGTAACCATTGTATAGCGCAAAAAAATCCCAATAAGAGTCATTATCTGTTTAGAATGATCTAAATTTTAGAACATTTGGTGTTGAGGATGAGCAGCAGGAATCCAATCACTATTGAGGTTTTAGAGATTTTAGACGCGATAGACAGGCGAGGCAGCTATGCAAAAGCGTCTGAAGAGCTGAATAAAGCCACCTCTCGCCTAGCCAATACCGCTAAAGAAGTCGCTACGGGGTGGGGGCCAAAAATACGGGTAGCGATGGAATCAACCTTGAATTCGCCGCGGTTATTTGAGGTTTTGGCCGACTTTCTGGCAGAACATGAAAATGTCGAAATCGATCTATTAGAAAGTGTGCTCAATGGGGGCTGGGAAGCGCTTGACCAAGATCGTATCGAGTTGCTCGTCGGTGCTCCAGGACCCGTGCCACTTCAGAAAGGCTTCCGTGCAATACCGATAGGCCAAAGTGATTTAGTCCCCGTGATATCAGCCGCGCATAAACATGCAAGGCCAGCACTGGATACTCAAGCGCTCGCAGAGATACTGCCTAAACTGCGGCGAATTATCACCCACGATACTTCCATGCTAGAAATCTCCCGTAGCGAAGGACTTAGCAGCGCAGGGCAGACTTTTTATGTGCAAAACATCGATCAAAAAGTCGAGGCCATATTAGCTGGAATTGGCATTGGCCACCTGCCTCGCCAGTGAATTCAACGATACTTAGATAGCGCAAAATTGAAAGAACTCAAGCTGGGAAATATCAGCAATCATGAATACTTCATGGCCTGGAAAATTAGTAATAAGGGCAAGGGCTTGCAGGTATTAACACAATTATTGGCGGCGGCTAAATGGTAGTTATGAATAAAGAGTACCAGCTTCGTATTGACCGCGTCATTCAGTATATAGAAGCCAACCTGACAAACAAAATATCCCTAGCGGAAGTCGCAAAGGTCAGTCATTTTTCGACCTTCCACTTTCACCGTATCTTTACTGGCATAGTCGGTGAGACAGTTAATGATTACATCGCTAGGCGGAAACTCGAGTGTGCAGTTAATCTATTAATTTTTAAAACCGAACTATCCATTACTCAAGTCGCTTTTGATAGTGGTTTATCGTCGCCTAAATTTATACAGCTTTAACTCCTTTTCACTCATTCTATGAGGAATTGAAATCATAATTATTAGGCCATATCGACCCTAATTTCAAGTGACTAATTAGTTGCAGAAGCAGTCGGTAATACAGCCCTTTTAGCCAACTAAAAAGCCCGCTTGGGTCGATCCCTACCATGAACATCAAAGTTCACCAAGACGGCATAGCTAATTACTAACCGCTAGACAGTGCCTAGCTCAGACAATCTCACACTCTAAACATACATTCAAGAATCAATTTTTTCATCGAAATCTAACTTAATTCATAAAGGTCTAGTCAAAAAAATTACCGTACTATTTTCCTTTTTAATACCCTTATTACGAATTGCTACGCAATAAAACGTAACGATTTTGATCATCCAAATAGATCCGATATTGTTTAATTAAGTCTAGTAAATAGTAAGTGCGGCGTGATTACTACGAATTTTAAATTCGTAGTTTCATGCGTAGCTTTTACTTTTTCATTCGTATTTTGTGCTTATTATTTTTTCTGAAACAATCCAATACGGTCCGAACACGCTAAGAAAATTTAATAACTACGCATTTCGAATTCAAAGCTACGTTACTGGTATTCTTACATTACAAGGGCCTACTAAATTGAAATAATAAAGAAATATAGATATGTAATTTTTTACAGGGAATGACGGGGATAGCGTGGGCCAAAAGCACAGGTAACCATTATTAATGCCCCCTATCAATATTCAAATAGGGGGCATCGGGGTTAAAAAACAACTTTGATCAGTCTTTCTCGATATCTAACTCATTAGGCTGCAGCCAATACAATTTTCGATTAACACCGCCTATGCGTGTAGTCTTAGTTAGTCGTTTTTGTTCTCGACTCACAATCCAATTTGCAGATTCTATTGCAGCCTGTACACGCCTAAAATCGTGCCCAAGAGTGGCTTCTTTCAAGCCAGCGCCTAAAAACAAAAATATACGCTCACCTTGCTGGTCTTTCTTCCACCAACCCGCCCGCTCTCTGACATTCATTTCCATATCAATTGAATTACTAAAGCGACTATCTCCATGCCTACCAATATAATCAATAATAGACTGCAGTATCTGACGGTCTTCATCTTGCCCACAACCTCGCTGCACTTTCCATACGTTAAACATGACACTCAGTGAATTTAATGCATCACCTTTGTCCCAGGGTAATAAACCAAACTCAATGGCAAGCTCTCCTGCTAGTGCAGCTATAGCAAATCGATCAGCTCCACGACCTTCCTGCCCATTTTTACAGGGAAAATGGTCTTTCATCGATTCTAACCTGCTACCTAAGCTAAGCAGTACTTTACGACCAACTAATTCACTTATGAACGCATGACCAAGATGGCCATAATGTTTATTACTTGCAGCTTTAATATCATCAGATAGCTCTCGCCCACCTGATGAGCCATGCAAATCATCAAACACACCATATACTCGATTAACCGGTACATTTAATAAGCGAACCAACTGACCAGCTTTAACTAATTTCCCACCTTCAGCCATATGAGCCTCAAGGGATCGCTCACCACTTGAGAGCAACATAATACGCCAACGGTTTACTTTTTTTGCTTGACCAATTTTCCCAGCTCTTTGCTTTCCGGTACCATTTGCTAATGCATACACAGTACTACCTATCTCTCTTGGGTCTGCTTCACTGATCTCATCCAAGATTAAAATAGTGTCATTCCTCAAGGCTGCCACTCCTTCTAAGCCGTTTCCAGTTGCTCTCCAGGTACGAATAAAATCATCAGATTTTCCCCATACAGAAGCAGATAATTGCAGCGCGGTGCTTTTACCACTTGAAGAATCACCGATTAATTGAAAACCTCCTCCCGCCCTATGTAAAGGCTGCAATAATGGCCCAGCTAAAGCAGTACAGACAGCCAGAATTAAAACAGGGTTTCCTTTACAACACTCCCCAATTTCTTTCTTCCAACTTTCTAGCGAACCTCCTTTAGTGTATTCACCTAAGTTAGCTACTTCTGATTGAAAAACCACATCTCCTTCTCCAACAGTGTTGTCAGGCATAACAAACAAGTTTTCATTGTGCCAACCTGTTCTTGTAGCGCAAATTGCCTGACGCTGTGGTTTTTGACTGAAAAAGTAGTCTGCTAACTTAGCTCGATACTTAGGATCGATTTCCACCCCCATGCGCAACAACTCAGACCTAACTTCTTCGCCTGAACCACTCAATAGCGCCATCGGCATCGCCCACTCTCGCCAATAACCCAGGGAGTTTACAAACCGAAGATTCCGACCAAACTCAGCACCTTCATACGATGTAATGGCATCGATATAAAGAGGAGAACATATCCATATATTACTTTCTTGCGGATCTTTGTTAGCTTTAGCCTCCGTAAGGCTGTGGTACCAAACTCCAGCAACCATAAGCCCTTCATCACTCAACACTGGTTTTTCATAAACCCTCCAACAAGGACGATCTTTGAATGTTGGCCATTTAGCCCCCTGCTCCCCCTCTTGAGATGCTGTCACGGGAACAGTTGAGATTGCCTCATAACAACCTGCCCCCTCCATTCCCACTTCCCCCACATTTTTCTCACATTTAGTCGCAATTTGTGCTTCAGAAATACCAAGTTTCATACCGTCTCCTTGGCTACACAATGGTTTTGGTTTAAAACATCTAACCAATCAATACCTTTTGCATGATCTGGAATGGGGGGCGGCGGTAAAAGTATTTCGACACACACTCCTACATTACGCAATTTCTTAGCTAAAGCTTCTGCAGATTTTTGACCCGTACCATTACGATCTTTATCTGAAAAAATATACACACGCCTAATACCGTCAGGTAGCTCTACATTTGAAAGTCCACCAGCGCTAACCGTTGCCCATACAGGTAATTCTGGGTACATTATTCGTACCGCTAATGCTGTTTCTACCCCCTCAGTTAATGCAATCGAATCACCAATGACTTTATAAAGGCGAATTGCAGCACCACGCATAGCTCCCGGAAATATGGAAGGCATTAGTTTCTTAGGATTTTGAACCTGAGCCTTGTGGCCTTCTTGTGAAAGGTAGGTTCGATGGATATTGATATACTCTAATCTTGCATTAGTTATTGTTGCCACGATGGCAGGAAAGTATTGATTGCTATGCCCATCCCAGTAAGGCAGTGAAGACACCGCACTTAAATTATCAGGAAAGTCCCCGCGCTCGACTAATTCACCCAAACCACGCTGATAAAGGTAATTAATAGCTGGCTTAGATTTTTGTAAGGCCATTGAAGCCTGTATTACCTGATTAATTCGAGCTTTCCTACGCTGTGTTTCAAACTTTTCTTTTTCAGTATTAATTTTTTGTATTTTCCTATTACGCTCACTTTCGCCTGAGACTGAATAATAGTTAGCTGGGTTTGAACCACCCAAGTAGTGGTTTATTTTCTTTAGTGCTTCATAAAAGTTGCAGTCAGCAATTTTTTGAACCCAAAAAATACCATCCCCTGAACCACATTGATTACAAATTCCCGAACCTGTTTGCTCCCAGTCTGGAAAAAAACGGAAGCGATCAGTTCCTCCACAACCAAAGCATGGTTGATGCTTTCTATGAGTTAATAATAGATCTGTATGGAAGGTACCAAAAATACAAGGCCATTCCCCACGTGCTGCTAATTTTACTGTTTCAATTTTAAATGACATTTTGTTATGCTGACCTTGAGTTAGTTTGTACTAGGTAACAGCTCTTGCAGGAGCTGTTACCTTTGTTTCGTTAAACATATAGCTCTCCTTGATGTTTAACGGTCAGCTTCATTAATTCGATCATTGATCCAATCGTCAACTTCACTTTCGATCCACGCTACCGCCCGCCCGCGCTCGCCCGCCCCTAATTTAATCGGTTTTGGAAATTCGTTCTTTGAAATTTTTTCGTAGATACTCGATCGTGGAAGACCTGTTTTATCTTCAACTGTTGTGCGGCGGATTAATCGAGGGTGATATTTAATATTTGAGGCGCTAGCCATTTTCATTCTCCATTCATGAAAGAGCACAACGTTTTATCAGCTATGCTTGTTTTTCCTTAGATCACTAAGGTACATGACGGAACTTAAAGTGTATTTCATCAGTAAGAAATAGACTGTCCAGCGGAGACACTACACTCTCCAGCGGAGACACTACACTCTCCAGCGGAGACACTACACTCTCCAGCGGAGACACTACACTCTCCAGCGGAGACACTACACTCTCCAATGGAGACACTACTGTCATAGTAAATTTGGCCGCTTGGTTAGAGGTGAACAACCACTCTCAGAAGAATAGGTGGATTAATGAAGACCCGAACTAAACGTGATTTTTCTCCCGAGTTTCGACTCGAATACGCACAACTTGTTGTCGATCAAGATGATTCCGTGCGAGAAGCCGCTGAGGCGATGAATGTCGGCAAATCGACTATCGATAAGTGGGCACGGCAATTACGTGCAGAACGTAATGAAAAGCCAAATTATGTGTGCCTATCACGCCAGATCAGCAGCGTATATTAAAGGTCTGGAAAAGCAGCTAAAGCGCGTTGAAATGGAGAAAGAAATCTTAAAAAAGGCTACGACTCTCTTGATGTCGGGGCTTACGCTGATTCATCAACTACAAGAGAGCTTTCCAGTGGTGCAGGCTTGTCGCATATTCGATGTTAATCGCACTAGCTATCGTTATTGATTTGCTCATAAGGATGATATTAATCCAGAACGCGATCTCCTGAAAGGTAAGATCAGTGATGCCTTTGAAGAGAGTAATTACTCGGCTGGGGCGAGAACTATCACTGCAATTACACCAACATTAAACTCAGGCAGACATTGTGACGATTGCGTATTAAACAGAGCATAAGCCACCGTGGAAATTGTTGAAATATAGTCCAATGGAGCGTTTTTTCAGAAGTTTAAAGACAGAATGGGTGCCAAATCTGTGCTATCGCTCACTGCCGCAGCCAGTGGATCGATCGTTCAATACATCATCGGCTACTACCGCCAGATTAGACCTCATCAGCATAACGGAGGTATTTCACCTAACGTAACCGAAGTTCGTTACTGGAATAGCCCTAAAATCGTGGCCAGCTTTACTTGACCATTACATACACTGTCCAATGGAGAGTACACTGATTTTAAGACATTTTCAGGTTGGCGGTTTTTCCAACATTTTCAATTCCGTTTTCTTTTGCATATTTTCTAATCCATCCATATACAGTCCCCCTTGTGTACTTTTCACTGTCGTCTAACAACCTATCGTGAAAGTATTCCGCAGCATGAGACATATCATTAAATTCCAATCTAGTTCTAGCCCACTCTTTAGTTATCCTGTCTTTTACCTCATGGTTTTTGGCGTGGCGGATAACGTTCCTATTTTTGGCTTGTAATGATTGTTTTTCTTTCTCACTCTCCTTGAAATGACCAATTCCAGCCAAATACTCTGCATAACACAATGCCTCCATCGCTTGTATCGCATATTTACCCGCAAGAGATAGGTTTGGCGGATGGGACTCTTTAATATTTATGAGTTCTAGGATCTCTGGAGTAAGCTCACCCCCTTCAACTGTTT
>Ga0209184_1001433_pt1 | contig 15723 bp, 11 predicted proteins | sample EN8Hudsemesocosm_2_FD_184627 | JGI IMG/M metagenome (GOLD analysis project Ga0209184, IMG submission 184627) | Methane-oxidizing microbial communities from mesocosms in the Hudson Canyon - EN8C Hudson Canyon (SPAdes) (version 2) | ecosystem: Environmental > Aquatic > Marine > Cold seeps | place... | reverse complement strand
TCGCCACCCCAAACTTCAGCACATACGCGAGTTAACGCAGCAGTTAATGTTGTTTTACCATGATCAACGTGGCCAATAGTACCTACGTTAAGGTGCGGTTTATTACGTTCAAATTTTTCTTTAGCCACAATGGACTCCTAACTTTAGTTAATAATTTATGTTCTATTTATGATCGCTTCAGCAACATTTTTTGATGCTTCAGAGTACTTCAAAAACTCCATAGCATAAGTCGCACGACCTTGTGTCGCAGACCTTAAAGCCGTTGCATACCCAAACATTTCTGACAATGGGACTTCTGCATTTACAACCTTGCCGGCAGCACTATCATCCATACCCTGTATAAGCCCGCGTCGACGATTAAGATCACCCACAACATCACCCATATTCGCCTCAGGCATAACTACCTCAACCTTCATTACAGGTTCTAGTAATACAGCACCACCTTCTTGAACCAACTTTCTTGTTGCCATACCTGCAGCAACATTAAAAGCCACTTCATTTGAATCGGTATCATGAAAAGAGCCTCCCGTAAGAGTCGCCTTCAACCCCAACAAAGGATAACCAGCTAAAACACCATTTTTCATCTGCTCCTCCACACCCTTCGATACTGCAGGAATAAAATCTTTTGGTATTTCACCATCTTCTATTTCATTTACAAATACAAAACCTTCTTCTTCAACCTCTAAAGGCTCGAATTTAATTATCACATGCCCATACATGCCAGGGCCGTCAGCCTGACGAACAAACCGTCCCTCAAGCTCACAAGTATTTTTAATTGCTTCACGATAAGAAACCTGAGGATTACCAATATTAGCCCTCACACTAAACTCTCGCTTCATACGTTCAACAAGTATATCCAGATGCAACTCACCCATACCCGATATAATTGTCTGCCCTGTCTCGTCGTTAATTGACACACGAAACGAGGGATCCTCTTGAGCTAACTTACCCAACGCGATAGACATTTTATCTTGATCAGCCTGCGTTTTAGGCTCTACAGCCACCGAAATAACCGGTTCAGGAAACTCCATTTTCTCTAAGGCAATATGCTCATCCATTGCACAAAGCGTATCACCCGTTGTAACAAATTTTAAACCAATAACAGCCGCTATATCACCAGCACATACCTGCTTAATTTCTTCTCGGTTATTCGCATGCATTTGAACCATTCGACCGATACGTTCCTTCTTACCTTTAATTGGGTTAAATACTGAATCACCAGCATTCAAAACACCCGAATAAACACGAAAAAACGTTAATGTACCCACAAAAGGATCAGTCGCTATCTTAAAGGCTAGTGCCGAAAATGGAGCTGAATCAGAAGCTTCACGAATAGCCGGAGAATCATCATCCAACACACCCTCGATCGCTTTTACTTCAGTCGGGGAAGGCAGAAAATCAACAACGGAGTCTAGCATTGCCTGAACACCTTTATTCTTAAATGCAGAACCACCAACAACCGGAACAATCTCACTTGCTAACGTTCGTGCACGTAATGCTAACTTAATTTCTTCTTCAGTCAGCGCTACACCTTCAAGGTATTTTTCCATCAGATCGTCATTTGCTTCTGCAGCAGCTTCGACCAAACCTTCTCTTAACTCATTGCACTCATCTAACATATCTTCTGGAATCGCAGCATAAGTAAAACTCATACCCTGATCATCATCACCCCAGAAAATAGCCTTCATCTTAATTAAGTCAACAACCCCCCTAAACTCATCCTCCGCACCAATCATGACCTGCAAAGGAACAGGGGTCGCCCCCAACCGCTCCGAAAGCTGCTCTACCACCATTTGAAAGTCAGCACCAACTCTGTCCATCTTATTGATGAATACAAGACGAGGAACAGCATATTTATTTGCCTGTCTCCAAACCGTTTCAGTCTGCGGCTGCACACCAGACGAGGCACATAACACAACGACCGCACCATCAAGAACCCGAAGCGAACGCTCCACCTCAATCGTGAAGTCCACATGCCCTGGCGTATCTATAATATTGATGCGATGCTTTTCAAACTGCTTATCCATACCAGACCAAAAGCAAGTAGTTGCAGCAGACGTGATTGTTATTCCACGCTCTTGCTCCTGCTCCATCCAGTCCATCGTTGCAGCACCATCGTGCACCTCACCAATTTTGTGAGACATACCAGTGTAAAACAGCACTCGCTCTGTTGTCGTGGTTTTACCCGCATCAACATGCGCACAAATACCAATATTCCGATATTTTGAGATAGAAGTATTTCTTGCCACTTTTACACCCTTATTAACCAAAAAAAGCCCGCATAAATGCAGGCTATATTCATAAACACTCTTAGAAACGGTAGTGCGAAAACGCCTTGTTCGCTTCTGCCATTCTATGAACATCTTCACGCTTTTTAACAGCAGCGCCTTTACCTTCAGCAGCATCCATTATTTCGCCAGCTAAACGCAAAGCCATAGACTTCTCGCCACGCTTACGTGAATACTCAACCAACCATCTCATCGCCAAAGCTATTTGACGTGCAGGGCGTACTTCAACAGGAACCTGATAAGTAGCACCACCAACTCGGCGAGACTTAACCTCAACCATTGGCTGAATCGCTTCTAAAGCTTTTTCAAACAATTCTAATGGATCTTTATCACTCTTTGACGCAACAGTTTCAAATGCACCATAGACAATTTTTTCTGCAACTGCTTTTTTACCATGAACCATTACCATGTTCATAAATTTTGCTAGCTGCTGACTTCCGAACTTAGGATCTGGAAGTATTTCGCGTTTGGCGACAACTCTTCTTCTTGGCATGACAAGCCCTCTATAACAGCAAAGGTCTTCAGGTTCGTCCAGACAACAGAAATTTACATTTCAGCCTGGCCTTACTCTTATCCTTTAACTTAATTTTAATAATAAGATGCTTAATGCACCATATAACTTACTACTACTTCTTCGGACGCTTAGTACCGTATTTAGAACGACCCTGACGTCTATCAGCAACACCTGAAGTATCCAAGCTACCACGAACTGTGTGGTATCGAACACCCGGTAAATCCTTAACTCGACCACCCCGTATAAGAACAACACTGTGCTCTTGCAGGTTATGGCCTTCACCACCAATATAGGATGTAACCTCGAAACCATTCGTTAAACGAACACGACATACCTTACGCAAAGCCGAGTTAGGCTTCTTTGGTGTCGTTGTGTATACACGAGTACATACGCCACGTCGTTGAGGACAAGCCTGCAACGCGGGAACATCACTTTTCGCGACTACACGTTTACGAGGCTTACGTACCAACTGATTAATCGTTGTCATGTAAGTAAACTCCACTAATTAACTTAAATAATACAAAAATAAAGCACCCGACAATATAGGTGCATTAAACTTGAGGAGCGCAGTCTAATGACGCCCCTCTCCACTGTCAAGCTTACTGATGTTTTTTTGAACAGGTTTCAGCCAACAACACATAACACCCACTCACCACAAATTAAGCAGTGAGCACGTGAATTTATTTTGCTCAGCCTTTATTTAACTCTGCGCTTAAGGCTGCAACAACATCTTGAGCACTTACACCCAAGCCTTCATCAGAAACTTTATTTGCTTTTTGTAACTTCTTACGCTTGCGCTCGCTATGGTAAGCCAAACCAGTCCCTGCTGGAATCAGTCGACCAACCACTACATTCTCTTTCAAGCCTCGCAAGTAATCACGTTTACCCGTTACAGCACCTTCAGTCAGAACTCGTGTTGTTTCCTGGAATGATGCAGCAGAAATAAATGATTCTGTAGCCAACGACGCCTTTGTAATGCCTAGTAACTGACGAGCACCTTGCGCAGCCATCTTATCTGCAGCTTCAGCTTTCTCATTTTCTACTAGGAATTTAACGAATTCGACTTGCTCACCTTTTATCAAAGTGGTTTCGCCAGACTGAGTAATTTCAACTTTTCTCAACATTTGTCGAACTATTACTTCAATATGTTTATCGTTAATTACAACACCTTGTAAACGATAAACTTCTTGTACTTCGTTCGTAATATATTTAGACAGCGATACAACACCCAACAATCTTAAAATATCATGAGGGTTTGAAGGGCCATCAGAAATTACCTCGCCTTTCTCTACACTTTCACCGTCGAAAACGTTTAATTGACGATATTTGTGTATCAATGCCTCATAAACATCTGAACCATCTTGTGGCGTGATAATAAGACGCTTCTTACCTTTAGTCTCTTTACCAAAGCTAACAACACCACTTACTTCAGCAAGAATAGAAGATTCTTTAGGCTTACGTGCTTCGAATAAATCTGCAACTCGCGGAAGACCACCTGTTATATCTCGAGTTTTTGATGACTCTTGCGGTATACGCGCCAAAACATCACCAATTTCTAGCTTATCACCATCACGCATATTCAATAGTGCGTTTGCAGGCAGGAATACTTGAATTGGTGTTTCTGTGCCAGGTAGCGTTCGCGGTGATCCCTTTTCATCCAACAATTGAACCATTGGTCTTAAATCTTTACCCGAAGTTGGACGGTCTTTTGGATCAAGAATCTGAATACTAGACAAACCCGTTAAATCATCAGTTTGCGTTGTAACCGTTATCCCTTCTTCCATCCCAACAAACTGAGCGGTACCACCTTGCTCGGTTATGATTGGGTGCGTATGCGGATCCCACTTTGCAACAACTTCACCGGCCTTAACTTTCCCGTCATTCTTAACCGATAAGACAGCACCATACGGCAACTTGTACCACTCTCGCTCACGACCATGCTCATCAGCGATGGCAAGCGCAGAAGATCGAGACGTCACAACTAAACAACCATCTTTACGCTCAATAGATTTCATATTATGCAAACGAACCTTACCGCCATGCTTAATTTGAATACTGTCTGCCGCAGAAGATCTAGATGCCGCACCACCAATGTGGAATGTACGCATCGTTAACTGTGTTCCAGGCTCACCAATAGATTGAGCTGCGATTACACCAACCGCCTCGCCCTTGTTTACAATATGTCCACGCGCTAAGTCACGACCATAACACTGAGCACAAATACCATGACGCGTATCACAACTAATTGCAGACCTAACCCAAACTTCATCAACCCCGGCTCTTTCTAACTCAAGAATCTTATCCTCATCAAGGAAGGTCCCAACAGGCAGAACAGCATCCTCAGTATTACCCGGTGCAAAAATATCTTTTGCGGCAACACGCCCAAGAACACGATCACCAAGAGGAACAACAACGTCACCACCTTCAATCATCGGTGTCATTAATAGACCGTCAGTCGTACCACAATCATCAACAGTAACAACCAAATCCTGTGCAACATCAACCAATCGACGTGTTAAGTAACCAGAGTTTGCTGTTTTAAGTGCGGTATCGGCCAAACCTTTTCGAGCACCGTGAGTCGAAATAAAGTACTGAAGTACGTTCAAGCCTTCACGGAAATTAGCAGTAATCGGTGTTTCAATGATTGAGCCATCCGGCTTAGCCATCAATCCACGCATACCAGCTAATTGACGTATCTGAGCAGCAGAACCACGCGCTCCGGAGTCGGCCATCATAAAGACAGAATTAAATGAGTCCTGCTGAACTTCATTACCGTCTCGGTCAATAACTGTATCTTTCCCAAGCGTATCCATCATTGCTTTCGCAACTTTATCATTTGCTCGAGACCAAATATCGATAACCTTGTTGTACTTTTCACCCTGAGTTAATAGACCAGAGCCAAACTGATTTTCTATTTCTTTTACTTCTGTAGTAGAAGCATCGATGATCGTATACTTTTCATCAGGTATAACGAAATCATTAATACCAATTGAAGAACCAGAATAAGTAGCCTGCCTAAAACCTAAATACATAAGCTGATCAGCAAATATTACTGTTTCTTTAAGTCCACAAACACGATATGCACTGTTAATCAGCTTAGAAATTGCCTTCTTGACCATTGGACGATTTACTAAATCAAAAGGAAGACCTGCCGGCAAAATATCAAATAATAATGAACGACCTACTGTCGTATCTTGAATTGAAGTAGTCTCTGTCCGACTGCCATCCTTCTCTAATACAACTTCAGTTAATCTAACCTTAATCTTAGCTTGAAGGTGAACTTGTTTCGCACCATAAGCTCGCTGAACCTCTTTAATGTCAGCAAACACCATCCCTTCGCCTTGCATATTTATACGATCTCGCGACATATAATATAAGCCAAGTACAACATCCTGAGAAGGTACAATAATAGGTTCGCCGTTCGCAGGCGATAGGATATTATTGGTAGACATCATCAAAGCACGTGCTTCAAGCTGCGCTTCTAGAGTAAGAGGAACGTGTACCGCCATTTGATCGCCATCGAAATCGGCGTTGTATGCAGCACAAACCAGTGGATGCAGCTGAATCGCTTTACCTTCGATTAATACAGGTTCAAAAGCTTGAATACCTAGACGGTGAAGTGTAGGTGCACGGTTTAACATAACCGGGTGCTCGCGGATTACATCTGCAAGAATATCCCAAACTTCTGGTGTTTCACGCTCAACCATTTTCTTTGCAGCTTTAATTGTAGTCGCTAAACCACGACCCTCTAGCTTTGAGAATATGAATGGTTTAAATAGCTCTAACGCCATTTTCTTAGGTAAGCCACACTGATGCAAACGCAAGCTTGGACCAACAACAATAACTGAACGACCAGAGTAATCAACTCGCTTACCCAAAAGGTTTTGACGGAAGCGACCCTGTTTACCTTTGATCATGTCAGCTAGAGACTTAAGCGGACGCTTGTTAGATCCTGTAATTGCTCGACCACGACGACCGTTATCAAGCAAAGCATCAACAGATTCTTGCAACATACGCTTTTCATTTCGTACGATAATATCTGGAGCACTCAACTCTAATAAACGCTTAAGACGATTATTTCGGTTAATTACGCGACGGTATAAATCATTCAAATCTGAAGTGGCAAAACGCCCACCATCAAGCGGAACAAGAGGACGAAGGTCTGGCGGAAGTACTGGAAGCACTTTCAAGACCATCCACTCAGGCTTATTACCTGAACCATGAAAAGATTCAAGCAATTTTAAACGCTTAGATAGCTTCTTGATTTTAGTTTCTGAATTAGTTGCAGGAATCTCTTCACGTAAACGTGTAATCTCTTCTTCTAAGTCGATATCTTTTAATAAGCTCTGAATCGCTTCAGCACCCATTTTAGCATCAAACTCATCACCAAATTCTTCTAGCGCTTCGTAATACTGCTCATCGCTTAAAAGCTGCCCATGCTCCAAAGTACTCATACCCGGATCGATAACAATAAATGATTCAAAATATAATACACGCTCAATATCACGTAGCGTCATATCTAATAGCATACCAATACGTGATGGCAATGATTTTAAGAACCATATATGAGCAACAGGGCTCGCCAACTCAATATGAGCCATACGATCACGTCGAACATTTGCTAAAGCAACTTCGACACCACACTTTTCACAAATTACACCACGATGCTTTAATCGCTTATATTTGCCACACAAACATTCGTAATCTTTAATAGGGCCAAATATTTTAGCGCAAAAAAGACCATCCCTTTCTGGCTTAAAGGTACGGTAGTTAATTGTCTCTGGCTTTTTAACTTCACCATAAGACCAAGAGCGAATTATCTCAGGAGATGAAAGCCCAATCCGAATAGAATCGAAATCCTGACTTTGCTTCTGGTTTTTTAGTAAATTTAATAAATCTTTCATCGGTTTATGCTCCAATAGGAGTTATCTATCTGTGAGTGATGACACATGACTATCATCACTCACTTCCGCGTATATTTTATTGATATTTAGAACTATTCAGATTCAAGCTCAATATCAATTGCAAGCGAGCGAATTTCCTTAATCAATACGTTAAAGGATTCCGGCATACCAGGCTCCATACGATGATCACCATCAACAATGTTTTTATACATTTTGGTACGTCCAGCAACATCATCAGATTTAACAGTTAGCATTTCTTGTAAAGTGTAGGCTGCTCCATAAGCTTCTAACGCCCATACTTCCATCTCACCAAATCGCTGCCCACCAAACTGAGCCTTACCACCCAATGGCTGCTGAGTAACTAGACTATAAGACCCTGTAGAACGAGCGTGCATCTTGTCATCAATCAAGTGGTTCAATTTAAGAATATACATATAGCCAACGGTAACAGGTCTATCAAACGCATCACCTGAACGCCCATCGTACAATTGTGTTTGCCCAGTATCATCATAACCAGCTAAACGTAAAAGCGCTTTAATTTCAGATTCTTTCGCACCATCAAAAGCTGGCGTTGCCATTGGCACACCCGCTTTAAGGTTATGCGCAAGCTCTAAGATTTCGGAATCACTAAAGGTATCAAGTTCTTCTTTCTTCGTCGCAACACCGTTATAAATTTGCTCCAAAAGCTCTCTAACTTCACCAACCTTACGCTGCTCTTTAAGCATATTATCGATCTTGGTACCAAGACCTTTCGCAGCATAACCAAGGTGTGTTTCCAATACTTGACCAACGTTCATTCGCGAAGGTACACCAAGCGGGTTAAGCACGATGTCAACCGTGTTACCAAACTCGTCATATGGCATGTCTTCGACAGGCATAATGACAGAGATAACACCTTTGTTTCCGTGTCTTCCAGCCATTTTATCACCCGGCTGAATACGACGCTTGATCGCAACATACACTTTAACAATTTTAAGAACACCTGGCGCTAGATCATCACCTGTCTGCAACTTATTTCGCTTAACTTCAAAACGCTCTTCATGCTCATTACGACGCTCCTCTAATTGAGCACTTGCCTTTTCAAGCGTTTCGTTTAATGAGTCTTCTGACATTCTGATATTAAACCAATCTGAAGATTCAAGACCTGCAAGATACTCTGAAGTAATTAGATCACCCTTCTTAAGTCCAGGAGCAGAAATAACAGCCTGCCCATCTAATGCAGATCGTAAACGCTCATAGGTAGCACCTAATACAATACGGTATTCATCTTTAAGATCTTTACGGTATTCATTTAACTGTGCGACTTCAATATCACGTGAACGCTGGTCTTTTTCAACACCATCACGTGTAAATACCTGAACGTCAATAACCGTACCGCGAGTTCCCGTAGAAACTCGAAGCGAAGTGTCTTTAACATCAGAAGCTTTCTCTCCGAAAATAGCACGTAGAAGCTTTTCTTCTGGTGTAAGCTGCGTTTCACCTTTTGGTGTAACTTTACCAACTAAAATATCACCTGTGCCTACTTCAGCACCGATATAGACAATACCCGACTCATCTAGCTTAGATAATGCGTTTTCTCCAACATTTGGAATATCTGCAGTTATATCTTCGCTTCCAAGCTTGGTATCACGCGCTACACACGTCAATTCTTGGATATGAATAGTCGTAAAACGATCTTCTAGTACAACGCGCTCAGAAACCAAGATCGAATCTTCGTAGTTGTAACCGTTCCAAGGCATGAATGCGATACGCATATTTTGCCCTAGCGCCAACTCTCCCATATCAACAGATGGTCCATCAGCAAGAATATCACCACGAGCTATTTGCTCACCCTGCTTAACTAAAGGTTTCTGATTTATACAAGTATTCTGGTTCGATCGAACATATTTCGTAAGCGTATAAATATCTACACCTGCATCGCCTGCTGCAGTTTCCGCATCATTTGCACGAACAACAATACGACCGGCATCAACACTTTCGATCACACCACCACGATCTGCGACAACACAAACACCTGAGTCTTGCGCAACTGTTCGTTCAACCCCTGTTCCAACTAGAGGCTTCTGTGCTTTTAGTGTAGGTACTGCTTGACGCTGCATGTTCGAACCCATTAAGGCTCGGTTAGCATCATCGTGCTCAAGGAATGGAATTAGTGACGCTGCAACAGAAACAACCTGTCGTGGAGAAACATCCATATAATTAACTTTTTCTGGTGTAGATACAGTAAACTCATTTTTATGTCGTACAGTTACTAACTCTTCCGACAAATTACCGGTGTCATTAATTACCGCACTTGCCTGAGCAATCACGTAACTACTTTCTTCAATCGCAGACAAATAAACAATTTCGTCAGTAACTAGGCTATCAACAACTTTTCTGTAAGGACTTTCTAAAAAGCCAAACGAGTTCGTGCGCGCATAACTCGCTAAAGAGTTGATCAATCCTATATTTGGACCTTCTGGAGTTTCGATAGGACAAACACGACCATAGTGAGTTGGGTGAACATCACGCACCTCAAAACCTGCACGTTCACGCGTTAAACCACCAGGGCCTAATGCAGACACTCGTCTCTTGTGAGTTACTTCTGATAATGGGTTATTTTGATCCATAAACTGAGATAGCTGACTAGAACCAAAAAACTCTTTAACTGCAGCAGCAACAGGCTTAGCATTAATTAAGTCTTGCGGCATTAAACCATCAGACTCAGCCATACTTAAACGCTCTCTTACAGCACGCTCAACTCGAACTAAACCAACACGGAATTGGTTTTCAGCCATTTCCCCAACAGAACGAATACGACGGTTACCAAGATGATCTATATCATCAACTTCACCTTTACCATTACGTATAGAAATTAAGGTTTTAAGTACGTCAATAATATCATTGTTACTTAATACGCCGTCGCCTATTTCATCTTCACGACCTATTCTGCGATTAAATTTCATACGCCCAACCGCTGACAAGTCATAACGCTCGGGTGAAAAGAATAAATTATTAAATAAGTTTTCTGCAGAATCTTTGGTTGGCGGCTCACCAGGACGCATCATTCGATAGATTTCGACTAATGCTTCAAGCTGATTACTCGTTGGGTCAACACGAAGTGTATCTGACATAAATGAACCATGATCAAGCTCATTCGTGTAAATCGTATCAAGCGAAGTTACGCCTGCCTCTATAATTTGGTCTAGAACCTCTTCAGTCAGTTCAGTATTACACTCAACTATTAGTTCACCCGTCTCTTCACTAATGACATCTTTGGAAACAACTTTGCCATATAAATATGTACGAGGAACATCTAAATCATTCTTTAACTTCTCAAGCTTACGAATGTGCTTGGCAGTAATACGACGACCTTCTTCAACAATTACCTTACCGTCGTCATCTTTGACATCAAAGCTAGACAGTTCACCACGTAAGCGGGAAGGTACTAGCTTTAACTTACAACTTTCTTCGCTCAATGTGTAAGAGCTCGTATCAAAGAACATCGCCAATATTTCTTCAGTGCTATATTTCAGTGCACGCAAAAGAATAGAAGCAGGAAGTTTACGTCGTCTATCGATCCGTACAAATAGGTTATCCTTTGGATCGAACTCGAAGTCTAACCATGAACCACGATAAGGGATTACGCGAGCTGAGTGCAAGAGCTTACCTGATGAATGTGTTTTACCTTTATCATGATCGAAAAACACGCCAGGTGAACGGTGCAACTGAGAAACGATTACACGCTCAGTTCCATTAATTACAAATGTACCGTTATCAGTCATTAAGGGCATTTCGCCCATATACACTTCTTGCTCTTTAATATCTTTTATTGCTTTATTTGATGATTCTTTATCATAAATAATTAAACGTACTTTTACTCGTAAAGGCGCTGCATAAGTAACACCACGCTGTATACATTCTTTAACATCAAAAGCAGGCTCACCTAGTCTGTAGCTGACATACTCAAGCGCAGCATTCCCAGAAAAACTAACTATAGGGAAAACGGATTTGAATGCTGCATGCAAACCGATATCTTCACGGGCTTCTGGACTTGCAGAGCTCTGTAAAAAACTAAGATAAGAGTCTAATTGGATAGACAGTAGATAAGGCACATCCATTACTGTTGGCAACTTGCCAAATTCTTTACGGATTCGCTTTTTCTGAGTGTACGAGTAGGTCATCTATATTCCCCAGTTTTATGACATAACGGTCTAAAATTCGTACGGTTTGACACCGATTTTTGATGATCAATATAAATACTTTAGTATTAAATATTGCTCATATCTGCAATTTCAGGCTTTGTTCTTTCTCTAACAACGGAAAAAGGCCGGTAGTAATAACTACCAGCCAATTTCTTTTAAGGATATCTGAATGCTATCTGCATCAAATAACTATTCTTAGAATAATTACTTAATTTCTGCAGTTGCGCCAGCGGCCTCAATGTCTTTCTTAGCAGCTTCAGCATCATCTTTGCTAACGCCTTCTTTAACAGTTGATGGCGCGCCATCTACCATTGCTTTAGCTTCTTTAAGGCCTAGACCTGTAATTGCACGTACTGCTTTGATTGTGCTTACTTTCTTTTCGCCAGCACTAGTTAGAATTACATCAAATTCAGTTTGCTCTTCTGCTGCTGCACCAGCGTCACCGCCAGCTGCTGGAGCTGCTGCAACTGCTGCTGCAGCTGAAACACCAAACTTTTCTTCCATTGCTTCAACTAGCTCAACAACGTCCATTACGCTCATTTCAGCGATTGCATTTAAAATATCATCTTTAGATAGAGCCATGACTCACATCTCCTAAATTAGTAAATAAAAAAATTATTAAGCTGCGTCTTTCTTTTGATCGCGAACTGCCGCCACTGCACGTGTAATCTTCGAAGGAACTTCGTTGAAAGTACGAACAAGTTTTGTAATTGGAGCTTGAATTACACCAGCTAACATAGCTAATGCCTGATCTCTCGTAGGCATTTTCGCCAAGCGATCAATCTGATCTGCACCAAGTAGTTCACCACCAACTGCTAATGCTTTAATCTCGAATTCTTTCTGCTCTTTAGCAAAGTCCTTTAATAGACGCGCTGCCGCACCTGGATCTTCTAAAGAGAATGCTAGAATCGTTGGACCTGTTAGCACTTCACCTATACATTCAAACTCAGTACCGTCTACCGCACGTTTAGCTAATGTGTTTCGAACGACACGAAGGTAAACACCTCCGTCACGAGCTTGTCTGCGTAGGTTAGTCATATCATTGGCTTCAACACCATGATAATCAGCTAGCACAACCGATAAAGCACCGCTAGCAACTTCGTTGACTTCAGCGACGATCGCTTTTTTGTCTTCGATGCCAATTGCCATTGGTTTTCTCCTTTAGAGAGCCGAATAACTTCGGCTACTCACTTATTTACACCTTTTGTTTCATTCAAAACAAAAGGCGACCTAACGGCGATTTTCTACTCATTTAAGAGAGTCCACACCGTCTGCGCAGGAGATTAAGCAAATAACGAATTATTTGCACCTGCGGTCTTTGACTGTCTAGGCTTGCGCCTGACTCCAAAGTTCTTTTAAATCAATTTCTTTAATCATTCAACAATGTTGAATTAATTAGATAGAAATTGAACTTTGATCTATAACTAAGCCTGGGCCCATAGTAGAAGACAAAATAATCTTCTTCAAATAGACGCCTTTAGCAGAAGCTGGTTTAGCTTTCTTAAGATCAACCAATAATGCTTCTACGTTTTGCTTAATTGAATCTGCAGAAAAACCTACGTTTCCTACGATTGTATGAATAATGCCATTTTTGTCAGTTCTGTATCTAACTTGACCAGCTTTAGCATTTTTAACTGCCGTCGCAACATCTGGCGTTACCGTACCAACTTTAGGGTTAGGCATTAAACCTCTTGGACCTAAAATTTGACCTAGCTGACCAACTACTCTCATAGCATCCGGACTAGCGATGACAACATCAAAATCCATATTGCCTTTTTTAACTTCAGCTGCAAGATCATCCATGCCTACAATATCTGCACCAGCTGCTTTCGCTTTTTCTGCGTTTTCGCCTTGAGTAAATACCGCTACGCGTACAGTTTTACCTGTACCATTTGGCAAGACAGTAGACCCGCGAACTGCTTGATCAGATTTTCGTGCATCGACACCTAAATTCACAGCTATATCGATTGACTCGTCAAACTTTATCTGTGAAGACAGCTCAATCAAAAGAGTACAAGCGTCTTCTACTGAATACGCTTTACCTGCTTCTACTTTCTCGCCAATCAACTTCTGACGTTTACTTAGTTTAGTCATTAGTTTACGCCCTCAGTGATCAAGCCCATGCTACGCGCAGTGCCTGCAATAATTCTTACCGCAGCATCTAGATCACCAGCATTTAAATCTGGTTCTTTAGTTTTTGCAATTTCTTCTAGCTGTGCACGTGTAACCGTACCCACTTTATCTGTGTTTGGACGGCCACTACCACTTGTGATACCCGCTGCTTTTTTCAATAAAATTGAAGCAGGTGGCGTTTTCATGATAAAAGTAAAGCTTTTATCACTATAAACAGAAATCACAACAGGAACTGGCAAACCAGCTTCCATACCTTGAGTTTGTGCGTTAAACGCCTTACAAAACTCCATGATATTAACACCATGCTGACCTAACGCAGGACCTACTGGTGGACTTGGGTTCGCTTTACCAGCAGCAACCTGAAGCTTTATATAAGCATCAATTTTCTTAGCCATTTCTTACTCCTTTGGGTTCATACGCTCTTTCAAGCTCCCCATACAGACACAAAAAGCCCACCTCGCCATAGAGCGAAATGAGCACATATTCTTATTTAGTTTAGTCTTTTTCTACTTGACCAAACTCTAACTCAACAGGCGTAGAACGACCGAAGATCAATACAGCCACTTTGACACGACTTTTATCGTAATCAACCTCTTCAACTACGCCATTGAAATCCGCAAACGGACCGTCGATGACTCGAACAACTTCACCTGCCTCAAACAGAGTTTTAGGCGTTGGTTTCTCTGCTCCGCTTTCAATTTTCTGTAAAATAATATCTGCTTCACGATCAGTAATTGGTATAGGCCTTTCAGCCGTACCACCGATAAAGCCTAATACTCGAGGCGTTGACTTAACCAAATGCCAAGATTCGTCATCCATCTCCATCTGCACTAGCACATAACCAGGATAAAACTTACGCTCACTTTTGCGCTTTTTCCCATCGCGCATCTCTACCACTTCTTCAGTTGGCACCAAAATTTCACCAAACTTATCTTCAATACCTTTCAAAGAAATCCGTTCGGTAAGCGTACGCAAAACTTGTTTTTCATAACCTGAATAAGCGTGCACTACATACCATGACTTGGACATCAGATTTCTCCTATTAACCTATTACACCGGAAACAATCCAGCCTATCAGGGAATCTACGCCCCATAAAATAAGCGCAACCACCAAGACAAAAACAATTACTATCATCGTTGTTTGAATTAACTCTTGACGAGTAGGCCAAACAACCTTTCGAATTTCTACTCGAGCTTCTGCCACTAATGTCGCAAATGCACGACCTTTATTTGTTTGCAACGCAAACCAACCTGCAATTGCCGCCAAAACCAGCAAAGCTAAAGTTCGATAAAGCAAAGACTCGGCTGAGTAATAGTAATTACCAACAACACCTACAGACACTAAAGTCAGCACTACCAACCATTTTAATGTATCTACAGCAGAACCTGCATTTTCAACTTTTGCATTCACAATATTAACCTTTGGAACAATCGAGTTTTTGTATAGTGGCAGGCCAGGAGGGAATCGAACCCCCAACCTGCGGTTTTGGAGACCGCTGCTCTGCCAATTGAGCTACTGGCCTATACAAAAGAAGGACAGCGAAGCTGCCCTCTTAAAACTAGCTAAGATCATTCAATAATTTTAGCTACAACACCCGCACCTACAGTACGGCCACCTTCACGAATAGCAAAACGTAAACCGTCTTCCATCGCGATCGGTGCAATCAAAGTAACAACCATTTGAATATTATCTCCTGGCA
>Ga0209184_1001431_pt1 | contig 15738 bp, 29 predicted proteins | sample EN8Hudsemesocosm_2_FD_184627 | JGI IMG/M metagenome (GOLD analysis project Ga0209184, IMG submission 184627) | Methane-oxidizing microbial communities from mesocosms in the Hudson Canyon - EN8C Hudson Canyon (SPAdes) (version 2) | ecosystem: Environmental > Aquatic > Marine > Cold seeps | place... | reverse complement strand
CAGCTAATACGGCCTTTATTTTTCCTGAGTCAAAAATAGACGATGCAGATAACTTATACACGCATATTATCGAATGTAATAAGCTATTTAAAGCCTCTTAATGGGGCATTACGAATGTCTGGTTGTGGCACTAAGCCGTCCTTTTGAGGTGGTTTTTTAGTTTATCTAAAGGGTCTTCTCTGTGGTAATAGTGACGATTACCATAATCAATTAACTTAGATTTTTGTTAACTAGCGGGAAAGGTTAACAAAGTGCGCTTTGCTGACATTAGCATCAAAAATTTTTCCCTATATTTTCTAATGAATCTGTTCTGTCATGTTGTTGATACGTTTCAGTAATACACTTCTATTAAATTGATTTTTAATGCTAATGATACTATTTTTATAAGGGTATTACTGATGAGTGTCAGTAATACCCTATGTTTACAGAAAAAATAATTTTTAAAGATGTCTAATGTTTTGATATTGTGTGGTATTAATGCAGATTAAAGAATTGAGTACTATTTAAATTTTACAGATCAAGGATAGAGCAATGAAAAAAATATCAATATTCATAATTTGTACTACGTTATCTTTTAATTTATTTGCAAATACTTTATACCGAGCTGCTTCTGCTGGAGATAAAGGTGCTTATTATATTATTGAGAGCAAGCCTCTTAAAGATAATGTGCTTTATGTTCTTACTAGTCGTGTTGGTAAAAACCAAGCCTACACTGACTTCACTAAATTAAATATTGACTGCAAGTCAATGAAATATTTTGAACTAGCGGGCAGTTCAGTTGATGGATTCCAAGAAAAACCAACTAAAAAATTTAATGACTGGTCAAAAAATTCTAAATGGGTTTCTTTGGTTAACGGCTCAAGTAAATCAGATTTAGTGCATTTTGTTTGCAAAAAATAGTATGTTAATCAAAACTATAACAAGTTGTTCAGACGGAGAGTTACATTGGAGTTCGATAATATTGCGTCTTGTAATAGTTGGCAGTGTATAAATAGCTTTGCTTTATGGTTATCTTCTATTGGAACTGTTGGTGTTTCAATTATAGCCCTATGGGTTTCAATGAAAGATAGATTTATTCGCATGGATACAACATTTTCTGTTGGCCGTATTTCAGGTGATAGCCCAAAGATTATGGATAAATGGGTATATATTTTAAATTTTACAAATATTGGGGTTCGACCAATAACGGTAGTTAACTACGATTGGAGAATACCATTTACTAAAAAGGGCACCAAGTCTATAACGTTTCCACAATTAGACCAGTCCGTTTATCACTTATGTACAAGGTTGCCAAAGGAATTAACGGATGGGAAAAGTGGGGATATATTTCATGCAAATGATTTCTTTCTAAAAATAGCTAATCCAGAAGGTTTTTTATATCCTAAAAATAAAATTTTAGCTTGGTTTCGTATACATTTTTTTAAAATGTATATTTCTACTAGTGTTGGGAAAAGAATTAAAGTAAAAATACATTCAGGGGTAAGAGAAAGGCTCTGGAAAGAATATTGTGGTATAAATGCATAATAAAAAGTTCAACAAGGGCACAGTAACTTGGCGCTATCGATACAAAACCTAATCCGAATTCGTGTTTTTACTTCATAGCTTATGTCGTGTTTGTGGTATTCAGTGACGTTTGGGTGGTATTGTTTAAGTAATAAATGTGTAAAATAAAACGGCTACACATGCGCTACAAATAGAGTTGCGCATCTGGTTACGTATGCGGTAAAGTGTTGACTTTACAGTGTTAATTTCATTTCAATCAAACCCTTGAATGGGCGTTAGGGATACAACATGGATGACCGTCTCGACTATACAATCGATTTCATTAATACGGCCTTCGATCTGACTAGCAAATTACCTGAGGAACATAACGCAGGAAATCCTTGTTATGGGAAAGATGTCGCAGAATATATTACCGAAAAGCTAAGACTTCATAATATTGATGTTGAATATTACGATGAAGATTGGGGGTGGCAAGTAGCTTCTAAGATCGACTCCAATAACTTTTTTGAAATCAATATATATCCATGGGGATTCTTGGGAGACGAGTCTGGAGATGAATTTCACTTATGGCGATTAAGACTCTGTGCGAAGCAAAAAAGTAAGTTCATGGGATTTATACCGACTCTAAAACCAGTTAAGTGCAATGATAAATGGAAAAGCATAATTCAAAACATTCTGAGCCAAGACGGAAATCGTTTAGTATCAATGGAAACGAATGTAGAATGGCGATAAGGTTCCCTAACAAGGGAATTATGTCGTTCGTAAACTCACTGGGAAACGCAAACAACGCGTTCCCCATATTCAAGCGTTATCGATACAAAATCTAATCCAAAGCATTGCTTGGTACTTATTACCTAATGTCAGCTGTGTGGTATTACCGACAAATTCAGTACGTAAAAAAATGATAATTATTACGTACTGTACGTGATTGGGTATTCAGAACGGCAGCAGCTGCACCGCTATAGCTTTTGTTTTTTCGTCACGTAAATCATAACGCTTTGTAGTTTCAACGTTAGAATGCCCCATTAAATCTTGAACAGTAAACAAATCAACACCGCTATCAAGTAAATTAGTAGCAAATGAACGCCTTAAATCATGTGGGGTAAAATGCTCAGTTTCTGTTTGCAATAAGACCTTGTTAAAAATTTTACTAACACTGCTTTTATGTAATTGTGTAGTCATAACAGTATCACCTTTATAAATTCGTAAAAACATTGCTCCGCTTATTGAATTACGGCAACTAATCCACTTATCAACAATTTTAGTTACAAAGTCAGGTAAAGGGTTTAATCGCTCTTTGTTGCCTTTGCCTACAACCTTAATGTAAGAGCCGAAGTAATCATCTAACTGCACGTTAGCTAACTCATTAACACGCAACCCTGCACCATAAGACAAAGCAATCATTGCAGCATTTCTAAAGCCTACGTTTGTATAAGGCTTAGAACAATGTCGAATCAGTTTCTTTATCTCGCTTGGTGGTAATGAACGCCCAGTAATGCCTTGTATGCTTTTAACTCGTTTGATGTCTTTGATGTGAAGATAATTATCGGTATCTATTAATTTTTGCCGCCATGCGTCCTTGGCTACACTTTTAATAATTGATAAATATGTATTAATTGAATCAGCTTTATAGCCGCTATTTTGCAACTTGGCTTTTAATTCAATTACCCTTGTATAATCCAAATTTGACCAATTAAAAGACAAATAAGAGCTTTTACTATCAAGCATTTTGCAAAGCCTGTTTAGTGCTAAGCCTGAATTACGTGTGTTTATTCGGGAATCCAATGATAAAAGGTAAGTTTCCGCAGGATTTTTATAGATTGTTTTGTTATATAAAGCCACTTTATTTCCCTTGATGTGATATAAAAAACAGAAAAAGAAAGCGGACTATAACCATGTAAAAAATGGTTTTAAAGACGTAAATCATGCGAAACAATGATAATACAGTCAATTTACATAAATTTTACTTTATTTACGCTGGATTATAGAGATAATGCGCGCGTTATCCAACTAGTAAAGGTTTGCTGTAAGCCTTGTTTTTACTGGTCTTCTTCTGTTTTTCTATTTTTAATTTTTATTTGAATTTCTAAGTGTTTAATAAATAAGCACTTTTGGTTTATCTATTTTTCAATAAAGCTAAAAAAAGCCACTGTATAAGCGGCTTCTCTCGGTGGTTTTTAGCTGTTTTTCATTAAGCCGCAAGGTGCCTAAGCTGTTCTGCAACTATTGGATTATGTACTTTCTCAGCGTAAGCAGCATAATAAACTTTTTCTACTGGAAGCCCTGATAATTCAGCAAGTTGATCAAGTACATTGTCATTTGGTATAGAACCATGCTTTCGCCATGCAGGGATGCCTTGACGAGCTACACCAAGTATTTTAGATAGCTTGTTGTCTGAAAGCCCATTTGTGGCTTGGTCTACGACATTTTGAAAGTTCATGTTTCCACCTGATTATTTAGTTAGCTATTTAAGTGTAGAACATTGTGTAAATCTTGACTAGCATGAAATTCCACATTGCATGGTGCAATACCTAATTGCTACCCTTTGTTTGCTTTCGCGGTGCAAGCCGTTTCGTCTGTTTTAGTTAGCGTTAATTCAACTATCCAGCCCATAACCGCAAAAGCATTTAAAACTACTAGAACATTTATTCCCTTGGTGGGGGCGTTGCGCGACAAACCCACTGTTTTTTTAGGGACTGAATTTTAACGGGGAATATCTGAATGCAAGCTGAACAAATCAAAATCGTGGATAACCGAAAAAAATACCGCAAGCGTTTACAGCTACATTGGCAAGCCAATCTAACTGACCCATCACTACTAAAAAAAATAATGTATGTGAGGCTGTTAGCCTCAATAAATAACGATTAAAACAAAGCCCATGCCTTTAACAGCGTGGGCTTTCTTTTGCTCGTTAAATAATTGTCAGCCTGTATCGAACACATTTGGATCAAAGAGTTGTTGGTGTGTTTAGGTTGGGGATTGGGGTTTGAGTTGCCCAAGCAGGACGTTTTAAACGTTTAAAATACGACGGATTCGTCACCAATAACCTGCGCTGTACGACACGACAAATACGCAAGTTTCGCAACTTGCCTTGTGGCATAACTGGGAGGGGGATAACAACCGCACCAGTATAAATATTGCGCGTAGCTACATGATGTATTTGTGATATGGGGCAGTAGGTGACAGGGGCGCATAACTGTAAGCGCTCGTAAGCCCATGTTGTTATTTGGAATGTTAAGCCGAATAGCCTTTTGAAGCGCAGTGAAAAGCATATTTTTAAGTATGTTTTTCACTGCTTAAAGCGAAGCTTCAATTGCACGAGGATCATGTTAATTAGTTATAAATTCTATGTGGAGTTATAACGATTTTTCAGGGGCTTGCTGCGATTGAAGCGCAGCTGAAAGAGCAGTAAGCACAGGTTAAGAGTTTCCGAGCTTGCGAGCAGCATCATAATTTTTTAAAGGAAAAGAGTATAAGAGCGCTAGCTCGCATTCCTTTGAGCGCAAGCCCTGAAAGGGATTGTAAGAGGTCTTTTTTTTTAAAGACAGAACTAAAGCAATTACCAATACGACAGCAGAGTGAACCTGTTAGCCACTGTTAGAAGGATAATTAAACCAATGGTCACGCACAAATCTAGCAGGGGTGGAAATTTTTCGCCCAAGAAAAAATTTAGTGATCGCACGTATCAACGAGACTATGAAAGTGGTCAATTAGCTGCAATTCGAGGCAAACATTCTAATGATTGTCCGTTTAGATTACCTTGCCGTCGAGCAGCTTGGCAAAATGGCTTTCGTGATGCTACGTATGAAAACCCAAGCAATACCCCACAAATCAATCCAGAATCAACACACGGTCACATTGTAAATTTGCGAAATGTTTTGTCGGGTGATATTGCAACAATTAACTTAAAAGTGAATAAAACATACGCTAACGAATAAATATACATAAATAGTGAATACATGTTGCATAATTATTCAGTTGCGTTAAAGTAGCTTTCGACAGCACGTTGTGAGAACGCCTGTAACAATCTGAAACCTTTTAATGTCGGGAGACATCGAAATGAAAAAATTAATACACTTCTTAAAGTCACTGGTGTGTCCATCAGTCGACAAAACCCTTAACACCTTTCAAAAGAAAATAAACAAACTCAATAAGCGAGTTGATCTCAATGTCGATGAAATCAACGCAGCCGATGAACTCATTGATGCCCTGCACGATAGAAAGCAAGTTCTATTGCTTGATATTGCTAAAGCTGAAAACGCTGTCGAATTCTTAAATAAAATTAACGGGTAACATACTCGCACGCCTTTTTAGAGGTGAAAAGCCACTTAAACAGTATCAGTCTTGAGCAACTTGGCTATGACGGATGATGACGCTGGGTGAAGTAACCTCAATTCACTGTCGGGAGACACGAATGTCAGAAAAAAAACCATCACTGTTAGCGCAGTATAAAAACCTATTTGGGCTGATTAATGATGCCCGAGCCACGAATAATCCTTTCAAAGCAATTGAGCTTAAAAAGCAAATAGAGCCATTGGTTGAGCCGTTCGCTAATCTCGCGGTTGAAACTATTGGCTGTCAGTCTGAACAAATCAAAGATTTACAACGACAGATTGGTCATTTAGATGCTCGTTTATCTGATTTAGGGGGCTAATATGCGAGTCAAAGGTCAAGTCGGTCAAATCATATGTACGTGCGGTCGTGTTGGTGAGTTACGAACGCGAAGCAATGGCGCGTTTTTACCATTTCTCATGTGTAAGCATTGCGGCATGAAACAAGGTAAAGATGCAATTCGTGAAGAATGGCTAGCCAATGAAAAGCCTAATGGCTCATTGGGTAAGTATGGCGAATTCCCTCAAGGCGCTTCAACTTCAAATGAAACCACTAATTCTGTGGTTCCTGAGCAAGTTGAAACTTCAAGTCAACATCAAAAGGAGTGGGTGCCAGATGAAAGCAATCCCCCCGAAAATGTCAAACCTGAACAGGCCGCAACACCAGAGCCAACCGAGACAACATCAAAATCAGGGTTAGCTCTTGGCGCTAAAATCGGTTTAGGGCTATTAAGTGCGCTCGCCTTAGTAGTTGGCATTAAAAACTTGAACTTACCTAAGCAATAATCAATGAATTCATAGGACACAGTACAATGAAAAAAGTAAATGCAACATCAAGTGAACATCAAGTTAACGATGAAAAAACATCAAATAAAGTTGAAGTTGGTACTTCGCCACAATCCACGGATTCAGTGGGAAAAGTTCAAACCACTTCAAGTGAAACGGTAAATAAAGATTTTGATAATATGGTCGATGAAGCTGTCAAAACCATACCTGAAAAGGAGTTAGAGCAAAAGCAGGTAGAAAAGAAAGAAGAAAAGCCTTACACACCAGAGCAAGCCGCAGGGGTGGCACTCACTGGCTTAAATGCAGTGATGGGGCTTTTGGGCAAATTCACCACAGCGCCACTTGTTGTCGCTCAAGAAACACAAATGGTATTTGCTGCCATGACAACGCCACTGGTGATGAAATACGGCAAAACTATTAAAGGGCTGTTAAACCCTGAAAACGTCGATTTAAATTCAAATGTACCTGAGTATTTGGCTGTTGCTGCTTTGGGGGTTGTGGCGGTTCCTAGCTATCTGCAAGTGAAAGAACATAACAAGCAACAGAGAATTCAAGGTCAAAAAGGCCATGATGCACTCTCGGTGGCAAATAACAAGGCCAAAGAAACGGGTCAACCTCAAGCGGTGGAAACTAATGGCAGTTAACCCTAAAAACTTTCGTAGCGCTCAAATGGCCTGTATTTGCTGCGCTACGGGTGGCGGTAAAGGTATTGCGGTAACAAGTTTAGGTGTTATTCCAAATGATGCCCGAGTGGTGATATTTGACCCATACGGGGAATACGACACTAAATTTGGTAAACGTGCTTGTCACCAATATAAATCTAAACGTGGCTTTGCCAGAGCGTTTAAATCTGCATGGGATAGTGACAAACCATTTGTGTTGTCATACTTCCCCCAAGGTGACCGATTATCAGAATTAGATTGGTTTGGACAGCTTGTGTGGATGGCCTCAGATGGTAATAAAATTCTTTATCCGATATTTGAGGAATACGGAAAATGTACCGAATCAATCTCAAAAGATGAAACCATTGTCGGTGAAATTTACTCAGGTGGTCGCAAGTTCGGTTTACGTGCAACAACTATTTTTCAGCGCTCTGCTGAGGTGCCTAAGACAATTTGGGGTAACAGCCAAATTAAGATAATTGGCTCGCAAGAATACACCGCAGATGCGAAACGAATTGTTGACCAGTTAGGATGTCCGATTGATGAAATTTCACAGCTAAGCACGTTAAATGAATCGTTTACAATGCATGCGCCAAAGCTTAATGATCACGTAAGAACAAAAGTTCACTATCTTGTGGCCAAAGGCTTTAGAAACTACCAGAAAAAGGCCGCAATGGTAGAGCCTGCAAGGTATTTAGCGAAGAAATGGGATGTAAAGCAACGCGCTTTACATACTGCCTCAGACTATGCGCTAGTCAACCCCTAAAAAACATCAAGTTTGATTTTGAAGTTAACCAGTAAGGCCGTGGTTTTGCGCCAAACTGGCTAGCTTATCCCAACTTCAAACAACTTCAAATCAACTTCAAACGGTGGTTGCTTCAACTTCAAATCTTTTGCTATTAATAAAAGCCCAAGTAGCACAACGCTATTTTTTTAAGTAACTGTCGGGAGACATTAACATGGGTTTTAAACCTCAACAATTAGCCGTAATAAGCGGCCTCGCCCTAGTGATTTCAGCACTAGTAGTTTATGCATCAAACAACGTTGATGCTGTCGAAGATACAATCGGTTAATCGGGGGATTTATGGCTTTAACTAACTTCGCCCCGTATTCACGTAGTATGCGCTCAGCTGAGGGTATCGCGTGGGATGAAACTGGGCATATCGAAATCAAAGGCGGTTCAACATTACACATGATTGAACTACAAACTAACATTACTGACCCGACATTAATCAAACGTGTTTGGTTAGAAATTGGTGGCACACCTGTTGTGCAATTTACAGGCGCACAGCTTGCCATGCTTGATGCATTTAAAGGCTTGCCGTCAGTCAGTGGTAAATATGTAATTCCTTTCTCAGATTTAATCTATCGCAGTCGTGAAGGTGTAACTTCGGGCAAATTACCAACGTATGCCGGGGAAGAAATTTTCTTGTATATCGAGCTTGGTAGCGGTACGGGTGCAATTACCGTAAAAGGTCGTTACTGGATGACAGACGGTGAGCGCCGTGTGTTCACGCCGAAAACGTATTCAACCACGTTTGATGCCTCAACAACGGGTGTTAACGATCTGATTTGGAAAAATGGTAAGGCTACTCGTCGTATTCGTCGTATTCATTTCAAATCAACCAACATCAACAAAATTAAAGTTTTCCGCGATTCTCGTCTAATCCACGAAATCGAAAAAACAACTAATGTTGAAGACTTGGCGCGCTATGGTGATTTAACGTCACAAGCAGGTTACTTGCATTTTGACCCGACATTGTTTGGTTTTGGTTGGGATGGTTTGTTTTCTACTCACGGCACCGAATTAAAATTCGAGCTAGATATGGCTGTTGCTGAGCCTGTGCCAATGCTTGTTGAAATGTTAGAGCAGACTGCGCCACTAAACGTTGAATAAGGGGGTCACATGGATGATTTTCTAGGAGCTTTTGGTGGTGTGTGGGAATCAGTAACCGAGGGCGCTGGTGATTGGCTCGACAAGGTTATTGATACTGAAATAGCTGAAATTGGCGCACAACCTGAAACTAACGAGGCCAAAGGTCAGAACGTGACGTTTGGTGACGGTAAAGAGTCACCAACAGTTGCTACTACAAGCCAAGGAATGCAGCCCATTATTAGCGGTGTTGATAACAAAACATTAGCTTTCGGTGCTGTTGGCTTAATCGCTTTAGCATTAATCGTTAAGGGGTAGTTTATGCCGTTATTGTTATGGCCTTTATTGGCAGGTGTTGGCGGTTTCGGGGCAGGTTTTTTTGCTTCTGACGGCTTAGACCGACTATTTAAAGCAGGTCTTATTATTGGTGTCGGTTATGTTGGTTATCAAGTTTATCAGGGGAATAAGTAAATGTTAGGAGCATTAACAAGTTTAACTGGTGGCGGCGGTTTATCTGCCAGTGGCGGTGATGCGACGGCAGGTGGTGGCGACCAAAGCTTCGGCTCGACAACGAGTTTCGGTGGCTTAAATTACGGCGGTACGGGTGTTTCACCTTTACTTGTCGGGGCTATCGTTATTGCTGTTATTGGCGCTGTGGTGTATCTCAAAAAATGAGAAAAATAGCCGTCACTAATGATTTGTTGCATCAATTGCGCCCTGCATTATGGGGCGCAAAAGCCACAATCAGAAATGAGTTAGCACGAGGTGCTAGCTCGCTTTTTCAAACGTCAGGTAAAAACTTAATTGCTGTTATTCGTTTTGAACGTCAAGCCATGGTCGTAGTGGCTGTGGTTGGTCGTAATCTCAATGCTTCAGTAGATGAGTTTATATCACTGGCAAGACAACATATGTGTACCTCAATTCGCTTTCATACCAAGAACCCTCAACACCTTGAGAAAGGTCTGGGTAACTTGCCATTGAAGCTTATTGAAGTACGTAATAATTTATTTAGTAAGCCAGAATTGGTTTACATGCTGAGACTTTAATCATGGCACTTTTTAAAAGAGGGCGTTTAACGCCAAAAGGTAATCGCAAACGATTACGCCGAATTAACAACCGTAAAAAAAGAAGTCTGTTTGAGACTCCACCAATTATGTTGCCTAAGCCAATATATTCTAGATAGAGGTAATTATGGGCGGTAAATCAAAAAGTAATCAAAGCACCAGTAATGCACAGCACACGAATAACATTGTCAATGATGGTGATTACGCAGGTGTTGGCGGTGATGTAACGCACGATGAAAGTGTTATAAATTTTGAAGATGACCATAGCACCAGTGTTGAAAATGACATTGATAACAGTGTTGAAATGGATATTGATAATAGTGTCAGGCTTGAGAATGACATTGATAACAGTATCGAAAATGACATTGATAATAGTGTCGAAAATGACGGTCAATTCGCAGGCTCAACAGGCAACATAAATATTTTAGATGGTGGCGCAATCGAGCAAAGCTTTGACTTTGGCAAGCTAGCTATTGAAGAAAATTCAAAAATTGCTCAAGAAAGTATTAGCGCTGTTCAGGCCAACGCTGACAGTGTTGTCGGTGCCTTGGTTGACTCACAAGAAAATGCTTTTAGCAGTTATGACAGCATTACTTCTGACTCAATGGCAGCGATTGAAAATGCTACTAACTCAACATTAGATGCAATCGAAAATGTTTCTGGTGAATACGCGACTAGCTTAACTGATTTCGCTACAAGTTTTACTGAGGGAATTAGCGATGTGCAAGTCGATAACATGAGTAATAACAAAGAGCAATTACAGACCATTGCAGAGCTAGCAAAAAGCACCTCGTTACAAGGTCAAGACATTGTTGCTGAGCAATCAGGACAAATGGTTTTGTATGTGATGGGTGGCCTTGCGTTCTTAGCTTTAATCGGTGGCGCTGTTGTTTTAATGAGAGGTAACAAGTAATGCCATTAATTAAAATTGCACCGAATAGTGAAAAACGTGTACCAACGACAGCTAAGTATCTAAAAATTGATAAATCTAGCGGTGACTTATACGCGTATAACGAAGATGAAGGCGTTAAGGAAATGCTCCTTAAGCAAAACGCCATTGCAGTATTAGATGGTGTTAAATCTTTATTTTTCGCTAATAAATCCAATGTTGAATTGGTAGTCGAGTATCAAAACCAAAGTGTTCAAGTATTAACGGGCGATTCAGGCACCGTTGAAATTACTGGCTCTGTTGTGGTTGATAGAATTGAGCAAGGTATCAGTGTTGATGCTTCGGTGGGTAGTGTTGAAATATTACCTGCAAATACTTTTACTGAAAGTGAAGATTTAAACGTTAACCCTAACACCAAATCTTTGTTACTTGCTGCTGATGTAAAACGTAAGGAAGTTGAAATATTTATTCATGGTACTGATTACTGTATTTGTCGTGTCGGCAGTACAGCAATAACCAATACCAAAGGCCGAGTTGCGGCAGGTGGTGGCGGTGTAATTGGCTCTATTTCCATTAGTGGTACGGATGCTATTTATATCCGCAATACCGACGATACGAACAGTATCACCGTTTCTGTGGGGGTTGAATCTCGTGTCTAGATCATATATTCCAAGTGCGCCAGTAGATAACACTGCGCTAGTTGCTGACATTGTTAGTCAGGTTAATGCAAATACCAATACCAAGGCCACAGCGACTCAAGCAGTCGTTGTTGCTGATGGCGATATCACTCAAACCAAACTTGATGATATCACCACGGTTAATGGTGATATAAGCACTGATGTGCAAGCGATTAATACGCATGTAACGTCAGAAAATGACCGAGTGTTGGCGAACATTCCAAGCAATAGCCCGATTAAAAGTTTACAACGCGGTGTTCATCAATTTAATGCAAATTGGGAGGAAGTAACCGTAAATGCGGTTGATATGGCTAAAACTCAATTGAATGTTTATGGTGTTGGTGCTAGTGAATCAACTGCGGGTAGCTATATTTCTACTGAAGTAATGCCAATGGTTTACTTAAAAGATGCTACCACTATTTACGCAAACAGATACTCAAACGTGGGCAACACAAAATATACATGGGAGTTAATTGAATATGTATAACTTAAAGCACTTTGCAAAAGTTAAAGGCGGTGTTGTTATTGGTTTACAGCAAGCCAATAAAAAGCCATTAGATAATATGCTCTTTGAGTGCTTGAGCGAGGTCGATATAGGTTGGGCGTTTGACGGTGTTAACTTTTCCGCGCCTGTTGTCGAGGTTGAAATAGTTCGTAATATTTCACCTGACGCCATGCGTGACCGCTTCACATTTGATGAACGGGTGGCAATTAAATCAAGCCCTAATATGCAAGTTCAAACGTTTTACGATGATTTATCTTTAAGAAAGCGTTTAGTAAATCTTGATAGTGATCGCTTTGCTTTAGCTATGCAATTACTGCTATCAGAGCAATTAATCGAAGTCGGTAGAGATATCATACTGCTTGCAGATGGAACACCAGACGAGGTGCTTTAATGCGCCTTGGTCAAAACAAATTAATCCTTTTAACTACTGTCGTGATGACAGCAGGAGTTTATTACATGAGAACACGTACACCACCAAATGTTAGAAACAAAAACCCGTTAAATGTTACCGCACCACGTAGAAAATACTGGAAAGGTCAAATAGATTTAGCAGGTCGTTTTGCTGTCTTTGATACCGTTGAAAATGGTTTTAGAGCAGCTTATCGCAACATGCTTACTTATAAAAAAGTGCATGGCCTAGATACTATTTCGGGCATCATTAATCGTTGGGCGCCACCAAGCGATAACAACCCAACTGATAATTATGTTAGTTACGTGGCAAGCCAAATAAATGTCATGCCTGATGATGTTTTACGTGCTGAGAGCTATGCACCATTGTTACTTGCAATGTCAGTATTTGAGGGGGCAAAAGGTCGAAATGCTTATACGCTTGATCAAGTTAAACAAGGGATAGCATTAGCATGATGAATTCACTATCAGACAAATTAATTGTCGCTGTGATAGTGACCATTATCAGTCATTACGCTTTGCAAGGGATGAAAGGCTAATGATGGCCTCATTCATTGGTGACGTTCAAGTCTTATGGCTTGCCGACGAGCCACGCAAAATGAGACTAACAGAAGCTTTTCAATTTAAAGATTCAGATGGTGTTGAATGGGATGCGCCTATTGGCTCCATTATTGATGGTGCAAGTATTCCTCAATTGTTTTGGCGAGTTATCGGCTCGCCGTTCGTCGGTCGTTATCGTCGAGCAAGTGTTATTCACGATGTTTACTGTGTCACTAAATCAAGACCACATGAGCAAGTGCATAAAATGTTTTATGAGGCCATGCGTATTGATGGTGTTGGATATTTCAAAGCAAAAGCAATGTATTTAGCGGTTAAAGTAGGTGGTCCAAAATGGTAAAGAAATCAATTTTAGCGTTAGCGCTAGTATTATCAGGTTGTGCAAACTATCACTTCGGTGATGTTTCAAAAGCCTATTGCTATTCAACAAGTGAAGAATTTAGAGTACAAGCCAAAGCAACATTAACCGACATGGGCATAAAGGTAGATGTTAATTATTGTGCTGCGGTTGGTCTAGTTGATGCGTTAATCGTGCGAGAGGGGGAGTAATGGGAGTATTTGAACTAGCTGAAATGACAGGCGTTAACGCCCCATTTTTAGCCTTTCTTTATTTTGCATGGCGATTTGATAAACGACTAGCCAAGATAGAAAACAAGATATTTAAATAAGAAAAGCCGCTAACTAAGCGGCTTTTTTGATAGCAAAAACAAGTTGCCGGTTCTTCTGTAGAGTTTAGCTTTGCAATCAAACCACCTAGTTTGTTCCAGGTTTGTTTTACCAAAATGCAATCATTATTGTTTCGTCGATGGAAAGCCGGTACACTGTTTTGCAATCATATATAGGGTTTTGTTCCAGGAACAAACAAAGGTTTTGCAATCATGGCTATTACACTACGTCCAAGTGACGAACAACTAGAACAAATCGAAGTACTCAAAAAATCACTTAACATTAATACTTCATCAAAAGCATTGTTTGGTGCGGCAGCTGCTTACCCTAAACTAAAAGATGATCTCGAACGTGAGCGACAAAAAAGCCAACAACTAGAATGGAAAGTTGACGAACTACAGCGCAGTATTAGAAGTTATCATCACGCCAAAGAAGAGATGTTGTCCTTAGCCGATTTTGATTAGTACGTAATTTACGTACTAAACGATCCCAAAGTGCGCTAAGCGGACGAAAATAAAAATAAGAACTCAGTACTTTTTCTAATGTTTAATTACAAATTTATAAATTATTGATGATGTCTAAAGTTAAAGGTTTACTTAAGAAAATAGTAGCTAGAATCGCAGCCCATGCAAATACATAAGGAGCGGTACGTTCAATAAAGTCTGGTAATGTAAAATACGCTATTGTGTTACAAAACCATGTAACCCTTTTATAAGTTTTATAAGAGTAGCCAAAAGTAGAGGTCATTGTACTTTCTGATGACCCACCATTACTCTCATGTTTAAAATATATTGCTGTTGTAATATCTATAAACCATTCTTCTTCATCGGAATTTGGATAAAACAAACGCAGGTTTTCATCTACTTCCTTTTCAAGGTGGTTACTATACCTCCAAATAACAAGGTTATAAAAAGAGTAATGTCCTCCTCTCTTGCGTTGGGCATAACAAGGACTCATTAAACGATAATCCTTCGATAAGAACTTAAACCCACCTAAACCATTATTAGCTCTGGCATAATTAAAAGCGGATTTAAATAGTTTGGTAAAATACCAAGCTAACAACTTCTTTTTAACCTTAGCACTGTAAATATCAATACTTGAATTTAATTCAGCAACTCGCTTATATACCCAGTACTTGTACAATGCATATAGTAAAACTGATAATAATATCGTGGTGATTGTGCCATGCCCTGTTTCGTCAAACGTCATACCAATTAAAGGTAGTTTATTAAGTTTAATAAACCCTTGGCTATGCAAAACCAGTAAAAAAGCAATACTAGTAACAAACCTACCTTTTATGGCTAACTCTTTATTAGCAGAGGTATCTCGCTTTTGCTCTGATGGCTCTAACTTTTGTGGTTTTAGGGGATCAAAAGGTGAATTCATATTAACAATAGGTTGGTTATTTTATCACAATATAACATAGGATTGGCTTACTATGTTATGAAGGAATATGGTGCCGTTCAATATGACATCATACGGCTTATTTCATACTCCCACGCATGTTAAAAGAGATACATAAACTAATCTAAATAATTTTTTTACAATATTGATTAACGTCCTCTGTGTGGTATTCAGTGACGTTTGGGTGGTATTGTTTAAGTAATAAATGTGTAAAATCAAACGGCTACACATGCGCTACAAATAGAGTTGCGCATCTGGTTATGTCTGCGGTAAAGTGTTGACTCTACAGTGTTAATTTTATTTCAATCAAACCCTTGAATGGGCGTTAGGGATACAACATGGATGACCGTCTCGACTATACAATCGATTTCATTAATACGGCCTTCGATCTGACTAGCAAATTACCTGAGGA
>Ga0209184_1001420_pt1 | contig 15842 bp, 17 predicted proteins | sample EN8Hudsemesocosm_2_FD_184627 | JGI IMG/M metagenome (GOLD analysis project Ga0209184, IMG submission 184627) | Methane-oxidizing microbial communities from mesocosms in the Hudson Canyon - EN8C Hudson Canyon (SPAdes) (version 2) | ecosystem: Environmental > Aquatic > Marine > Cold seeps | place... | reverse complement strand
CGAAAATGGTGAACTCAAGGATGAGCCGTTGTTTTAGTCGCTGACACTCAAAAGTAACCGTCAGGCTGGCGTATTTTTTTGAATTTATTCTGCGGCAAATAGCTGCGGGTTTGGGGCGGCGCTAACACTAGAAGCATACTTCAACATTTTATTTATTAAGTCCCCTTAACTTGAGCAATTGTAATGATGCGTTTAATGATACTGCTACATTAATTATGTAGAGATATTTATGCTAACAAAAAAAGCCTTACCTACCGTTCAATCTACAAATTGTTGCTTTAATCAGATCTCATAAATGTCAAACATTTGTCATTAGGAATATTGTTTTGAAAATAGGTTGCACACGTTGTCAGGTTGCATCGAAAAATGACAACGTGAAACCTTGACAACCTTATTTTGAAACTTATAAAAAAAAGGGGGGGGGATTAATTCAATGTTTTATTACTTTACTGTTAGCAGATAAGCTTTAAACCAAGGGATTATTGTATCTTTTTCATCATTATTTTCATCAATACACTCCATAACTTTGACTAACTCTTGTTGTATAGAGTCTTTTTTATTCACATTAACTTTTATGTTAAATAATCTATTCATTAATGCCCAATCAACATTCCCATCAATGGTTTCTTTATGAGTAAAAAAATTAATTAATCTATGGAGTTGCACTGTATTAATTTCTTCGACTTCAGAATTTTCTTCAATAAACTGCTTTGTTTTTTTTAGCGCATATATATAAGGAATTGTAGACGTATGCCAACACCTTGAAGTTAATGGTGGCCTACTTTCATAGACACTAACATCTTCAAGAACCTGTTTTGTTGCTTGTTCTGATAATTCCACAAACATACCATCAACATTCAACGTGAATAGATTATTCTTTGCATTTACTATTAAAGGGGGTGTTAGTGCATAATTAGCACTTAATACTTTAATTGATTTTCCAATACCCTGCTCTATATCAGCATATGCAAGAGTATTAATGCTGGCGTTCTGAATCAGACTAGTAAGCTCATTAAAATGAGTAGTTATAACGGTTACGTCTATACTGAGTTCTTTCTGTGCAATCTGATTAACCAAAGTCTGAGCAATACTCTTTAAATCGGATTTTAATGGAAACAGGCAATACGTGATTGAATTTTCCATCAGATACTTTTGAGTGGCAGAAAGGTTGGCCTGACTTAAAAACTGCTCAAGTAAATCAACGCGTACACCATCATGGTTTGCCATTAACGCTTCACGTATCTTCGTGATTCGTGATTCATTCAAGTAAATCCCTTTCCTGCGAAGTCCCTGCCCCACTGTCTGAGGGGCTAAACCTATCAGTTTACTTATGTCTGTAGCTGTTAACCCTACAAACTCCATAAAATTGTAATCTTGGGCGCTCATTTCATTTCCTTTATTTTATTTTATAGTGCTATTTTTATTATAAATCAGTTATATACATTGTACATTAGGAGGTAATAGCAAATCAAACAAAGAGCTTCATTGAAGTTTTATTTGCTTATAATTAACTTCAATGTATAATTATCAGCATCGGATTTCTGCCCACGAGAACTTAAGGCAACGGAAGCAAAACCCCCACGAGTATCCGATACGGGTGAGCACAGCAAATAGCTAGATGGATTAGGTGGTAAGTATCAAAAGGTAGAACCGGTAGCTCTTTAAAAACTTGGAAACTAGAAACAGGATTTGTTGACAAGGTGTTGAGAATAGTCGCAGTCAGTGTTAGAGCACTGACCGCATTTTAATTCTTTACAAACTTTTAGCAGCATGCAAAGTAACAATTTGATTATCGCAATCAGGTTATATGCTGTCAAAAAGTTATTGTTTTTATATAGGAGATATATATGGAAAACAACACTTTAGATACAAAAATATTGATAAAAACTCCGCAATTAATGACGGTTGTTACCAATAAAAATCTACGTAAGAAATTTACATTTAAAAACGGTTCATTGGCAAAAGAAGCTATCGCTAATTTTGCTGAATATGAAGCATTAACAATTGAAGCATCACTGGAAAATATTCTAATTGCTGTTGAGCATGGGACATTTACCATTATCGCCGGATACATTAGATTTGCTAAGCAAAATCAATTGATTAAATTTTTATCATTAAAAAACTTTACCACCCTATATGCAGATAAATCCGGACCGTTTGCAGATGTTAACGATGTCATCATTTCAACAAGAAGCAAAGAAGACTTACAACCTTCACCAATTTTGTTGATTGATTACGATGTTAATGCAGGCACACCTGAGGGATTGAATAAGCTTACGCCCCAAGAACTTATTGAGAAGTTGGCTGAAATTTTTCCACCTTTTTTAAAGTCTGCCCATGTTATTAATTACGGATCTAGCTCAGGAATAACTGCTCCAGATGGTACTAAATTAACATCATTAGCAAGCGTGCATATTTACTTCGAAGTAAATGATGCAAATGACATTGAACGTTTTAAAAATATATTAAAAGTGCGATGTATATTGAAGGGGTGGTACTGGGAGAGTCAGAGTAAAAGTGGTGCTTTATTGTTACGAACGATTTTTGACGTAGCAGCAATTTCTCACGAAAGGTTTTGTTATGAAACCTTGCCTATTCTAGAGAATGGGCTTACTCGTAATGTTCCTGATGCTCAAAAAGTAGATGGAGCAGTCCTTAATACGCAACTACTTAAAGATCTAGATGAATCGGAAAAACAAGACTTACACTCAAAGTTTAAAGATTCAAAAAGTATAATGGTTCGAGAGCTGGAAAATACAAAAGGCATTGTTATCAGTAACCTTGACAATACCTTATTGACCCCTGATACCATTATTACTTTTTCTGACGGAATGCAAACAACACCTTCAGATTTTTTTAATTCTGAGCACGATAAAGTGCCATGCTATGCACCATTTAGGGATGACCATACTCCTTCAGCCTTTATAGCAAAGCATGCTGAAAAAAAAGGTTTTGTTTATGTGTATGACTCCGGATGGAATATCACTTACTTTTGCACAGTGGAAAGCAGTAATGCGCTTACTGTAAAAGGAAATGAGAAAGTTGTTGCAAGCATTAGTAATTTTGAAAGCTTGATAAATAATGCTGGTATTTATCCAAGATATAACGTAATTAAGAAAACTCTGGATATACCTGCAATTAAAGGGAAATATTTACCTGATAACGAAAAAAGTGCATTTTTTGCATCGGTCTTGAGCTTATGTGCCGAAAATGAATTTCAAATTAACGAAGCTAAGATTAAAGGTTATTTGGTACATATTGCTGATCAAAACTCGTTCAATCCAGTTGAGCGTTGGATTAAAGAAGTCGACTGGGATGGGGAGGATCGCGTCAGTCAATTAACTAGTTCTTTAGTTGTTGACCTATCTTTAGTTGTATTTCGTGCGTGTGCTGTTAAGCGTTGGTTAATTGGATGTATTGCATCTGCTTTGAGTATAACTGGCGAAAAGAATGAAATCGTTCTAACACTTTCGGGTGATCAAGGCCTAGGTAAAACAACTTTCTTTAAAAGTTTAGCACCAAAAAACTCAGGATGGATTAAAGATGGAATGAGCCTTAATCCTAACAACAAAGACTCAGTAAAACAAGCGATTAGTTATTGGTTTGTAGAGCTCGGTGAGGTAGAAAGCACGTTCAAAAAAAGTGATATTTCTTCTTTAAAAGCTTTCCTATCAATGTCAGAAGATGAGTTGCGTTTGCCATATGCTCCTGACGCTAGTAACTATCCTCGTCGAACAGCATTTTGTGCTTCGGTTAACAGTCATAACTTTTTGGTTGATGACACTGGCAACAGAAGATTTGCTGTTTTAGAAGTTGGTAAAATTATACCACATAATCTTGATATCCAACAACTTTGGGCGCAAGTTTTAACGTTATACGAAGCTGGTGAGCAATGGTGGTTTACTCCAAAAGAGGAAGCGTTACAAAGAGCAATCAATAAAAATCATCAAGTAATCGAACCATTAGAGGAGATGCTTGATAAGCACTTCAAAATGAATGCAAGCCCTTTTATTGCCGGACCTAAAATGACAGCAACTGAAGTATTGCAATTATTTGGAGTAAAAACCCCTGACCGTAGAGATGCCACAAGAATGGGTAATCTTCTAACATCTAAAGGGTTAATGAAAATAGGTCGTAAATACCAAATGCCAGAACAAATTGTTCAAGCATCTATTAGTTACCCTTAATTAAGTTATAAATTCAACACCTCGTTGACAAATCCAATATCTAGTTTCCAATTTTATGCGGCACGTAATATGCCCTTATTTTTTTACTCCATAAATAGTAGGTAAATAAAATGAAACAATTTTTAAAAAAAATGTATTGTAATTTAACAACAAGAGAGGAATGCATTTTAAATGAACTCTTAAATACAATGGTCAATGTGGAATTAATCTCAGCGGATGACAGTAGTTATCGAGCCTTTGATAGCGTTAAGCTTATAGGTATTGATGCCTTTTTCATTAAGGTTGTTTTAAGCAGTGGAAACACTGAGTTTTTTGGTAAAAGTTCCGTTAGACGTATAAGCCCTGTTATCAAAAAAAGACTAAGAACTGCTGCGTAAATTGTAGTAATAAAATGATAATATAAATATATTATTTTCAAATAATGTTTTGAAAATAGGTTGTTGAGGTTGGCAGGTTGCATTTTGATTTTTCTGCAACGTTGCAACCTTGACAACCATTTTCGGAAACTATTTTTTGTCAGGTGTGATGATCATAAGAATGAACGGCAGAAAGTGCATTCTTGCAGCATCGCATGGTGGATACTTCCACTCACCTAGCAATAATTTCCTGCTTCTGCTCATCATAACTGTAATTAACAATCTCACCATTGATTAGCAACTGAACTGCTGTCTCGATGGTATGTAATGGCACAATAAACCACTCTCTTGGTGTATGTCGCTTCTCGTCAGCATCAAACACATCAATATTTAAGCATGCTTCAGCAAAAAATGTATGCAGTAACAATTCCAGTTTTTGAGGGTTTAAATTATAGGTCTCAAATTCACTGAGCAATCTTACTTCCGCCATTAAATAGGTAGGTTCTTGTGATGCATTTTGCAGACGTTGTGCAACTGATTGAGTGGAATACCCAATCTTGTACAGATCATCTATTTCTTTAATCTTAGGATCTTCACTCAGAGAACGTAAGATATAAATATAGCCCGTTACTTTATCGTCTTGAGTGATTTGTTCTAATTCAGGATCATAGTCTTCAGCAATATCTAAAACACGTCGCCCACTTTCATCTTTATACAGTTCCGTCGCTAATGAGCGCAATAGCATATTAGATTCAGTACCATTCTCAAAGATACACTTCAATCGAGCATTGACCTTACCGCGTTTCTTTTCTTTATCTCCAACTTCTGCAATATAAACCATCACACCATGAAGAATAAAGAAATGACCGGCTGAAATCTGTTGTTCACCGGTAAACTTCCTTAACTCAGATTGCCCAGAAACCAAATCAGCATGACATTGCTTGAAAAGTGCTTCAAATGCATCAAAGTCTTTACAAGGTTTCCGTCGAGCAACTTCTTCAGGCATATCTAGTGTTTTAGGAACATTTTTAAGCTTGAAAATATTATCAGAGCTATCAGTGCTAGATAGTTCCCCCCCTAATAAACCAAGTGCATCATCACCTAATACATCATCAATAGTATTAATTTCTTTAGGCTCAGGGATGACGACATCTTTTAACAAACCCAGCTCATCAAAAGATAATAACGCTTCCGTTTTCTCAATATCTTCCCTTAACCCTTTTAATCGGCTAAATAAACGTCGTTCTTTAAAGTCTCTACTCTGGGTGGGTTCATGTCCATGCTCACGAACAAAAGCATTTACCTCTTCAAATGATGCAAGCAACCGCTCATCAGCACTAATAATGGATGACGTTTTAGCCGTAACAGTCAATAAACCTAAAGGATCAGAGTGTAAAATTGATTCCAACTCCTTCTCAAAATCAATCATTCACATTGCTTGTAGGCTGCTGGCGTTTTTTATTTCTTAGATAAACTAATGCTTCTGCCATTCGCCGTTCCAATGCATCACTCGCATTTAGATCAGGTTCCCGACCACGCAGTTTCATAAAAGGACCAATTTTATCCTTATAAAGAATAACCGCTTCTTCATCAGTCATTTGTATGCGCCCAGCATCAATCGTCTCTTGAATCACTTTTAATAACTTAGCAGTAACTGATTTAGACAGCACTTCAAATGCTTTTTGGAATGGATTAACGCTATCAATCAAATCAATATTTAAGTCATCAATATTGACAAATTTACCTGCCATACGGACAAATTTCTTATTCCCGACCTCTTTAATCTCACCATTTTTAATCACAGAATCAACAACCACATGCTGCCGAATTTCTTCAATTTCCTCATCAGAAAGGTCAGGATATCGCTTTTGAATCACCTTGGGGATCATTACCTTATTAATCACTTCAGGATCAATAAACTCCCCTGGCAATGCTTTAATCATTGTATTGTCTTGCAAAATAGCCGCTTTAAGATCATTAAGATCAGATTCCACAATATCCTTTACCCGTTGGGAACTGGGCTCTTTAAATCCACGAATCTTGAGCGTGCCTGCTTCATTTTCTTCATCATCAAAACGCTTAGTTTTAAATTTAAAGTTAGGTGCAAGTACTTGTTCCATTAACAATGATGCTGTGATTGCTTTCAGCATATTATTAACAGATAATTTAACTTGATCATCCGTTGCTTCAGGTTGAGCAATTAAGTTGGTAAATTGAGCATGTGTTTTATTATCACTATCCCGCGTTGCACGTCCAATAATCTGGATGATCTCGGTCAAAGAACCACGATAACCAACCGTCAGAGCATGTTCGCAATAAGGCCAATCAAATCCCTCTTTTGCCATCCCTAATGCAATGATTAAATCCAAATCATCCAATGAGTCCATTTGACGTAAATAAGAAACAATTTTATCTCGTTCTTTGGGCGTATCATTCACTAGATCAGCAACTTTAATTATCTTCCCATCTGCTGTCCGTTTAACGAAGATTACACCTGTATCAGTGTCTTGATGAGTGACAATGCCAATACTATCTAAAATGCTGTCAACTTCTTGATGTTTGTCTTTGGTGGATTCACCTGCATTAACATTCGGTATATGCAAAATAGTTTTTTTATCAGTATCAAGAATCTCATCAATAGCACTTAAATATCTCCCTTGATAAAAATGATAACCAATACCTAATGTCTTTAAATGAGTATAACCATTCAGTTGCTCATAATAGTTATAAGTAACCTTAGTAAATCTAGCTTCATCCTCAGGAAGCAATACAGGTACGCTGTCACCACGGAAATAAGAACCTGTCATCGCAACCACATGAGCACTGGTGTTGCTCATAATAGAACGCATCACTTCACCTAATCGATTTTCACCGTCAGCAGACACATGATGAAACTCATCAATTGCCAGTAAGGTATTATTAAATACACTTTCATCAACCGCTTCATAAGCATTACGCAATGTTGCATGAGGACAGATTAAAATGGTTGCACTTTTATCATCAAGAAATTGCTTAAAGATATTAACCTTACTGCCTTCACCACCTGAAATACATAAGTTATATTTTGCATCAAAATCCCAGTCAGCAAAAAATCCATAGGACATTAAATCAGTGTTTTCAAATGAAGCACCAATTGACCGCTCAGGAACAGCAACAATGACTTTTTTAATGTCTTGATTAAATAACTTATCTAATCCCAAAAACATCAATGCACGTGACTTACCAGAAGCAGGAGGTGCTTTTAATAACAGATACTGTGCATTACGCGCTTCAAATGCCCGTATCTGCATATCACGCATACCCATATTATCGATAGCAGTACTTTCACCTGTTTGAGCATAGGTCACATCAACTAAATTAGGCATTAATGCTGTCCTTCACCTGTCACTTCTTCAATTAAAGAAATATCTTTACGCAATAAATCATTAACCAATGATTGTAAATTAACCCCTTTAGCTTTTGCCTTTTCAGCAAACCAACTCTCTATATCTTGATCTAAATAAACAGGGAGTTTGAGTTCAGTATTAGGACGATAAAAGCGTCCACGTTGTGCATTGGAAAAATCATATTCATCTTTCATTATGAATCCTCATATTGTTTTTGTTCATGACGGGTTGCTGGTCTTGCTGAAATAATGCGTACGGTTACTTGCTCTTGATGATAAGTGATAAAGGTATGCACCACCAAGCGTAATTGATGATCTTTGGTATTACCCAAAGTAATCCAGCGTTCTTCTTGCTCACTATGATCAATATCGGGCATGGATAATTGTAGTGGGTCAAGAAATATTTCAGACGCCTCTTCAAAACTAATTCTGTGTTTTTTAAGGTTTGACTTAGCTTTAACAGGGTCCCATTCAAAGTTATATTGCATGACTATTTTACCTCTGCTGCAATCATTTCTTCATAAAGGGTAAATAAATACTCTAAGCGTTCTTCGTCACTTTTAAAGGGTTTTGATCGGTAGCACTGCTCAATAGCTAAATCCATTTCATGATGTGCTTGACGCAAACCTTCAGGCATTTTATCGGGATCATAAAGTTGTGCCATTGTTTTTTCAGAATGTAACTCACGTTCATCTAAAACTCTGAATACGTGGTCTTCCAGTGTTGATTTTTGTGCCTCTGTTATATCTGGAAAAGGAAATGTGTTGTAACAAAGTGCTGATGAATAGCGATAATCAGTTTTAAGACGACCTGCTGTCGTGCGTACCCAGGTCATGTGCATTCTTGAAGAGATTATGGCGAAGATGAATACTGGCGGATCATAAATAGCTTGTGCCGAATCTAAAATAATCGTGTCATCTTCTAAAAAACCAATTGGAATATATTGTCGTCTTTCAGATGAAACACGAGGAATAATAAGTGAAGAGTTACCTCTATAAGTTATTTGTTTAAATTTGTTTGGGTGCTCTGCAAATTTAACTGTACAAGCAGCTTTACTTTTCAGCCTAAATTCACTGACTTTATTTAATCGTTCATCGATTTTATTTATGCTCCGAGCTTCTTTTAGTTCTGAGTCTTTTATCCATAAGCACCAGCGCTCATTTCCTCTAATAAATTCACTGGAACCAACAAGTTTCTTTATGAATTTTATTGCAATTGGAGACTCGGATAACATATTATTTTTTTCACTTGCAGATAAAAACAAATACCCGCCTTCTGTTGATTTATTTCCATAAATCATTTTTGGTATGTTACTTATTGGTTCAGAATGCCTAACTAATGAAATATTATTTCCTTCAGTAAGGTACGGAGTAATATTTTTGACTTTTTTACTTACCGAACTTTGAAATAGTTGTTTTAAGTGTAAAGATATATTTCTAACACTCACAACAACGCAAGTAACCCCAGCATTTCCTTTTGCATTATTAGTCCATTTAAAAGACTGATGAGCGAATCCAATTTCTAAATTTAATGAAAAAATATGGGGCCAAAGTAAACCTGCTTGTTCTCCCTGGTTAATTGAGTTTGTAGATACAAAAGCAAATTTGGCATTTGATTTCAGAATATATTTAGAGCCAATTAAAAACCAACAGGAAATATAATCTAAATTCTTAAATCCCTTTATTCCTTGAAAAACAAAAGACATATCTGCCTTTTGATCTTTTGATTGCATACTAGAGCCTAAATAAGGTGGATTTCCCAAAATATAAAGCTCAAACTCATTACCGTTAACACCCGCCTTAGGACAAACCGCCTCCCAATCCAATCGTGTTGCATTACCACAAGCAATATTTCCACTATCTTGTAATGGTAAAGTTGCACGAGTTTCACCAAAAACTTCTTTAAAAGCAAGGTTCATTTGATGCTCAGTTAACCATAAAGATAACTTCGCCGTTTCATGTGCAAAGTCATCTAACTCAATACCATAAAATTGATTCAAATGAAGTCCTGAAACGGCATGCCGCCAGTTGCTTGCATCAATCTGTTGCAATTGCCTAAAGATTTCAATTTCTAACTGACACAGTTCCTTGTAAGCAATAATTAAAAAATTACCTGACCCACAAGCAGGATCAAATATGCGCAGGTTATAAAGCCGCCCAAGCAATTTAGTCAGTTGTTTCTCTTTACCCTCTGCCTTTTCTAATGCTTCTTTTAAATCATTAAGAAACAGTGGTTCAATCACTTTCATGATATTAACCACGGAGGTGTAATGCATACCCATATTACTGCGCTGGTCATTATGCACCACCGCTTGAATCATCGATCCAAATATATCAGGGTTAATGGATTTCCAGTTAAGCGTTCCACATTCAACAATGATCTTCCTTGATTTAGCACTGAAGGTTGGAATGGGATATTCATCAGCAAATAGACCTCCATTTACATAAGGGAAGTCTTGTAAGTAGAGTGGATAATCAGACCGATCTTGCAAGTTAAGGACAGCAAATAACTTATGTAAGTAAGTGTGTAAATCACTGCCATCATCCACTGTATGAGACGCTATTGCATTGGTAAACTGATTATCTTCAAAAATACCTGTATCTTCAGCAAAGAAGCAAAATAATAGTCTTGAAAGAAAAATATTTAGTGCATGTATCTGATCTTTATCTTCAGTTGGATTATCTTCTAAAATAATGTCATACAAACGCCCCATACGTTCCGCTGCTTTAACATCAGCAGGGTTCTCGCTTTGGTATTGTGCTTTCTCAAGTCCTGCCCAGGGTAAAAAGAAGTCATAATGTTTAGCTAAATCAGCAATCAATATGTCTAATGTATCCCCTGTTTTAGTATCCACTGATAACAACGATTTAAAGTCTGTAACAACAATAAATCGTGGGTGTTGCTTATCAATGGTGGCATCAGTACTTAATTGGTCAATAAGATGATGTAAATCAGCATGGGTATCTTGCTTAAAAAACAGCTTCTTTTTCCATAAAATTTCACCTTGAACTTTAGACAGGTTGTAATCACCTTTGTGTAATCTGGTTACAGATGCCTTGGGCAAATCGTAAGCAAGCAATAAATCATAAATAAATGTGTCTTTATCAAGGTTGGTTATTAATGCTTGGAGATTACTTTCAAGTGTTTCAAGATTCATAAAAAAATGTTACTAAAGTTTTTAGTCAAGGCTGTTAAATAAATAGCTCAATAAGTCATTTTAACTGAATTAGAGATAGTCATAATAAAAACTGCCGTTAAATTAATATTTGATAAATATGTTAAGAAAATTAAGCTCTATAGAGGTATGAATCAATATCATTTTAACTCTAGCTTAAAACATTAGTAGCATTATAAATATGAATAAGATTGACGCAAATTATCGTTGATTGATTTTAGTTTCTGAAACAGGTTGTCCACGTTGTCAGGTTGTATTTTTCTTTCTGCAACGGTGCAACCTCTGCAACCTTATCTGGAAACTATTTTGCAATGATGTTGATGATGTAACGGCGGAAAACTCATTGCTGTACTTATGTGCACTGAAACTGTGCTAATGATGTGCTGATCTTGCTGATTTTGCTGGTTTTATATCTGTAACTTCAAGAGACTATTTTTTACACTAAAGAAAGACGCAATAACTGCTATCTTTCCCTTTTAACTAACCTCCCCTGTTATTGATTAATACTCTTCTGGTAATAGTACTGTTGTATAAGAGCGATCATGCTCCGTGATAATCCAAACTGTAACCGTTTCATGCTTGTAGACTGAGAAGACTCTTAAATCACCTTGTTTGATTGCAAGTTGATTGGCTTCTTTGTCTTCAGCACATACGTCACCATCATCACCGCATTGATGCCGATAGAGCAACTGAGTTAATTCAATGCCGTTAACTTTCTGCCGTTCTTCATCATTTAACAATGCTTCAATTCCAGAAGTCATAACCACTTGACCGAGTTTGAATAACATGTCCATCAAGCTACCTGCAATACTAATTGTTTAGATTCAATTGTGTCTTGCTCCTCCTCTGGTTTAAGTTCTGATAATGCCAACTATACTTAAGTCCACATAGTTCCTCGAACTGTTGATAATTTAAGGCTATTTGAGCATATTGCTCGCCTGTATCGATGCCTATCATGACTTTTTCGCCGTTATTACATTCACTGATATTAAGTTGTGCATCTTCAGCACCTTGATGAGTTGCCTTGTTATTGCTACCTGTTATATGAAATGTCCGAAGCATTTGTTTCTCCTCTGTTTTAAGATGATTTAATAGTTTTCGATCCATTGCTCAACTACGATTAATAGACCGATTACGATTAACTTTAAAGCGACTGATGCTGCGTTATTGATCAGGTCTGCTATGGTTTTTATTGCTTCATTAATTGCATTAAAATTCATTTTTATTCACCTTGATTATTTAATGCTTAAACGCGTACTGGATTGAAGGTATGCCCCTTCGATGGTTTTCCCGTTCTTTAATTCTGCTGCTAAGGCAGATTTAATCACGGTGAATACTGTCTCTTTGTTCTGGTACTTCATTGGTATTAGGTTCTGGTCTTCTACGATGACTTTGCAGGGATTTTGTCTAACATTGATTGTCATACTGTCATTGTTGATAGTTTTCTTATCCATGTAGAACATTTGATCTAAAAGATATTGCTTTAGTGATTTGACCTTGCTTTCCATTGACTTCCTGCGCTGAACCATTCTGGTCTCTACAGTCTTCATTGCTGTTACTGATAACTCAGCATTGGCAATGTATGCCGCCACATTCAATGCTTTGGTATCAAATTGATCACTCAGGCAAATCAGACTGTTTTCAATTAATTCATGCTTGTCTTCTGTAGACAATTCTTCACCATCAAGCATGTCTTCAATGTCTCGGAGAGATTGTTGATAATCTGCCGTGACTTCATATAAACTCATATTCATAGTATGACCTTCAATAGTATTTGTTATTAAAATTATGTATAAAATTAGATATTATTAGAGCAACAATAACGACTACAGTTTGAATTGCAGTCACTATTGTTTAGATCAACCAATATAAGCTGGAGGCATTCACTGGCGTGAGTGTTTCAAGTTGATATTGAATTGATTTTAAGTCTGATAATTCAGCTTCACTATGGAATACATAGGAGGTTGAACGATTAGTTGTTGGTTTATTAACTGCTTCAGATAAACAAACATATTTATTTGAATTAGATAATGGTTTTAATACTGGGGATAACATCAGTTATCCTTTTGTTGTTAAAAGCATCTCCTTACACACAACTATTAATCTAGCCCTTCAAGCTTACGAGCCATTTGAATACCGAACACACAATCCTGAATTCTCTGAAATCCGATCCAGATACTTTTAGCTCCAGGATCACCATCCGATTTTCGTCCCAAGAACCCTCCTAATGTAGCCAGATTTCTTAGTACCGTGTTAAGTGTAGGCATTTTTTTCGGAATCGTCTTTTCCAATAAAACATAAGATGATTTCCATTCTAAAGAATCAAAAATGAGTTCAGCAGGTAAGTCAGGACAGGCACGGCCTAAACGCATAAGATACATCACTCGCCAAGCAACAATCATCGCCATAATCAAGGCCTTTTCAATGCGCTCTTTACTCGACAATTGAAGTTTCTCTACCTTGCAGCCGACTTTCAAAACATCAAAAAACATTTCTACCTCCCATCGACAACGATACCAGTCAATCAGCTCACAGGCTTGTGCTTCATTTTCTACGATTCGATTACTTAATAAGCGCCAGGTAATCGGTGATTTTCCTATCGGTGGATTAATTTCTTTTGCCTGAACCAAAGTCACTTCAATACCTTCTTTCCCTCTTACAGGAAAAGTGCAGCGCAATACTTTAATTTCTTGCTGAACCTGTCGTGATTTCTCCCCTTTTTTTCGCGGCTTAATAAAGCTAACCCGACTCATAATCTCTTGTTTATCAAGGCTATCCCAAAGCTTCACGTCTTTAGATAGTTTACGATTATGCTTCGCTCTTACTAACCAATCGGCTGGCGTATTCAATGTTTGACCTTTCTTCATCAGGCTCATAATATCGCCTTCTCTATCTGCGACATAAACCAGTCTATTTTGAGGGCAGCGTTCTGCCATTTCAGCGACACGTTCATAGCCTTCTACCCAGCGATCACTTTCTTTTATGGTCGGGGTTTCTTGGTCTTCTTTTTTGGTTTTTCCACGAGACCACATCCATGCATCACTGATTCCTAAAGGGATTCGTTCGGGTGTGATACAAAGTGTTGGGTGCAGGTACATTCCTCGTTGAGCATCGTATGACAAGCGACCCAAACCCTCTGTTTCTTGACCATTGAAATCTAGCTCTGTGGTGTCTTGTATGCATAAAATAACAGCTTCTTCACTGTTTATAATGCGTTGTTCAACTTGATCTGTATGTGCTTTTAATAGCTTATCCCAAGTCACATTCTCATTACTATAAAACCGATAAGCCGCTTGTGTTTCAGCCCAGCCCTGGCAAGCTTGAGGAATACTTGCTTTTGGCGATTTAGCTAATGTTTCAAGAAATTTAACAGCTCTTTTCTTGATACGTTTATCACCTAAATCTAAATTACGGAATTCCATTTCTGCCCAACTCATTTTTAACCACTCAAATAATTGTATTTTACAGGCTTAATTCAGACTTGTGTGTAAGGAGATGGCCTAAAGGGTCAGCTAGCCCCAATTAGCGGAATAAGGCGCATTAGCACTTGCTCAATCACATCGTCTTCAGCGATCTCCTCTTGAAGTAATGTAATACAACGCCCGGCATATTCTATTCTGATTGGTCTTATCATTTGTTGATGTTAAATGGATCGGGAGGGGAGGCAAAAGGCAAGACCTGACACCTTTTCCCTCTTTTTTTATAGATAGCTATGCTTTAAATCCGACATGTTGGACATGTTGAACTAAGGCCCAACCTATAAAGGTCATTAAAATCACCCGAATCCGCCCTCGGCGTCACCTGCTTAGGCGACTTTCCACTCAGACTCAATCGTATCTGATGACAGATCAGCACCACAATCCCATTCAATAAAATATTTACCATTATGTATTTTCAGAAAAGCATCTTCATTTTTCAACTCAACAAATGCTTCTGATTTTAAGTAGGGCGAAACATCAAATAAACCTACACGACCGTCTTTGGCATAAATACGCAATTGATAATTATCTTTTGGTTCTATCTGTGTGATTATCATTGATCAAGTCCTCTAATAGGAAAGGGCTTATTACCATTAACTGCAAGCGCCCAATCAGCCTTTAAATCATCATGATGGATCTCAATCCAGGCGACTACTAATTTGTGCTTCTTAGGAGGAAGGGTTCCTGAAAGTAATTTTCCATCTTCGATAGCATACACAGCAACCTCTCCTTGATATTCTACATGAATATGAGGAGAGTGATGTTTACCCGTATCGTGAAAAAACATTCTCACCAGTATTCCATAGAACATTGATATCGTAGGCATAAATGACCCCTATTAGCTTTTATTCTTCATCGCTAGATGAAATTATACCTCAATAGCGCCACTGCTGCCTGTACTTCCGTCATCACTTAAAAATGACCATGCCGAGGCTTAAAAGCTTAGCTTATTTTCCACTTCAATCTGAGCCATACCTAACCCCAGCGGTTAACCGGCATTAAATATAAGTTAAAAAACCAACCGATTTAATGACAGTAGGATTAAATCATCAATGTGAAACACCTGAGCACTTAACCACCTTCACAAAGGTAAGCCATAGAATATAAATATCGAACATAAATGACTGTCGACCAACATACTCAGCATCCAGCTCAACCTTCTGAGGAATAGGCAATTCATCCCGTCCATTCACCTGCGCCCAGCCAGTCAAGCCTGGCAATAATTTTTCTACGCCTTTTTCTGTACGCAACGCAATTAAA
>Ga0209184_1001418_pt1 | contig 15856 bp, 15 predicted proteins | sample EN8Hudsemesocosm_2_FD_184627 | JGI IMG/M metagenome (GOLD analysis project Ga0209184, IMG submission 184627) | Methane-oxidizing microbial communities from mesocosms in the Hudson Canyon - EN8C Hudson Canyon (SPAdes) (version 2) | ecosystem: Environmental > Aquatic > Marine > Cold seeps | place... | reverse complement strand
TATCGGTGTTCCAGCAGCATATGTTGGCGCGCTTGTCGTTGGCGCTCCATTGCTTCACATTTTTCGAAAGCTAGATTGCTTAAGCTGGCACTACTTTGTATTGGGCGGGGTTCTTTGTTCTTTACCTTATGGTTGGTTTTACTCGGGCAGTGCTAATACGCACCTTGAAATATATGGCCTTAGAAATATGATTATGTTCTGTGGTATCGGTGCAGCCGGCGGTATAATATTTTGGTTTATATCTGTCCGCTCAAATTTGGTAGTTCGAAAATCGGTATTGCGTGAAACAATAGGAGTGGCGGTACTTGTTCTAGTAGCTTTTTTTTGTGCGTATATATACTACTTAGGTACGTCAAAAAGCTACGAAGGAACAATGCTTTCGCAGAAAATGGATTTTATCAGTAGCTCGAACCGTGTCGTCGAAATTCAGTTATCTGACGGAACTCATGTTAAATCTAGTTTGTCGGCAAACTTACCATTTCGACCCGGCTGTCCAATTTATGTCACCAGTAGGCGCTCATATATAAGTACGGAAAATCTGTATTGGGTTAACGGCTACAAAGATTCGCCGTTTGTAAATGTGTGGCCAATTCTAGAGCAGAGTAAAAAAGATGCTATTCCTACGTCGTGCGAGTAATGCATCTAACAAGCGCATGTTGCGGATTCATTTTCGCTGCGCTCAATTTCACCGTAAATGCGGGCGTTAGGTGAAAATGAGCACTCGTATATTTAAGGTTTTATCCAAGGAAAAGCAAAATGAGTTTTATAAACTCTATGGGAATCTAGACGGATTTGAGTATGGCTCACTTAATGAGCGAATAGTCGATGAAGTAACGATTTCGTACTTTGATCATTGGTTAGATGAAAGTGAATACCATCTTTTAGATAAAGTGGATAAAATTGAACATGAGAAGCGTCGCCAGCGCTTTCATTCATTTTATAAAGAACTGTCCAGCGCTTATAGTCTGTATTCATATAGAACCCATGGAAAAAAACGGAATAAAATTCAATTTAGATCCTTCACAAGTAAAGATGCGATGGATAAATATTTTGAGAATGTCGATCTTAAAAAGAGTAAAAGCACTTATCCTAAGATATTAATACCTGAGTGCAACGCTGTTATACATGAGGGATATGATTACTGTGCATATTTAGGGTTCAGCGCTAGAGGAGATGTCTCCTTATTAATGAGTTTATTAGAAAAACACTGTTTGTACGCGCTAGATCGGAACTAGCAACAAAATAAATCACCTAACAAAGCCAGCCAGAGGGACGTGTAGTGGTACAGTGAATTTGGCCATGAGTTAAGAGGTCTTCCAGTATATTCTTTCAACCAACGCTCTTTAAGACGGCTGATTATCTGACTTGCTTACGATTAAACGCCAGAAAGGCTGTGGCAAAGAATAAGCTGGCTGTTACTATCATCGTATAATAGCCATCTCGTTTGCTGAATATTTCAAAGTAAAATAAAGCTTGCTCTATGAAACTTATGCTACAGCCTAAGCCAAACAGAACGTACATATTGCAGTAGCTTTTAGTGCGTGTGTATTTGGCGAGAACTTTACCGATAGGGTAGCCTAACACTGGAATGAATGACCAAACCATAAATACGGTAATTGAGAATACGATCGTTAATGGCGGTATGTTCGCGTTATAGATTACTTTAATAACGGAGTGGCTTTGCGCGAGCAAGAAGCCTAGATATAGGTATAGCATGATACTTTATAGTCCTAATAAATCCGATTAAGTCTTGTTTCAATCGTCTTATGCTATACCTTCGAGCACTGTCTAATCTGAATCCATATCAAGTTTGATTACTTTAAATTTCACCAAATAAGCACTCTTGATGCTCATCTAGCCAGAGTGGGTATTTAGCCATGGCTTTAGAATATAAACGACTTTCTAAATGCTCGACTAACCAAACCTGCAGTAATGGGTAAGGTGCTGTTTTGAACCACGCTTTATTAACGCGCGAAAATTGGCGTACAAAAGGAAGTAGGGCGTAGTCGATAAGGCTGGGTTTGTTTCCAATGAAGTTTCCGTCTCGGCTAGCGTCTGCGAGCAAGGCTTCTAATTCTGCGATAAATACTTCACATTTCTGACGCTCTTCGATTTCAGTGCCGGTGCGGAAGCGCTTTGATTTTTTGTAGATTTCTAGCTGCGGCTTAAATTCTTTATCATTGCGTTTAATTAAGTCGATCATGGCGACTAGATCGCTGGGGCTCTCTTTGTGCAGCAAGTCTTCGGGGTCATTTTCATTGAGGGCCCAAATCATGATGTCTAAGCTTTCATCAACGATGCTGTCGTCTGCCAGAATCAAGACCGGAACAGTTCCTTTAGGTGATACCTGCAGCATCTCTTCGGGTTTGTTTTTCATTACTATGGCCCGCAGCATGACTTGCTGGCGAGCCATTAGTAAACCCAATCGGGCGCGCATGGCGTAGGGGCAGTGTTGTAACGAATATAATATGGGTAGTTTCATTGGTCTATTATAACGCGAGTTGAGAAATTACCTTGCTAAATTGTTACCTCTTACGGGTATCGTTATTTCGCCATGAATTTACGCAAGTTGCTAATCGCCATTTTAGATACTTTATTTCTTAACAAGGGTGTCCAGCCGAGTAGTAGGCCAGGTGTGCCTAATGCTTGGCGGCTCCAACTCCAAAAATCAAATTGATCAATGTGCTTTATAATCAAACCGTCTTTAAATTCAAATTCAGCGTCAATGATGTTGTGTACGAATCGGCCTGTTTGACTGAAACTGTATTTTGGTTCCCAGTGCGCTGTGATTTTACCTGCTTGATCTTCCACTGAAAATTCAAGAGTCATGTCTTTACCGCGTAAGCAGAGCATGTGCCACATAGCGCCGATCTCTTTACCCGTGAGTTCAAAGGCTTCGTCACGGAAATAGGCTTCTGGGTGATAGCATTCAGCCATGGTTGCATGATCTTTCTGCTTAAATGCGGTGTACAAATGTTCGATCAGAGCTTTATTGTCGGTTGGCTGAGTCATTATCAATTTTCCTTAAAATAGGTGAAGGTCTATTTGAATGTTGCTTTTATTTGAATGGTGTTTTTATTTAATGATATTAGTTTAGGGAGAAATATTTATATTTACGAGTGGCGTATAAGACAACCTTGGTGTGTGATATGGACATGGCATGGCATTTGGATTAATATTTATGCGCTTGCTTTCGTAGTGAGAAGATTAGCGGATAAGGGAGTTAAGCTGTATGAAGTGCGTTTTATTAATATTGGATAATAGCCCGATCACCGCCATTACTGGGCCAATGGAGATATTATCCTTAGCCAATAGCTTGGTTAAGCCAGAGCAACGTCTGCAATTAACCTTGGTCAGCCCTAATGGTGAATCAGTCTCTTGCCTAGGGGGCTTGAAGTTGTCTGTACATGGCCGCTTAGATGAACAAGAGCAGGTTGATTTGGTTCTAATTGGAGCCATTGGTCATCCTGCTATGCGACCTACAAAATTTGATGCTGATGTGATTAATTGGTTACAAGAGCGGCATGCTGAAGGCAGTAAAATCGCCAGTATTTGCACCGGTGCTTTTGTTTTAGCCGCGACGGGGTTGCTTAATGGTAAGCAGGCCACAACGCATTGGCAGTGTGCTTCTTTATTTAGACAAACTTTCCCCGAAGTTTTATTACGCAGTGAAGAAATGATTACTCAGCAAGGTAATTTGTATTGTTCAGCGGGGGCCAGTGCGTATCAAGATATGAGCTTGTATTTGATTCGTGAGTTCTTTGGCGAGGCGGTGGCGAAGCAGTGTGCAAAAGCGATTCTGATAGATTCAGACCGTCACAGTCAATCTCAGTATGCGAGCTTTCTACCTTCTAGGCAGCATAACGATGAGGCAATACACCTGATACAAGATTGGTTACGCAGTCACTATCTTGATGATTTTAGTATGGTAGATCTGGCCGCAAGAGTGCATTTAAGTGAGCGGCAGTTTAAGCGTCGATTTAAACAGGCAACTGCAGAATCTCCATTGGCCTACATTCAAGCGCTGCGTATTGAGGCAGCTAAGCAGGGCTTAGAAAACTCAAAGAAAACGATTGAGGTGATCAGTCGTGAGGCGGGTTATGAGGATGTTCGTTTTTTTCGACAGTTATTTAAGCGATTTACGGGTTTAGCCCCCAGTGATTATCGGATGAAGTTTGCTTTAACAAGATAGTTTAGTATTCTGCCCTTCGGATTTATTTATGAGAATGTCATGGTTAGATTAATTGCTTTTACCCTGCTTATTATCAGTAGTCATGTGTCTGCTGAATTGGACTTTTTAGCGATAAAGCAGTCTGCTTTGTTATCGGCGGCTTCTTATGCGGACCCTGCTACCATTGAGAAAAAATTGCAGAAGGTTAATTACACCTTAGCGCATCATGCTGAGCTGCCTGATTCTGCCGTAAGTTATTTCCTTTCACGCTCACCTACTGGTCTGCAGCAGTTAGCATTTCGTGGGACGTCCAATTTAGAGAATGTATTAGTGGATTTGGATGTTCAATTACAGATGGATAACAGTTTAGGCATTCAGCTACACCAAGGTTTTTCAATAGCCGCTAAGGCTGTTTATGAAAATGCGCTTCCTTTTTTAGATAAAACAAAAGCAGTACAAACAACCGGGCACAGTCTAGGTGGGGCCATTGCGGTTATTGTTGGTATGTATCTGCAGCGCGATGGCTTCCAATTAACGAATGCGATTACTTTTGGCCAACCGAAAGTGACTAATGTTGAAGGTGCAAAAGTTTTTGCAAGCTTGCCTTTAACCCGAGTGGTAACGCCTACTGATATCGTACCGTTAGTACCACCCTTAAGCCCACTGCAGATCAAAAATTTGGATATCTATTGGCATATGGGCAGCGAGGTTATCTTATTGCCTGGTAAGCAGTTCGCAATAACTGACGGTATCGGGAGTATGATGCGTGCAACTAAATTCGTCAGTAGTGTGCCAGATGAAAGTAATCTTCATGCTCATCAGATTCAAACCTATTTAAGCTTGATTGATCAAAAAACCGACGGCGCTGTGCAGGAAGAATACAAGATGGAAATTAGCGTATTTGGTTTTAGTTTGAATTAAATTGAGCTAAAACCGTTAAAAATGTGGGGCAATATTGATCCAGTTTCTTTTGTCCAACACCCGATAGGCTGCCGAATTCTTGTTGGTTTTTAGGTTTTAATTGCAGCATAGCTTTTAACGTCGCGTCGTGAAAGATCATGAAAGGCGCGATACCTTGTTCTCTTGCGAGTTGTGTTCGACACACCCGTAATGCTTGCCAGAGTTCTTCTTCGTGCTCAGGTACTGCGAAGTCTTTATTTGAGTGGCTTTTATTCGAGAGGCTTTTATTCGAGCCAGATCTGTTCTTACTTTTCCCATCCGATTCAAAATTGTCTAAGCGTAAGGTTAGCGTTTCTTTGCCTTGTAATAAAGTACGACTGGATTCATTTAAAGACAGTTGTCCGTATTCATAATTTACATCAAGGTAGTTATGAGCGACGAGCTGACGAAACACTGAACGCCATTGGCCATCACTTAGATCGGTGCCGATACCAAAAGTTGAAATGTTATGATGGTTGAATTGAGTGATTTTCTCGCTGCTCTTACCGCGTAATACATTAATTAAATGTACGGTGCCAAAGCGTTGGTCGGTGCGAAATACACAACTTAAGGCTTTGCGAGAGGCTTCTGTAGCATCCCATGTCTTTACAGGTGTTATGCAGTTATCACAGTTACCGCACTGTAATGGGTCTGCGTAGTGGTTGCTGAGTTGGTCTCCAAAATAATTGATTAACATTTTTCGTCGGCAGTCAGTGAGTTCTGCTAACCCGAGCATGGCATTGAGTTTTTGCTGTTCGATACGCTTAAACTGTTCATCACCTTCGCTCTTCGCCATCATTTGTTTAAGCTTAATTACGTCTTCTAGCCCGTAAGTCATCCAAGCGGTTGCAGGTTGACCATCTCGTCCGGCACGGCCCGTTTCTTGGTAATAGGCTTCAATGCTTTTAGGTAGATCTAGGTGAGCTACAAACCTGACATCGGGCTTATCGATGCCCATGCCAAAAGCGATGGTCGCAACCATGACGATGGCGTCTTCGCGTAAAAATCTTTGTTGATTTACTTGGCGTACTGTTTTGTCTAAACCGGCGTGATAAGGCAGCGCGTTTATGCCTTGCTTTGTTAACCATTGCGCTGTGCTATCGACTTTTTTTCGCGATAGGCAATAAACAATGCCCGCTTGGTTTTGATGCTCTGCTTGTAAAAAATTTAGTAACTGTGCCTTTGGATTGTTCTTTTGTGTGATGCGATATTGAATGTTTGGGCGGTCAAAGCCAGAGACAAAGAGTTTGGCATTTTGCAGGCCTAAGCGAAATACAATTTCTTCGCGCGTTTTAACATCCGCAGTCGCGGTTAAAGCGACTCTAGGAATCGAGGGGAAGTGCTGTTGCAATAAGCTAAGTTGCAAATAGTCGCTGCGAAAATCATGACCCCATTGGGCTACACAATGCGCTTCATCGATGGCGAATAACGAAAGCTGGCATTGATTCAGCCACTCAAGAGTGCGCTGTAATGTTAAGCGTTCGGGTGCGAGATAGATGATGTCTAGTTCGCCGTTAAGGGCGAGTTGCTCTGTGTGTGAATTATGCTCAATGGACATGGAAGAATTCATGCAAGCTGCGCGAATACCTGCTTGTGTAAGCGCATCTACTTGATCTTGCATTAACGCAATAAGCGGCGAGATAACAATGCCAATGCCATTGCGGACTAGGGCAGGAATTTGATAACACAGAGATTTACCACCACCCGTTGGCATTAATACAAAAGCATCTTCGCCGTTAAGTAGGGTTTGAATAATTTGATCTTGGGGTGGGCGAAATTCTTGATAGCCAAACGTACGATTCAAAACTTGATAAGCTTGGTTCATCATGACGGTTCATTGCCCTTGGTGCTTGTTAAAAAATAGTATCTTTATTTGAGCCTTCATTATTTAAAAAATTAAGCTTGTTAGATTTTAGTAATGATTTCATAAAAACTATTTTCTGGTAATGGTTTTGAAAAATAATAACCTTGGCAGTAGTCACAGTTCAGATCTTTTAATCGCTCAAACTGTTCTCGTGTTTCAATACCTTCTGCGATGACTTTCATTTTTAGAGTATGGGCCATTACAATAATGGCTTCGCACATTGCTTGAGTATTGGCATCACTTTCTAAAGTATCGATAAAACTTTTATCAATTTTTAAAAAATCAAAATCTACCTTGTTTAGATAAGACAGGGATGAGTAGCCAGTACCAAAATCGTCGATTGAAAAATAAAAACCAGATTCCTTTAATGTGTTTATTTTTTTCATGGTGTCTGACGATTGGTCTAAAAATATTCCCTCTGTGATTTCAATACATAAAGCATTATTGTTCAATCCCGCCTGTTTCATTTTATTAGGCCAGTTGATTTCAGTTTCAAAGCCAGCAGGAAGGAATTGAATGGGCGATTTGTTTAAACTTATTTGAAAATCAGTGATGCCTAAAGAATTGAGTTTTTGTAAAATATTAATGCACTCTTCAAAAACAAACTCACCTAACTCGTTAATCAGCTTAGTTTCTTCTGCAATTGGAATGAATTCGCTGGGAGGAATAAAGCCTAAGTCAGGATGCTGCCAGCGTAACAAAGCTTCTGCTTTATGAATAGAACCATTTTGGCAGTCTACAATCGGTTGTAGATGAAGGGAGAGTTGTCGCTTTTTAATTGCACTACGCAGTTCTTTTTCTAATTGGCGATTATGTTGGGCCAATGTTTGAAGGGCTGGGGTGAAAAAATAGTAATTGTTTTTCCCTTGGTCTTTGGCTTTGTACATTGCTTGATCGGCATATTGTATAAGGTCATCAATGGTTTTTGCATCTCTTGGGAAAGTGCTGATGCCAATGCTTGCTGAGATATTTTCAGCTTCACCGCGAATGAGATAAGGTGCACTGATAGCGTTTAGCAGTTTTTTTGCTAATGGTTCAATTGTACTAGGGCGATCATGATCGGTATCCATCATAAGTATGGCGAATTCATCACCACCAAAGCGACAAAGTAAATCTGTTTGAGGAACACATTGCTCGATTCTAGATGCGACTTCAATGAGGAGAGCATCACCATGACGATGCCCTAAGGTATCGTTGATGATTTTAAAATCGTCAATATCCACAAAAAGCAGTGCAAATTGATTACCTAATCTAAGAGCGTCTTGCAGGTGTTCTTGGCTATGTTCACAAAAGTGTTTACGGTTAGGTAGTTGAGTTAAGTTATCGAAATTAGCTTGGCGCCATATTTTTTGGTTAAAAGTTTTTTGTTCTGTGATGTCACTATGAGTAGAGACCCAGACTTTACCGTGATTTGGGTGAATGAGCTCCATAACAGAGGCTTCACACCAAAAAGTGCTGCCATCTTTTCTTATGTTTTGTATTTCTCCGCTCCATATACCTCGATTGTTGAGCTCACGAATTATCTCACTAGCGGTTTTTTCTGCTTCATAGTCAGAACCCGCATTTAGAATGGAAACGGGTTGCAGTAGTAATTCCGATTTGTGATAGCCAAATAGATGGTTGAAGCGGTCATTGCTATACAATATTATGCCTGAATCAGCGCTGACAATGTTTATACCTTCATTAAGCGACGAAAGGATTTGACTATGAAAGGCAAGCTCTTGCTGTGCTTTATCCAGCTTTGTAAGATCCCAAATTGTGACGGGCAGATATCTTGATTCGTCAATGCTCTTAGGAATGGGCATGCTGATCATGACATGTACTTCTTTTTCATTAGCGTCGATAAGCGTAGTCGCACTTTCAAAGGTATCTTTTCCGTTCCAAATTGCGATTAACTCTTGCTGAAATATGCTGATTGCACCTGGGCCGAAACTCTGCGCAATATCCCCAATTTCGCCATCTTCTGGATAGCTTAATAAGCGCCTCATCGCTGGGTTTGTTTGGGTAATTATGACTTTTTGGGCCAGATTTAGGATCTTGTCTGGATTGCTTTCAAGGTAGTGTTCAAAATCGAGGTCCTTTTTAGATTTTAAACGAAGTAGCTCTGCAAAGAGCTCAGAAAAATCTTCTAAGCAAATAGCTGTGGCGCTGGCATTAAAAAAACTAAGATAGTTTTGATGAGTACTTGGTGTCATTTTCACATCGCTGCTAGTGTTCCATGATTCAAGTGTAGTCAATCTCGCAAATCGGGGGAGGGTATTATGTTATATAGGCTGTTTTATTAATGCTAATTGCTCTTATACAATCCTGTTGACTGCGCTTGAGTAGGCGCAGCCAACGGATTATTAATGTTTACGAGAGGCGTGGACTTGAAAGGAGTTATAGCCCTTGACGATATTGAGCGTTGGTAGAGACAGTAATCATTTCATTTAGTGCCGTTGAAGCTTCTTCATTACCTTTCAATATGTTTTCGAAGTGCTCGATGAGTTGAGCTTTATTTTGCTCAGCATCTGGTCCTGCACCAATATTGGTCAAATCAACGAAAAACTCATCAAATAAATCTGGCAGATCTTTAATAACTTCTAGGTTCAAGAACTGCTCGTCATTGTAGATGCTTGGGTAGCCGCCTTTTTGCTTATCAATGTTGAATGAGATGCCTTTTACATTGGTAACCGTTGTCGCTTTGTCACACTTCAACATGCAGCCATCTTCAATACTTGGCTTTTTACAGCCAACGGTCTGTTGGAAGAAACACTGGCGGCTAGTCATCATCAAGATAGGGTGATATATGCTGTAATACAGTTTGAAATCATCAGGGCGAGCGATGTTTCTCAATTGTAGGCGATTAATTTCATTTGAAATAAATGCTCCCGCACAATTTAATTCTTCTTTCAGTGTCATTAACGCATACGAGTTAGTGGTATTCATGAAAGGCCCAGCGACCCATTCAATGCCCATCTCGAAGGCTTTGTAAGCGATACCGGTATTATTGGTCACGATGCGCTTAGGCTTTACTTGCTCAAGAATTTTAACCGCTTCTAAATAATCTTTGCCGATTAATACTGCTGGGAACCATGGGATTAATCTTGGATTATTGTTCAATAAATTGATGTGTTTAGGGCAGTCTTTCTTAAAGCTTTCTGGCAATTTAAAGTACACATCGGCATCTGTTAAGTCGCACAGGTGGAAGTCTTCTTCGTAGGCGATCAAAATCGACATTGTCGGTTTCTTCGACGCTTTGTTGTCTTTGCTTAGGGCAGGGACTTCTACATTTGGAATGACTTCAATAGAATCATTTAATAAAAAGGCTAGCTGACCTTTCAGTACCGTTAATTCTTTGAACGGAATGCTTAGGCCTGAGTCGTAGTCTGCAAATGAATATTCAAGTACAAATTCTGCATTATCAAAACTCTTAAAGCGTTTTGTTAATGTCTTTTCATCCAGTTCAGATTTTCCAGTAAGCGAAAGTGACGATTCAGAGGTGATGGTAATGACTTTAGCATCTTCTTCTTTATCGCCAACGGTAGCGGTGATGGTCAGCGGAGTATTAAGCGAACCAGAAAATTCAATTTTAAGCGGCAGTTTTGCGGTGCTTAAATATTGAATCTTATCTCTAAGTTCAGCCCCAAGCTGATTTTTATCGATATAAAGTTCGTCTTTCGCTTCTTGAATCTGAACAACTGAAATCGCGCTGCTGCTCTTGTTTGTCGCATTGTCGACGGCATGCTTCACGCTGTGATCACGAGGGTTGTCGATGAACATGTCTTTGGTCAAGTTACCTTGCAAAAACGAGTTGGTGAAGTCGCGGTTAAATACTTTGTGTAAATTTGAATCGTCGGGTAGAAGCTTGCCCGTTTCGACAAAACCATCAATGCCTTTGCGCCATGTATCAACCACGGTATATACGTAGTGAGCGCCTTTGATGCGGCCTTCAATTTTTAATGAATCAACTCCAGCTTCCACTAATTCTGGTAGGTCAAAATAGGCTGAATTGTCTTTTAGATTCAGTGGGTATTTATTGCCTGTTGCCGTGACTTCGTATTCATCACGACACGCTTGGCTACAACGACCGCGGTTTCCTGAGTTGCCGACACTTACAGAGCTTGAATAGCATTGGCCAGAGAAGGCAATACACAACGCTCCGTGAACAAAAACTTCGGTCAATATACCTACGTCGTGCGACAGCTTAGTCAGTGATTTAATTTCACCTAAGTTCAGTTCACGCGATAAGTTAAGTCGAGAGGCGCCAATTTTATTTAGAAAGTGGATTTGCCCTTCGTTATGCGTGGTTAATTGTGTTGACGCGTGAATATCTAGTGTCGGGAAGAACTTTTTAACCAGGTTAAACATACCAAGGTCTTGCACGATAATACCGTCAATACCGCTATTCACTAGCTTATTGAGGAGTTTGATCATGGTTGGCAGTTCTTGCTCAAGAATCACAACGTTAAGGGTTAAAAATACCTCGCAGTCGTACTTGTGCGCTAAGCGTAAAATGCCAGTTAAGTCATCAAAGGAAAGATTGGCAGCTCTGTTGCGGGCGTTGAACGTATCTAGGCCACAATAAACCGCATTTGCACCAGCAACGATCGCCGCTTTAATGGCTTCAACGTCGCCGCCAGGGGCTAATAATTCAATCTTTCTGCTCATCTGATTCACTGCTTTTACAACTTGTAATTTTGAGCGGCGATTTTAGCGGTATCTTGACTTGATTGCTACTAATAGAGCTAGAGTGTTGGAGGGATAATAACCTTAATATTTCTACGGTAATCTCTAAATTTAATGCCGAGTTTGATTAAATTTAGTTGTATTAGTTTGCATAATTGCGCGTCTAATACGGTTAATTCTTCGGCAGGAAGCTGATGACGTAAATAGCAGCTGATTATGAGGCTATTAGGGAAGTTGCTCCAATCCACGTCATAAGTGAAGTGATTAAACGCAGGTAGATCTGTCGCTTTGGTCATTGCCATCGCTAGTGACTTACGGACGTTATTGTTCAATTTTGTGGTGACCTTTGTATGGCCAGGTTTTCTAATTGTTTTCTTAGATGGCGTGAACGGATTTTTTTTCATGAGTTATGTCGTCTTGTTTTTTAGTTGGTGGCGTAAAGAATCCCAGCTGAATACCAGTAAGGCTAACCAAATAAAGCTAAAGGTAATCATCTCTTTCAAGCCTAGGGTCTCGCCGTAAAAATTCACTGCTAGAATGAATATCAGGCTCGGGCCAATGTATTGAATGAAGCCAAGCGTTGAATATTGCAGGCGCTTTGCAGCCCCGGTAAAGCAGAGTAAGGGTAGCGTGGTCACTATGCCCGCACTGAGCAGGAGTAAGTTAGTTGAGGCGCTATTGTTTGCCATATTTGATGTTGCTGAAGGTTCCATGAAGATCCAGTAGAGAATGGCAAAAGGCAATAAGATAAGCGCTTCTATCAATAATCCTGGGATCGATTCAATATGGGTCTTCTTATGCAATAAACCATAAATAGCAAAAGAAACGGCCAGTGATAAGGCAATGTAAGGCACCGAGCCAAAGCTGATTAGTTGAATTAGCACGCCTGATAATGCTAGAGCAACAGCCAGCCCTTGCCGCTTTCTGAGTCTTTCAGATAAAAATAGATAGCCCATCAGCACATTAATTAGCGGGTTTATGTAATAACCTAAACTGGCCTCTAGCATATGGTTATTATTAACCGACCAAATAAACAAGCCCCAGTTAAAGCCTAATAAACAAGCGCTTAATGACAGCAAAGCAAGTTGTTTTGGTTGTTTTAAAACAGCAATAGTTTTATGTAATTGACTCGAAAATAGACTGATGATGATTAAAAATACGACGGCCCAAATAACTCGCTGGGCTAAAATCTCTTGGGCATCGATATGGATTAATTGCTTGAAGTAGACCGGTGCAATCCCCCACATAATAAATGCAGCAAGTGCTAGGAAAACGCCTTTTTTCTGTTCTTGAGCTTGTTTGAGCTGTGGCATGTGATCTTTTAGGGATTGTTTCGTGGCTAGATAGGGATAGTTCTGTCTAGGTGATGAGTGTAATATTAACACTTAACGTTATTTATGTGGTGCTAGGATGTATCAAAGTGTAACTAAATGGAATTATGTCAGAACACTATTGCTCGTCATTAGCTGTTCAGTCACTTCATGTGCATTTTATCCGACTACGTCAAAGCAGCAATATAAGTCTGATAACTGCAGTATGGCTACACGTTCATTAGATTTAGATTATGCTCAAATGAATGTACTTGATTGTGGTGCGAATAATAAAGATGCAGCGGCAATTTGCTTGGCTGCAATGGGGGTTATTATTCCAGTAGGCTCATTTGTGGCATCCGGTAGCATTGTATTGATTGGTAATACCGTGCATTGGCTTGAATATCACGGCACCTGCGATGACGGTATGTTGTGGTCTTATTTTGAGAAACTTTGATAAGGCTGTGGCTAATAAATAATGAATTTCGTGTTATCGTCACAGCAAATAAATAAAACGCTTATTTAAAAGCGATACTCTCAGTTAAGTAATCATCCTATAAATGAGAGTTTTGATTTAATGGAAGTATCGATTTAATGGAACAATCAAACCTAGTTTGCCTTGGCGGTGGTCACGGCTTGGGTCGTTTACTCGTTTCTTTAAGAGAATCAGGGCCTCGCCTAACCGGCATTGTTGCGACGACCGATGAAGGTGGGTCAACAGGGCGTCTGCGTGAAGAAGCTGAAACGATTGCTTGGGGTGATTTACGTAATTGCCTTTCTCAGTTATGCACTATGGATACCATTGGTCAGCATTTATTCGAATATCGATTTCAAACTCAAGGCGAATTAGATGGTCATAATTTAGGCAATTTAGTCTTGTTTGCTTTAGATCAGCTTTCAGTTCGACCTACAGACGCGATTCGTATTATGCGTGACATGTTGAATATCAAAAGCCATTTACTGCCTATGGCGGATAACCCAACAACCTTAATGGCTAAGACTGTTTCGTTAGAAAATCAAGATGGCAATATCTTAGTGGGGGAGCTGTCTATTGATGATACTGATGAGGAAGTCGATCATTTGTATTTAGAGCCACAGGTGTTGGCTGGGCCAGAAGCAATTTCTACAATTGAGTTAGCCGACGCAATTATTCTGAGTGCAGGCAGTTTTATGACAAGTATTATGCCGTCACTGTTGGTAGAAAATATTAGAGATTCGATTAACCAAAGTTCAGCTCCTCTTATCTTGATTGTGAATATAAAAGAAGAAAGCTTAGGCGGAGATTTGGTTTTGAGCTTTACAAAGCAGATTGAATTATTGAAGAAAGCAGGGATTCGTTCACTAGATCACATTTTATGGCCATCTAATCGAGATCTCTCAGCTCAAGATCTAGCAAAGTACCCCATTAAACAAGTAGATATGAAACCTTGTGAGAGAGGGCTACATAATGAGGAAGTCTTAAGGGCTGCGATTTTTGATCTTTTGTAGTTTGGTGAGAGCTTAAATAGAGGCTTGAAATAGACTTTTTCAATAGACATAAAAAAGGCTGCGTGAGCAGCCTTTTTTATGTCTGAAAATGAATCTAAGGACTCACTTTTAGAGCAACTTAAAGAACCATGTCTTTTAGTTTTTTCAACGGTAAAACTTTTACTTTGGTGCTTGCTGGTTTAGCAGCAACATCCATTAACTCGCCAGGCTTGAACGGGTTAGGTACGTTTTTACGTGCTTTTTGAGCAGGCTTTTTAACAGTTTTGATTTTCAAAAGGCCAGGAAGAGTGAATTCGCCAACCGCACGCTTTTTAACGTGACGCTCAATGATATCACCTAGTTCGTCAAGAACACTGGCAACTTCTTTTTTACTCAGTTCAGTCTTTTCAACTAGCTCATTTACAAGCTGAGTTTTAGTGAATTTTTCTTTAAGCGCTGTTAATTTCTTAACAGGGGCAGCTGCAACAACTTTCTTTGCTGGAGCTTTCTTTGCTGGTGCTTTTTTAGCAGCAGGTTTTTTCTTAGCAGCCATGTTATTTCCTTTCATGGTATGTAAATTGAAGCAAGCATTTAGGCAAAGGATACAAGGTGTCGCTCAGCATCCTGCTTACAGGTCTATTTTTAAAGCAAAAAAATAGGGTCTGCAAGTGCAAAACCCTATTTTTATAGTGTTTTTATCAATTAAATTCAAAAAACACGATTTGTTCCCTTATTTTAGCGAGCTAACTTTAGCAGTGCGCCAAAAATGCTTGTGTATTTTTCCGGGAATAAACGCTGAATACGATCCATAAACTTCGCATCTTGACCAATTAATATACGACGTTTGTTTCTCCGTACACCGTTTAAGATAGTTTCAGCGGCTTTCGCTGGAGTAGTGCGAGCCATCTTGTTGAATTCTTCAATTTGTTGGCTATGTGTTTGTTCACCCACCATGGATGTATGCATGCGGCCGTTCACTACAATGTTGGTTTTGATTCCACCTGGATGAACGCAGCTGACTTTAAGATTGCTGTCTTTTACTTCTTGGCGCAGAGATTCGGTGAAACCACGTACGGCGAATTTAGCCGCGTTGTATTGCGATTGTGTCGGTAGGGCAATGATGCCGAAGATACTAGATACATTAACAATGATTGATTCCGGGCGAGTGAGCATGTGCGGTAAGAAGCTCTTAGTTCCATAGACCACTCCCCAGAAATTAATGTTCATTAGCCATTCGAAATCTTCATAGCTGCAATCTTCAACGGTCTGAGCAAGGGCGACACCAGCGTTATTAAAGAGCATGTCTACTTGGCCAAACTCACTGATGGTATCTTTTGCATATTGTTCAAATGCGCTGCGGTCTGCCACATCAAGCTTGGTTAAGGTGACTTTTCCTGAGCCTTTTAAATTAGCTTTGGTTTCTTCTAGGCCTTTTTC
>Ga0209184_1001417_pt1 | contig 15868 bp, 13 predicted proteins | sample EN8Hudsemesocosm_2_FD_184627 | JGI IMG/M metagenome (GOLD analysis project Ga0209184, IMG submission 184627) | Methane-oxidizing microbial communities from mesocosms in the Hudson Canyon - EN8C Hudson Canyon (SPAdes) (version 2) | ecosystem: Environmental > Aquatic > Marine > Cold seeps | place... | reverse complement strand
GTTCAGCGAGGTCTTCCATTGTGCAGATGCCACGACTTGCCAACACTAAGGCCAAGTGTTGATCCATACCTTCCATCGTTAATAAATCTTCGGCAGGTTTGGAGTCTTCCAGTTTTTCTTCATTTGCAATAGCTTGCGTTAACAAGATATCTTTAGCGCGTGATTGCAACTCATCAACCGTTTCTTCATCAAAACCGTCAATGGCCAGCATTTCATCACGCTCAACATAAGCCACTTCTTCCAGACCAGTGAAACCTTCTTCCACCAGGAACACGGCGACATCTTCATCTAGGTCTAACGCTTTCATCAGTTTCTCAACTAACGTGCCTTGCTCTTCTTGCTGCTTGGCACCAGCGTCATCTTCGGTCATCACGTTAATGGTCCAACCGGTTAATTCGGAAGCCAGCTTTACGTTTTGGCCGCTGCGACCAATGGCGATGGCCAGCTGATCTTCTTCAACGGCCACATCCATAGAGTTGGTATCTTCATCCATCACGATGGAGGCCACTTCGGCAGGCGCCAAAGCATTAATCACTAATTGAGCTGGGTTATCATCCCACAACACAATATCGATACGCTCATTGCCCAACTCATTGGTCACCGCTTGCACACGAGAACCGCGCATACCTACACATGCACCCACTGGATCAATGCGCTGGTCGTTGCTCTTCACTGCAATTTTTGCACGGCTACCGGTATCACGAGCGGCGGCTTTAATTTCAATGGTCTCTTCAGAAATCTCAGGCACTTCAATGCGAAACAATTCGATCAGCATTTCATTGGCCGAGCGACTTAGCATCAGTTGCGGACCACGATTCTCTGGGTTCACTTCCATAAGAATGGCGCGAACTCGATCATTGATGCGGAACACTTCACGCGCAATCAATTGATCACGAGGCAACAAACCTTCGGCATTGCCACCCAGATCAACAATAATGTTATCTCGGGTTACTTTTTTAACGGTACCGTGTAGCAACTCACCCACACGATCAACGTACAATGCAGTAATTTTAGCACGTTCAGCTTCACGTACTTTTTGCATAATAATTTGCTTGGCTGCTTGTGCTGCGATTCGCCCAAACTCCGGAGTTTCAATGCTCTCCTCGTGGGTGTCACCTTCTTTTAAGTTGACGTCGATATCGGCTGCTTCTTGCATGTTCAATTCTGAACCCAAGGCAGGCACCACTTCATTACTAACAATTAGCCAGCTACGAAACGCTTCATAATCGCCAGAACGACGGTCAATCACCACTCGAATAGTGGCTTCTTCATCTTCGTAACGTTTGGATGCCGCCGCCGCTAATGCAAGCTCGATTGCTTCAAAAATTACTTCTTGCTCTACGCCCTTCTCGTTAGAGACGGCTTCGGCAACTAGCAGTATCTCTTTGCTCATAACCCTTGCCCTCGTAGTCCTATTTGCTTTTGTTATCTTGAAATATTAAATTGGCTTTATCGATGGCATCGATTGGCAACAAATATTCGTGGTTATCAACTTGCACCACGAGATCTTCGCCTTCTTCTATACCCACCAGCTTGCCTTTAAATTTACGACGCCCCTCAAAGGCGTAACGTAATTTCACATCAACAAACTCGCCAACATAACGATTAAATTGCTCTAGAGTAAAAAGTGGCCTGTCCATACCAGGTGAAGACACTTCTAAATTATATTCACTGGTAATAGGGTCTTCTACGTCAAGCACCCCACTCACCTGGCGACTCACCGCTGCACAGTCATCTACATGAATGCCTTTTTCGCTATCTATATAGATACAAAGCACAGAGTTTTTTCCTTGGGAGGTATAATCCAACCCCCAAAGTTCAAAGCCCAGGGCTTCCACCACGGGTTTCAAAAGTTCAGTTAACTGCTGTTCTTTACTGGCCACGTTTACTCCACAGATATAAAAATTGGGCTAAAGGATAACCGGTAATTCCCCAGACATCCGAGCCCAATCTTTGCGTTCAAACCGAAGCTCGAAGCGTTTTTAAATACTGGCTAAATGTCGATACCATTTCGCACCAACAAAAAACCCCTTATCGAAACTACTTTAAAACCTCTTAAAGCAATCCCACCAGGGGTCAAAATCATCAGATCATGGATCTGGATATTTAAACTTAATGATAGCTTAGCACTATATACACATTAAATTTAATGGTTGCGGGAGCCGGATTTGAACCAACGACCTTCGGGTTATGAGCCCGACGAGCTACCAGACTGCTCCATCCCGCGTTAATGGTGCATATTATAGAGCCTTGCCCGTTTTTCAGCAAGGCCATTGGAGAAGTTTTTACATTTACCCCAAACCATAGAGAAACACTTTTGGCTGAACATAAAAAAACGGGCCTAAGCCCGTTTCAAATATTGGTGCGGATGGAGAGACTCGAACTCTCACGGCCGTAAGGCCACAGCCCCCTCAAGGCTGCGTGTCTACCAATTCCACCACATCCGCAAAACTTTTTTACTCGGCAGACTAATCTACAACTGGAGCTTCAGTAGCTTCAGGCAAAACCTGCTCTAACACAGGAACTTCTGATTCAGTTGGCGTAACCACTTGAACTTCTTCAATGCTAGGCAAGCCCGCATCAACAATGCCAGTAGCTTTTTCTTTTGCGAAATAGGCCAATGCAAAACTGGTCGCAAAGAAAATAATGGCAAAGAAAGAGGTGGCGCGAGTTAAGAAATTACCCGAACCAGCACTACCAAATACAGTTTGCGAAGCACCGCCACCAAAACTGGCACCAGCTTCGGCACCCTTACCCTGCTGAATAAGCACCAAGGCGATAATGCCAATGGCGATAACAATATGAGCAATTACAATTAAACTTTCCATAAATCCTGCCTAACCTGCTGCTTTACAGATTTGAATAAAATCATCTGCATTAAGAGACGCACCGCCTACTAATGCTCCATCTACATCTGGCTGGGCAAAAATTTCTGCCGCATTTCCAGGTTTAACACTGCCGCCATACAAAATCTGCATATTTCGGGCAACGCTTTGATCGTTTTTAGCCAGCAAACTGCGAATAGCACTATGAACATCCTGCGCCTGTTGCGGTGTCGCTGTCTTGCCTGTGCCTATGGCCCAAATAGGTTCATAAGCAATGACTGCCCGAGCAAACTTTTGAATGCCCACGACATTTAATACTGCCTGTATTTGATTAGAGATCACATCCACCGTAGTGCCCGCCTCTCTTTGCTCTAACGACTCACCCACACATAAAATGGGAGTAATATTTCCTGCCTGAGCCTGCACAAATTTTGCTGCTACCTGGGCATCGTCTTCTGCAAATATTTCGCGTCGTTCGCTGTGACCAATAATGGTATACACACAACCAAAGTCCTGCAGCATAGCAACACTGGTTTCACCAGTGAACGCGCCCTGGGCGTGCTCGCTGATATTTTGCGCCCCCCATTTAACAGGAGTAGCAGCCAACAAGCTCTGGCACTGAAACAGGTATGGCGCAGTTGAAAAAACCGCCATATCAAGCGTTGCCAGCCCTTTCAAACCATTTGACAATTGAGTCAACCTAGTCTGATTTTCGGCTAACGAGCCGTGCATTTTCCAATTTCCTGCTACAAATTTGCGACGCATATCTATCCACCTACTACAGGAAGGAGGCGATACTACCTAAGATGCCTCCATCACGCAAGCCAAGCACACCCGGAGCAGGCCCTGGGTGCTTTTTGGCCGTTATTATGCACATTATTTAAACTGCGCGACTGACCACCTCTACCAAGCGATCCACTAGGGATTCTACTAAGGCTTCGTCTTCACCCTCAACCATCACACGAACCACAGGTTCGGTACCGCTGGGTCTTAATAAAACGCGGCCGCGACCAGCCAAATCCACTTCAGCCTGAGCCACTGCTTGCAGTACCTGATCTTTTTTGACTATAGATTTGTCGGTAACACGTACATTTTTCATTAACTGAGGGAACTTAACCATACCCAATTTATAGTCATGCAACTTCTGACCATGAGCTTTAAGCGCCTTCATTACCTGAAGGGCAGCCACAATGCCATCGCCAGTGGTGGTGGCATTTAGACATAACAGGTGGCCCGAGTTTTCTCCACCCAAAGCCCAGTTACGCTCATGCAATTGTTGCAATACATAGCGATCACCCACATCGGCACGCACAAAAGGAATATTCAGCTCCTTAAGGGCCAACTCCATGCCCATATTGGTCATGAGAGTACCCACCACCCCACCTTGCAATTCATCCAGATCTTGCTGATGTCGAGCAATCATGAAGATAAGCTCATCGCCATCGATCAACTCACCCTTGTGATCCACCATGGCCACGCGATCACCATCACCGTCGAAGGCGATACCCATATCGGCTTCCATTTCCAACACTTTCGCTTGCAGGGCCTTAGGAGACGTGGAACCCACCTGCTCATTTATGTTTAGGCCATCAGGTTCAATACCGATGCTGACAACCTCAGCCCCTAGCTCGGTAAATACCGATGGTGCAATTTGATAGGTGGCGCCATGGGCGCAATCCAGCACAATGCGCATACCCTTAAGGCTCAAGCCAAACACGGTACTTTTGCAAAATTCGATATAACGACCGGCAGCATCATTAATGCGTTTAACCTTACCCAGCTTGTCTGATGGCACCACCTCCATAGGCTGATCTAACAATGCTTCGATGGCATCTTCGGTTTCATCGTCTAGTTTACTGCCGTCGGCAGTGAAAAATTTAATGCCGTTATCATAAAACGGGTTGTGAGAGGCACTGATCACAATGCCGGCATCGGCGTGAAAAGTACGCGTTAAGTAGGCAATACCCGGAGTAGGCATGGGGCCCAGCAAACCAATGTCCACACCCGCTGCCGATAGCCCTGCTTCAAGGGCTGACTCAAACATATAGCCCGAGATACGAGTATCTTTGCCAATTAGAATATGGTGCTTGCCTTGGCTTGCAAAAATTTTACCGGCGGCCCAGCCCAATTTCATGACAAATTCAGGGGTAATAGGGGCTTCGCCCACTCGGCCACGAATGCCGTCCGTTCCAAAATATTTACGTGCCATAGTTTTCCTTTCTACTTCAATATTCTAATTATTATGAGAGTGCATCACTGCTGCTGTTGGGTTGCTTGTACAATTTTCAGGGCATCGACGGTTTCTTTCACATCGTGGACCCGAATAATATGCGCGCCGTTCATGGCCGCTATGACCGCCCCTGCCAGACTGCCGGCTAGACGCTCATTCACATCACAATTATTTAACACCGCAGCGATCATGGACTTGCGGGACAAGCCAATCAAGATGGGCACATTGTGCGATTTAAAGTCTTTAAGTTTTGCCAGTAACTGGTAGTTGTGTTCAACCGACTTACCAAAACCAAAGCCTGGATCAATGAGAATTTGATCCCTGGGGATACCACCGCTAATACAAGCCTGAATGCGCGCCTCTAAGAAACTGTGCACATCATTTAACATGTGATCATAGCTAGGATCCAGCTGCATGGTATCCGGCTCCCCCTGCATATGCATTAAGCATACAGGCAGTCCAGCCTGCTGGGCAGCACCTACAGCACCAGCACGTTTCAAGGCTCGCACATCATTAAGCATGTGGGCGCCAGCGGCCTGGGCCGCCAGCATAACCTCAGGGCTACTGCTGTCGACACTAATACAAATATCCAGCTGGGAGGCGATGCGCTCTACCAAGGGAACCACTCGATCCAGCTCTTGCTGAAGCGTCACTTTAGCCGCGCCAGGGCGAGTGGATTCACCTCCCACATCTATAATGGCCACTCCCTGAGAGACCATTTCCTGAGCTCGAAGCAGCGCTGCATCTAAAGAGGCGTAATCTCCGCCATCACTGAAAGAGTCCGGCGTTACATTCAGCACACCCATAACCCGAGGACTTGATAGATCCAATACTCGATCTGCACAGCGCAGTTTCATAACAACCCAATGTTAATATTTTCAAAAGATATGATTTTGACAAGCCAGATAGCACAAAGGCAATGGGGAAAACCCACTGCCTTTGGATAATACACTTAAATTACATTAAAGCTTGCTGGCTTCTTCACCTGTGGACGGCTTGGTGTCATCTTCATTGGACACATCCACCTTAACTTCGGGATCCACTGATTGAGGAGCATCTCCATTACCTTTATCCTCATCCGACCAGGATTGAGGTGGACGAGGTTTCTGACCACTCATGATGTCATCAATTTGCTTGCTGTCGATGGTTTCATATTCCATCAATGCATCCTTCATCATTTCCAGCTTATCACGATGCTCTTCAAGTATGCCCTCTGCCTTGGCGTAGCAACGATCCAGAATCGATTTAACCTCAGCATCAATGGTACGAGCCGTTTCGTCTGATAAATGAGACATTTGACCGCCACCAGCCGAACCTATGTAGCCATTTTGCTCTTCTTCAACATAGAGTTGGGCGCCCAGTTTTTCAGACAATCCCCACTTGGTCACATAGTTACGGGCGTATTGGGTAGCACGTTCGATATCGTTTGAAGCGCCAGTCGTTACCCCATCCTTACCCAGAGTAATCTCTTCGGCGATTCGGCCACCGTATAAAGAACAGATATTGCTTTCGATACCCAGCTTGCTGATGCTGTAGCGATCTTCTTCCGGCAAGAACATCGTCACACCCAAGGCGCGACCACGGGGAATAATGGATACCTTGTACACAGGATCGTGCTCTGGCATAACACGACCCACGATGGCATGGCCAGCTTCGTGGTAGGCGGTATTAACTTTTTCTTTTTCACTCATCACCATGGACTTACGCTCGGCGCCCATCATGATTTTGTCTTTGGCTTTCTCAAATTCTTCCATGGTCACACTGGTGCGTTCCGCACGGGCAGCAAACAAGGCTGCCTCGTTCACCAGGTTGGCCAAATCTGCACCAGAGAACCCAGGAGTACCGCGCGCAATGACCTTAGGCTCTACATTTTCGCTTATGGGAACCTTGCGCATGTGTACCTTTAGAATTTGCTCACGACCACGAATGTCGGGTAAACCCACTACCACCTGACGATCAAAACGACCTGGACGTAACAAGGCAGGATCCAATACATCCGGACGGTTAGTGGCGGCTATGACGATAATACCGTCGTTGCCTTCAAAACCATCCATTTCCACCAACAGCTGGTTTAAGGTTTGTTCACGCTCATCGTTACCGCCGCCAATACCGACGCCTCGACTACGGCCGACCGCGTCGATTTCATCGATAAAAATTATACAAGGGGATTGTTTCTTGGCTTGTTCAAACATGTCACGCACTCGTGAAGCACCCACGCCCACAAACATCTCAACAAAATCGGAACCGGATATGGCAAAGAAAGGCACCTTGGCTTCGCCTGCAATGGCCTTGGCCAATAGGGTTTTACCGGTACCCGGCTGGCCCACCATTAAAATACCGCGGGGAATCTGTCCGCCTAAACGCTGATATTTAGCCGGATCACGTAGAAATTCTACCAACTCCTGTACGTCTTCTTTAGCTTCATCACAGCCTGCCACATCGGCAAACGTGGTTTTAATTTGGTCTTCGCCTAGCAACTTGGCTTTGGACTTACCAAACGCCATGGGGCCACGACCACCACCGCCACCACCTTGCATCTGGCGCATGAAAAACATGAATACGGCAATAATCACCAAAATAGGGAAAGAGGCCACTAACAGCTGAGTCCAAATGCTCTGCTGCTCTTGTTTTTTACCCTTAACTTCAACTTTATGGTTAAACAGGTCATCCATTAATTTAGGGTCATGGATAGGGCGTACGGTCTCGAAGGTCTGGCCATTGCTATATTCACCCACAATGTCAGGGCCAGAGATGCTGACTTTTGCAACGCCACCCTGCCTTACCTGCTCAACAAATTGAGAGTAAGCAATTTCCTGATTGGCTACGGGAGAATCGAGCTTTTGAAAAACAGTGAGCAACACTGCAGCAATGATGAGCCATAATATTAAATTCTTTGCCATGTCTACCGAGTCCAACCCCTAAAATCTGTTTAATTACCAAGTACTTCCAACAGTACTACACATTTGTATATTTAGTCACGAACCACTCTGGTCGAGTTACCAATTAATGATAGCACGCACAAAGTAGCTGTTACGGCCCACTTTGGGCCAAATTCTGTACTCTATTATGCGCTTCCCTTGAAACCCTTACCTAGCAGGTAAACTTCCCGGGATCGAGCGCGTGATGAGTCGGGTTTACGGGTAATGACCTTTTGAAAGTTATTACGTAAAGCCTGCAGGTACTCATCGAAGCCCTCTCCTTGGAAGACCTTAGCCACAAAATTGCCACCTGGCTTTAAAACTTGTAAGCCTAAATCCAGGGCCAGTTCCACTAAATACATGGCCGCAGGCTGATCCACCGCACTCATTCCACTCATATTGGGGGCCATATCTGAAATTACAAGGTCTGCCAGTTCACCATTCATAGCTTGCAGAATGGATTCATAGACACTCTCTTCGGTGAAGTCCCCTTTTATGAAGGTAACATCGGCCAGTGCGTCCATCTCTAAAATGTCCGACGCCACCACTCGACCCTTATCACCCACTAGGCGCGCTGCCACCTGGGACCAGCCCCCTGGGGCACTGCCCAGATCCACCACCGTCATTCCGGGCTGAATTAGCTTATCTTTATCCTGCATTTCCAACAGTTTATAACTGGCACGGCTGCGATAACCGTCTTGCTTAGACTGTTTTACAAAACGATCGTCAAAATGCTCTTTAAGCCAAGCTTTACTGGTTTTTGATTGGGCCATGGTAAGTGTTACTGCAAAAGAAGGTATGCCTGTTATAATACTAAAATTCGACCCAAAGGTCGTACTTACATTTGATTTAGACACTTCACTTGAGAAACTCGTAGTAATGGCGCTATCACCAGACCGTAAAAAAGCCCTAAGAACCATAGGCCACAAGCTTAATCCCGTTGTGATCGTGGCCGGTAATGGCCTTAACGAGAACGTATTAATCGAGATTAATCGCGCTCTGGAAGACCATGAGCTGATTAAAGTGAAGTACTCCGTGGGGGATCGAGAGCTAAAACAGGAGCTTATCGAACTAACTCTGAAAAGCTGTCGCGCCACCCTAGTGCAGGGTATTGGTAATATCGCGCTACTTTACAGAGCGGCCAAAGAGCCCGATCCTAAGAAATCGAATTTATTGCGTTAATCGATTTTAATAAAAAAGGCTCCCCAAGGAGCCTTTTTTATTGCCTCAATACTCGCTCTAACCCTTTGATTCCGCCTCCTTCATTATTTTAATCTCCGTATCCAATAAGTAGCCTTGGTTAAAAGCCGAGTTTACCCGGCGGTTATTGGAAGGCCCGCCTGATACAACTCCTCGACCAGGCCTGTTTTTGGATAAGGTTTTCAAATACTTTTTGCGCTCAGACTGCCAGCTACAGGCCTGCCAATTAGCAAGCGGGGCCTTAAACATTTGTTTTTCATTTTCGTTGTCGGAGAAGCTAGCACCTAGCCAAGCCATCAAAGGGGCCTCATCCGTGGCATTAAGCACCAACCAAAATTTACGGGTCATGCCCGGGGCAATTTCAATATTATTGCCGGTAAAATAATTATTACTGGTGGAGCGCGCGGTTTCCATCGAGTTTATGTCGTGGGATATCTCCTTGGCACTGGAGTTAATCCCTGACCCTAATGCCAATGCCGCCCCTGCATTACGAGTACTTTTACTGTCAGAAGTCATGAGCCCCAAACCAATAACTGATACTGCAAGGCTCGCCAAGCCGGAATTATATTCACTGTGAGCTCTACGACGTCTTTCGGAGTCGGCCCAATTTTTTAACCTTTCTCCTTCCATTACACTGAATTGATTATTTTTTGAAAATGGAAAGTTAAATTTTATGTCATTTACCTTCTGCCAAGTACCGCTGGGGTTATGAATAGAAATATCAATATAGGCAAAATAATCACTGCAGGCTCGCTGATTGAAGCGCGCACTGATTTGTAGAGGGGACACCGCGCCACTTGCGGGTTCAAATTGGGCATAAGAGCCCAGGTTATTTGAGGCACAGCCAGTTAATAAAAATATACTCATTAAAAATAAGGCAAAATATGTTCTCATAACGATCCTTTTAATGCTGCATTTGACATACAAGTCCTAATTTCAGTATGACTGATCACCCACTAAAATTAGTAACAAGATGTATCAATCACCTACACTTAGCTTTTGCGCTAATCATTAGCCTTCACGCAACAGCTTTTACTGAATGACTCACATGGATAGAGAAAGATGAATAGTGACATCAGTGATTTTCTACTAAAGCTATATATCAGCAGTCGAGAACTGTCCGTAGAAGATTTCAAACAATCAGTAATGGAGCAACTACAAGGCATTATACAATTTGATTCTGCCCTATGGTTTACCGGCTCTACCGTAACCGAGCATGCCTATCCACAAAATGTGCACCTGTACAAACAACCAGATGAGATGATCATGAATTACAAGGCTCATCAATCCGATGACCCATTATTGCAAGCCTTAATCGATAACCCAGGAAAAAGCATTAATATTCGAGACATCATTAGCTATGACGACTGGATACAAACCGATAACTATTACAACCATTGCTCGAAGTTTGATATTGAATGGGTGTTATCAACGCTTTTATTAGAGGAACATACCTCGCTATTCCACGCGGTTTCATTTTATCGAAATAAAAATAGCCAGCCATTTGATAGTCAAGACTGCCAGCTCAAACAGCTACTAGTTCCACATATTGTTGAAGCTATGAAGGCAAACCTGTTCATTCATATAGAGTTAGCCAGCGAGAAAAAAGCCAGCAAAGATACCTGGGTATCGGCGGTTTGCGATCATCGCGGCAGCTTAATTCAGGCAGACAAACAATTTGCCACCTTGCTGTCTAACTCATTTCCACATTGGGTTGGTCCGGCCCTACCATTTACATTAGAGGAAAAAAACCAGGGAAAAACCATTTCCAATGAAGGCTTACTAATTAATACCGAAAAAAAGGGGGACATGTTATTTATTCGAATTCAGCAGTCCATTGCTAGCTTCCTTGAAAGATTAACCCCACAAGAAATCAATATAGCCCGCCTACTGCAGCGGGGTTTAACCAATAAAGAAATGGCCAAACAACTGGGAATTTCACCGGCTACCATTAAAAATCACATTAGTAACATAGCTCGAAAATTAAACGTCAGCCGGCGCAGTCAGATCAATCATTGCCTCGCCTCCGTCCTACAATGACCATAAATTAATACGATCTATAGGCCATTTGTCCCATAGAGTCTTAACAGCAACTTTTTTAAACTGCCCACAGATTCGAAGCACTGTCCAAAGGCGATAGTGCTAGTTATAAATTCTCAGGGCAAAGTTATGATCTCTTTAAATAAACCTATAATAGGTCTAATAGCCTGCGCCGCTCTTAGCGGTTGCGGCTCCTCCGACAGCAACACAGAAAACTTACATGGCGGCGTCGAAGAGCTCATTCTTGCTCTAGCCAAAAGCAACCAGGTATCTACAGACACTCTAGATGGCACCTGGCTGGTAACAGGGCACTCCGTAGCCAACAGTGAAAATAGCCAAAATATTACCGACATCAGCACCATACTCACCATAGACAGCAATAACGGACTAACTATGGCCATGTGCTCTAATGGGGAAGGGACTTCAGGTTCGGACACTAACTATACAAGCAGTGGCAGTGCTAGCAGGAAATTAATCGTATCACCTGACACTGAAGTCACTGAGAATGACAGCAGTGTATTTAATATGCCCTATGAAATTATTGGAGCCGTCTTTTCCAATGACACCCTAGGTGAAGGTGGAAATTACCAAGCCAATATTGATACAAACAACAGCATCATACGCTTTCATAACGAGGCTATTAATTTATCAGATGGCACTACCATGAATGCAACTATGACGTTATATAAATTTCGAGACGAGCAGCATGGAGCCGTCGGCAAGCTAGATTGGCATATAAGCGACAGTTTAAATGGCCAGCCAGACCTCTATTGCTTTAGCTATTCTACAGTGCAATACAGCGGGTCAGGCGATGCTAACGTTATAGATAGTCAATACGACATCACCACCTTCCTTAAGGTAAGTGATGACCTTAGCGATGGTAGTGGCGTAGGGGTTGAGAGCTTATGGATTGAAGAGTACAAAGAATTTAATGATAATGCAGAAATTAATCAAACTCGAAAAAACGCAACCTTCACACGAGGAAATGGTAACGTAAGCAAGGCTCGTTTAGTCACACCTGATTACCCTGAACCTATTAGTTATGGTCAGTATGATATTACGTCATCACAAGACAATAGTCTTCAACATGCAGGCAGCGGCTCTATTACCGGTCAAGGAGGCGAAGTTGTGACGCTTCACTCGTACACTATTGACTTAACAGTTGGGAGTGAGTCGCAGGAAAATCAAGATGTAGTTTTAACAACCATGTAAAAATTTTACTCTTCGCTAAATAATAGGCAGAGTTTTTATGCTGCCTATTATTAATGCGCCACTATATGAATTACCCAGCTAGATATTTAAATTAATTTCTAGCCGCCCACACATCCCTTAGCCGAAAGAAATTTGAACCCAATAAAAAACCGGGTTTGCGCAACAGGGTTCCGCCAGGGAAACGGTGATGTTTTACCTTACTCCAAACATCATAACGTTCACTCTTACCCATGATTTTTTCAGCCATCACACGGCCAGCAATATGCGTGGGCACCACTCCATAACCGGAAAAGCCTTGCATATAAAATACATTATCGGCGTATTCACCTAAATGAGGCATGCGATTCACCGCCAAATCGATATGCCCTCCCCAGGCATAATCAACTTTTACATCCGCCAGCTGCGGAAACACTTTTAACATGTCTTTTTGCATGGCCTTTTTTATACTCTTGGGATTTGCGCCACTGTAAATGGTTTTACCACCAAACAGTAAACGGTTGTCGGCAGACAAACGATAATAATCCAGGATATGGCGCATATCACATACCGCCATGTTTCGAGGGAGAAGCTTTTTAGCACGGACTTCTCCTAAAGGCTCAGTGGCAATCACAAAGGTACTGGCTGGCATAATTTTCTTTTCCAAGGCCGGTGCCACATTACCAAGGTAACAATTACCGGCCAGCACTACTTGTTTGGCTTTTACCTTACCGTACTGCGTAAAAACAGTCGGTTCATCACCGCCCGATATTTTAACCACTGGGCTATTTTCAAATATACTCACACCTAAACCACTGGCCGCTCGAGCCTCACCTAAGACAAAATTAAGCGGGTGAAAATGCCCCTTACCCATGTCATACATGCCACCCACATAGGCATCACTGTCTATGTGTTGTTTCATATCCTGCTGGTTTACTATTTGAGTTTCATGGGGGTAAGACCACTTATTCATATCTGTGGCATAGTGGTGTAAATCCCTCATGTGACTTGAGTTCATGGCGGCCAGGAAAAACCCTTTTTTAATATCGGCATCAATACTGTACTTACTGGCACGCTCATAGATAATTTGCTTACCCTCTTCACTGAGGTTTACAAACATATTGGCCGCATCCAGCCCCCATGATTTTTCCATTTCATCGTAACCGGTTTTCCAGCCACCTAATATTTGCCCACCGTTACGCCCGGAAGCGGCCCAGCCCACCTTTACCGCTTCTATCACGGCCACTTTAAAGCCGTTTTCGGCCAGTTCGATGGCGGTGGATAAACCAGAAAAACCGGCGCCTACAATACAAACATCCACCTCAACATCTGTATTCAACTGCGGATAACTGGTGGTTGCATTGGCACTGGCGGCATAATACGAATCCACATGCTGGCCATTGGCTTCTTGAAAAACTCTCATACATAACTCCAAAACTCAGGAATACAGCGCCCACTGGTCTAATAACCAATAACACAGGAAAGCGCATCTATAAAAACGAACAAAATAGAAAAATAAAAAGAGAGGAGTTATTACCAGAAAGTAGAGAACATGATGGTCCACAAGGTGGCCGTCATGAAGGCATAGGCTTTAGCGCCCACGAAGCTTACGCAGGCAGTGCCTTGTAAACATTTATTGATAAATCGAATGGACAAGGAGTTAACTCGCCTAGTTGAAAAGAGTGATTAATCTATCACTTACTTGGCTTACTTCCAAGTATGGAACACCAAGTATGGAACACCAACAATGATGGCCAGCAAAGAGATGCTAGCGGCTCATCAAACCCAGGGATACTATACCCACTACCACAATGACACCACCCACCAGCTGCACTTCGTTTAATAACTGCCCCAGCAGCGCATAAGCTAAAAATAATGCCGCCACAGGTTCACTGTTGAGCATGGGGGAGTTGCTGCCCATATCAAGCCGGGGAGCCAGCACAAATAACAGGGTAAAAGCGATGCCATACATCACCGCCAAACCGACTAGACCCAGCCAGCCAACACTGGATTGAGGTAAATCTAGCCCCCCTGGGACTACCTCAGACAAGCCTATGATGCCCATGATGATGATCACCACCAACATGGTATAACTGCTGCGTACCGAACCGGCAACGGGGGCTAAGTGATACTGAGTTAACCACATGGTAATGGTTAGAAAAACCGCCGACAAACTGGCAAGCACAATACCCAATAAGGCATCTTTATTGACAGCCTGCTCATTAAACGCCGAACGAAGATCCAGCACCATTACCAAGCCAAATAGAATGGTCATTAATAAAATAAAGGTTTTGATATTGGGCTGGCGTTTGCCTAATGCCCAACTGGCAAGGATAAACATCATGGGCCAGGTATTAACTAACAGGAGCGCCATGGCCACTGGAATTCGGGTAATGGCAGAATACAAACACAAACTTTGCAGGGCGATTAATACCCCCACCGCAATTTGAAATTTCACTAAGGGCTTAGGAACTTTAAAGGTTGCTCTGCCTATGATTGCAATCAGCAACATAATAATTAGCGAAGCTGAAGAACGAGCCAGAACTGCCAACAGCAAGCCTGTACCATCATCAAAAGCAAAACGCGCGGCAATGTGATTACCGGCAAATAGCGTGGCGCACAACACCATTATGCATATAGCCAAAGGCCTGGGTAAATAATTCTGCGGTGTTAGCATTTAAAAACTGCTCCAGCATTTTAAAGGTACCTTCCATCTCTGGACATACCCTGATTTCTGTTCCAGACAGAATCAGGATACAGCCCTTCCCTGGGCATAAAAAAAGGGCTGAAAACAGCCCTTTTTTATTACTCAACAAACTAACAATTAGTCACACCAGACACGTGCGTTTCTGAACATACGCATCCAGGCGCCATCTTCATTCCACTCATCCGGGCAATGACTGTTTTGCACAGCACGGAATACACGTTCAGGGTGCGGCATCATAATGGTCACACGGCCGTTAGCGGCGGTTAAGCCGGTAATGCCCTGAGTTGAACCGTTAGGGTTGGCTGGATAGGCTTCGGTGGTTAAACCAAAGTTGTCTACAAAGCGTAATGCCACATGAGCGTTTTTATTCACCGCTTCTAAATCGCCTTCAGATTCAAACTCGGCATGACCTTCACCGTGAGCGATGGCAATTGGCATGCGTGAACCTTCCATACCTTTCAACAAGATTGAGTCACTGCTTTGCACTTCAACCATGGCCACACGGGCTTCAAACTGCTCAGACTGGTTGCGCACAAAGTGCGGCCAGTTTTGTGCACCAGGAATAAGTTCGTGCAAGTTAGACAACATTTGGCAACCGTTACACACGCCCAATGCAAACGTGTCTTCACGCTCAAAGAAGTTTTTGAATTGTTCGCGAGCAATATCGTTAAACAAAATTGATTTTGCCCAACCTTCACCAGCACCCAGTACGTCACCGTATGAGAAACCACCACAAGCCACTAGACCACGGAAGCCGTCC
>Ga0209184_1001416_pt1 | contig 15871 bp, 14 predicted proteins | sample EN8Hudsemesocosm_2_FD_184627 | JGI IMG/M metagenome (GOLD analysis project Ga0209184, IMG submission 184627) | Methane-oxidizing microbial communities from mesocosms in the Hudson Canyon - EN8C Hudson Canyon (SPAdes) (version 2) | ecosystem: Environmental > Aquatic > Marine > Cold seeps | place... | reverse complement strand
TATATTGTCATTAATATCAATTGATGCGCAAACAGGGACTTTATTGTCTGAGAATGTTCTTTATACCTCAGAAAAAAAACTATACCGCCCTGTATTTATTAAAGAATTTAATTATGTGATGTTCAATGAAGCTGAATATTGGCATACCTATGAAGATTGGCTAGCCAATCAAATAATAATCAAACTGTAGAGTTTTTGTAGGGGGTTATTCATTGCCCTGTGTTGGGCTTGATTTTCTGTTGCATGTAAAAGTAAAGTTGGGTAGTCTACATTGCTATTTAAATAGCTTGATGACGATAAGCTTGTCGTTATAACTAGAGACTCGCCTTTTAGTGTTTTCTTTAATGTAAGCGTTTGCTTTGAGCAACAGCTATCCTCAAAATAGTATCCATATAAGTGAGATTATTATGTCACCAGATATTCGTTGGCATCAACGATTAGCAAATTTTGATTTAGCGCTTGCTGAGTTAACCGACGCGATGAAAATTTTAAAATCAAGGCCTTTAACAAAACTAGAAGAACAAGGCCTTATCCAGGCTTTTGAATATAATTACGAGCTTGCTTGGAATAGCATTAAAGACTTCTATGCAGCACAGGCTGAAGTGAATATACAGGGTAGCAGAGATGCTATTCGATTGGCATTTCAACGAGGCTTAATTGAAAATGGTGAATTGTGGATGGAAATGATTAAAAGTAGAGTTTTAACATCGCATACTTATAGTCGAAACACTGCAGCAAAAGTAGCACTACAAATTACCAATGATTTTTATCCAGCATTTGTTCAATTGAATCTTCAATTGCATGAGCAGAAAAGGTTACAGTAATGTTTGGCTTGAGTGATATAAATATTGATAATATAAACAATGTTTTCTCTCAATTCTCTTCTGTAAGAAAAGTTGTTATTTACGGCTCTCGAGCAAAAGGAAATTATAGGAAGGGATCCGATGTTGATTTAGTGTTAGTCGGTGACAGCATAACTCATAAAGAGTTATTGCATATTGCTATAGGGCTAGATGACTTATTAACGCCTTATCAATTTGATTTATCAATTTATTCACAAATTGAAAATGTTGATCTAATTGAACATATAAAACGGCGAGGAATAACGTTTTATCAGCGTGATACCTTGTAAAAAATAGCAAGCGAGTACTGTTTTTATATCACAATGGATATTTTATTATCCCTTGTTGTAATAATAAAGCTTCAATAAAATAATAATCAGCGTAAATTAATGACGTATCCACTTCCTTCTCTGCCGGCTTATTTCCTGTGGCATGTAAAAGTAATGCAGGGTAATCTACATTGCTATTAAAATAGTTTGATGATAATAGGCTTGAGGTTATAGCGAGAGACTCATCCTTTAAGGTTTCACCTAACGCAGTATCTAACACTTGATTTGACAATAACCACAGGCTTGAGGCGGCAATAGCAGCGGCTGAGGTATCTTTTGGTGCATTTACACCGTCTACATTAAAATCCCAATATGGTACATGATCACTGGGTAAATGATTAATGAAGAATTTAGCCATGGCAATAGCGGTTTCTTTAAATCCATTGTCACCTGTTTCGATAAAAGCAATGGTGAAGCCATAAATTCCCCAAGCTTGTCCTCTTGCCCAAGTTGAATCATCCATAAATCCTTGTACTGTTGATTTACTTATTACTGCACCTGTTTCACGATTAAAGTCAACTAAGTGAAAGCTACTGCCATTTTCTCTTAGGTGGTGCTTTGCTGTTGTTGATGCGTGATTTAAGGCAACAGAATAATAAGGTTGGGTGTCAAAGAGGTTACTTGCAGCAAAGAGTAATGACAGATTCATCATATTATCTATTATTACAGGAAACTGATAACTGCCAAAATCCCAAGATCGTGTAGCTTGTACTGAAGCGTTATAGCGATTAGCTAACGTTTGTGCTGCAGCTTCTATCGTTGGCAGATATTTAGGATCTCCAGTTACTCTATAAGCTTTACCAAAACTGTTATTAATGATAAATCCAACATCGTGACTAGACATTAAAGCATGTTGCTCTAGTGGTAAGGTCCATAAAGCCGCTTGATTTTCTAGGGCATCATCTATTAAAGATAATTGCCATAAGATTCCAGGGAAAAATCCATCGGTCCAACTTTGCCAATGTGTTTGTCGCCATTGATTGTTTTCGATAGCACGAGGATGACCATTATTGATGTTAAGTTGATTAGCAAATTTTTGATATTTTTTGACCGCTATTTCTAGCGCTATTGCTTTTGTGATATCCGTTGGTTCAACAGTTTCCGCCGTTTTAGCGTTCTCATTACACGATGAAATAAGTAATACTATTAACAAGGGCAGTAGTGATTTTTTATTGGCAATGAAAATTTTGTGCATATTACATTTACGTTTATTAAATTTAAGAAATAGTTTTATTATAGTGTTTGTATGGTAAAGGTCATTCATTTAAAATACTAAAAATACACTGTTATTTTCAGTTATAACATAATTATTAGCTATTTATTTAAATTAGATCAATATGCTACCTAAAGGACTTTGTCTTGTTGTTGTTTGATAAAATAAAAAAAAATGAAACCTTACTTGCAGCGTTAAAAAACACCAGTTGGTTAGTGGGTGAAAAAGTACTATCAATGGTGCTGGTTTTATTGGTTAATGTTTTTGTTGCTCGTCATTTGGAGCCTGAATCTTTTGGTTTGTTAAATTATCTATTAGCTGTGATCGCTCTTTTGATACCGCTAAGTTCGCTAGGACTTAATGCCATAGTCACCCGTGAGTTAGTTGCTTTAAAACATAGTTACTTATCAATAATGACAACAGCAACCATTATCCGCTTTTTGGGCGGTGTGCTGGCCAGTATCATTTTGATTACCTGTTTGTATTTTGGCGTTTTTACTCGTTTAGAAGGCAAACATTGGGCGATAATTTTACTTTCATTGGCTAATTTACTGGTTGCATTTCACGTGATTGATTTTTGGTTCCAAGCCAAAGTGCAATCAAAGTATATTGTAAAAGTGCGCTTTCTTAGTGTTGTTCTTATTTCTAGCATCAAATTAATCCTTGTTTATCATGACGCACCTTTAACTGCGTTTATTTGGGCCGCTGCATTAGAGTCGCTTTTATTATCAGTAGGGTTCATTATTATATATAAGCTTAAGAAGGGGAGTTTTGAGTTATCTTCGTTTGATTTTTCTTATGGCATGAGTTTATTAAAACAATCAAAATGGCTCATTTTATCGGGTATAGCGTCTATAATTTACTTAAAAATTGATCAAGTAATGCTGACAGAAATGGTATCAACAACAGAAAATGGTATTTATTCTGTTGCCAGTAGAATTTCAGAAGTATGGTATTTCTTTCCAACCGCGTTGGCTGCGTCTTTTTTTCCGTCTCTACTCAAATATAAAGAAACGAATAAGGAAAAATATCAACAGCAATTGCAACGGTTATGTGATGTGTTATTTATTAGTGCATTAGCGATTGCTTTAGTCTTAACTTTTTTGTCTGATTGGTTAATTGTATTTTTATTTGGCGATGAATATTCTGCAGCGGGTAGTATTCTAGCCTTACATATTTGGGCTGGTGTATTTGTATTTATGAGAGCATTACTCAGTAAATGGTTGTTAGCTGAAAATTTACTCGTTTTTTCATTGGTTACCCATGGCGTCGGTGCAATTATAAATATTGGCTTAAATTTGTGGTTAATCCCAATGTATCATGGTATTGGTGCAGCCATCGCTACCGTAGTATCTTATGCCTTTGCTTCTTATATCGTACTGTTTTTTCATCCGAGTACCTGGCCGATGGCAAAAATCATGACCAAGTCTTTGTTTTTTCCGGGGCGTTTTATTTTAGCTAGGATAAGACCAGTGGTTTGAATTTAGCTTTCACATTTGTAATTTATTTCTGGAATTTACTAATTCAATTAAAGGCTTTTAAAGTAGAAGGTTGTATGGGAAATCCACATGTTTTTGAACAACCCCCTACTTTTACTGGAATTATAAAGACTCTGAATTATAGCCAAATTGACTTATATATTTTTGGAGTGTAGGGGTATATTGATCAATGTATTTACTATAATTTTTCCATTTATACTTAGCGCTGGAATATAATTTCTGGGTAACTTGCTTCTTTGATGGAGTATTTATTACTTTAGTTTGTGCAAGTTTATAAAACTCTGAGTATTTGTTATTGTTTTTAATATTTAGATAGTTAAAAATTTTATTCGTTTCTTGCGACAAGTTGCTGACTAAATCTTCATAGCGCACAAAAAGAATCTTAGGCTTAAAATCTCGCTGATAGGATTCGAATAAACTAAATACTTGCTTATATCGATTGACACAGTTGTCCAAACTAATAAAGTGATACATTTCCATATTTATCTGAAAGTTTTGTTGGAAATTACTCAAACAAACATCTAACGGATGACGTAACGAAAAAATAATTTTTGCGTCTGGGAATAACGTTAAAATTAGTGGTAAATGAATTGTATTCAGTGGCATTTTATCAATAATGAAAGTTTCACTATTTATCTTTAGTTGAAGTGAGTCAACGAAATCATAATATACATCTCGCAAAATATTTATTTCACTTTTAGATAAGTTTTTTAAGTCATTTGGATATTTTTTATTTAGTTTTTCTTGGAATGCGAGTCGAACAGAGAGTATAGACTCTGTTTCACTTAGCGTAACTACATTGTCTTGAGTCTCTAGTATACTGTCTAGTAAGGTTGTTCCTGAACGCGGAAAACCTATCATAAAAATAGGGTTGTACCTTTCTACTACTTTATCACTCTCCGGCAATTTCTTTAAATGTAATATTCTATAACTTTCAACGTCGTCGACAAATTTTAAATGTTTAGACCGTTCTTTTACTAATGCAGCCATAGTTGAATAATCTTGGAAAGCTTGGTCAAATTGTTTCAATTTATCATGTGCAGCTGCCCGCAGACGATAAATTTCTGCTAGTTTCACCCAATCAGGCATTGATTGGATTAATTCGTCTGTAATTAATTCGACGACTGTTTTATAGTCTTTTTGATCGGAGTAATAAATGGCTCGTTGATAAGGCATCCAATTTTTTTTACCTAAATAAGACTCTACTTTATCCAATAGCAAGCATGCTTCGTTTCCATTACCCACAAAGAAAAGAGCTTCTATTGACCCGAATACGTATTTTTCGTCAATATGCCTAAAATGATTTGCTAGGTGATTTACACAGGAAAGAACTAGTTCTTTATCTTGTCTTTTTTTTGCACTCAATATCATTTGAAATTGCGCGGGTGCATAATATTCTTGCCATGTCTTCAATTTGTTTGCTAATAACTCTAATTTAACAAAACATCCTGTTTCTTGATATAATTCACATAATATTAACTGTGTTTGTGCATTATTAATCGAACCATCCAAATTTACACTCTTTTCCAATGAAGAGATTGCTTTGTCTACCTTACCTAAAGATCGCTCTATTTTTCCAATATTACCCCATGTATCTATTTGATCTTCTTTAGTGAGGTTTAATTGCTGTATTTTAGACAAAACTGCCAATGCCTGCATACTCTTATTGCTACGAATCAAGGCTAAAGCTTCAAGGGAAAGACTTTGGTATGTTCTCAGTGAATATGAACCGTTTATTTTTTTTAGCGTTGTTATTGCTTGACTAAATTTTCCTGATGCTATTGCTGAGTTAGCTTTTACTAATACTCTATCTATTTTTTCTTGCTTCATTGCTACGCCATCCAATAAAATCAAATACGATTTTAATATTAAATATTTTTTTTGATTAAGGGCTAATTGTAACTGAATTAACTCGTTGAATCCAAAAAAAGGTAACCGAAGTAAGCTTAAAAATAGCCTTCAACTTTAATTTTTAATTTGAAATATGTGCTCTTCCCCTAATAATTTCAATTTTAATTGAGATTGGTAAATAAAATTTTTCACCCTGATTTTTAGTCGTCATGCTGAAACGAGTTCAACATGACGACTAGGGGCCATTATTCAATTTATTCTGTTTCTAATCATTTATTTTTCAGGTAAAATACGCAGGTTTTATTTTCTGGTTGTTTTTTAATATTTAATGGTTGTTGCATTGAATATTTTTGATATTTCCATATACCCGACTTAGTATTCGTTACATTTTTCCATTACATATTTAATAGTTAACATCATCAATGAAATCAGTTCTTAGAAAATTATTACCGCACACTTTAATTAAGAAATTAAAATCGGCTGTTGAATCGTTTGATCGAAAAATTTATCCGTTTTTTGCTAAAAATGCTTTTATGAGTTCATTGTATTATTGCTTTTTCAGCAATCAATTTCGCCGAGAACATCAAGCTGTTCTGCAAGGTCGTCTTCACTATCAAAACTCATTGAATGATATTAAGCAATCTAGTGTGCTGTTACGTCGAAATACACATCGACTAGAGAAAGGCTTGATCATGCAACCGCGTAGGGCTGTTTTTGCTGAAGCTTATATTGATGAAACGGTTGAATGTTTTAGTAAATGTTTAGCTAGTGACGGGTTTTGTCTTGATGAACTTAAGTGGGCTCAAGATGTATTAGAAAAATATTTTTCTGTTACGGATAGAACAAAGGTGCTTGATAAGGCTAGAGAGTGTTTTAATGCGTTAACACTGAAACCTTTTGAGGATGATAATGTATCATTACCTTATGAACATCAGCAAAGGGTAGCATCAACAATAACGCAACAAGCACTTCATGATTTATTTAAACAGCGTCGCTCAGTTCGTTGGTATCAAGATAAACAGATTGAAAGTAACATGCTTGATAATGCTATTGATATGGCTTCTCAGGCACCAAGCGCATGTAATAGGCAGCCATTTGAATTTTATACAGTAACAGATACTGATAATGCAACTAAAGTCGCTTCTTTAGCCATGGGGACTGCCGGTTTCTCAGATAACATACCTGCTGTTATTGTTGTTATTGGTGATCTATCTGCTTATCCATCTGAGCGTGATCGCCATATTATATACATTGATGCCTCACTTGCTTCGATGCAGTTGATGTTGTCTTTAGAGACCATGGGTTTAAGTTCTTGTCCCTTAAATTGGCCTGATTTAGATGTGCCAGAGAACAAGATGTCGAAGTTGTTGAAGTTGCCAGCACACAAGCGCCCAATAATGCTGATTTCTGTTGGTTATGGGCAAACTGACGGGCTAATCCCACATTCTTCTAAAAAAACTTCAAAAACTTTAAGGAAAGAAGTAATTCTATGATTATTGAAATAAAAGGTGTTCAGTTTGTAAATAAAGGGGCAGAGTTGATGCTTCATGCTATTTTACAACAATTAGAACAACGATTTCCAGATGCAAAAATAGTGTTAAAGGACAACGTGAATTCTCCTTATTTGAAACGAATTTCTGTCGGTGCTTATCAAAAACTAGAGCTAAAGAAAAATATTTATGATTTTGGTGATTTCTTTTATATGCTTCCTAAAAAAATCAGAAACTGGTTGCTAAAATGGGGGATTATAACTGAAGCTGATATTGATGTGATTCTTGATGCCTCTGGCTTTAGTTATGGTGACCAGTGGAGTCCGGTTATTTTGGCGCAAACAGCTAGAGAAGTTAAGCGCATGAAGGATAAAGGTAAACATTATATTTTTATGCCGCAAGCTTTAGGGCCATTCACTAAACCAGAACAGCAGAAATGGGCAAAGCTTGCTTTTGAAAATGCTTCCTTAGTTGTTGCACGTGAACAAGAATCCTTTTCTTATGTGAAATCTCTGATGGGCGATAAAAACAATATTGTTTGTTTTCCTGATTTTACTAATTTAGTGGTAGGTGTAGTGCCAAAGCAGTTTGAAAATAAAGATAAACGCTATTTTACTGTAATACCTAACTCTAAAATGTTAAGTAAAAAAAATGCCAATACAGCTTGGCAAACACATTATGTAAATACTTTTGCAGCGTTAATCAATGAGGCTGAAAAGCAAGGTTTAACTCCATTTTTACTTAACCATGAAGGAGGAGAAGACCAAGCTTTATGTGAACAAATTAATGCTAAGTTATTAAAGCCAGTTGAAATTTTGCAAGAAGAAGACCCATTAAAAGTTAAGGGTATAATTGGTGCTAGCGAGGCTATTTTATGTTCTCGTTATCATGGCTGTGTAAGTGCATTATCACAAGGCGTTCCTTGTTTAGGTACTAGTTGGAGCCATAAGTATGAAAAGTTGTTTGAGGAATATGGTGTTTCAGAGTATTTAGTTGCACCTCATGGTGAGGAAGATAAACTAGTTGCACATTTACATCAGTTACTTGATAGCAAAGCAGAAGTCACAGATACTTTGCTCGATAACGCTAAAGCTTATAAGCTACAAAGCCAAAAAATGTGGGATAATGTCTCTCAAAAATTAGCATGAGCACAAAGGGATGAATCAAATTAATACGCATAAGCCAATAATTACTGTTTACATGCCTACTCATAATAGGCTTGAACTTTTGCAGCGGGCAATAGCTTCTGTTTTTGCGCAAACAATGCAAGATTTTGAATTAATTATCGTTGATGATGCATCTTCGGATAATACTTTTGAATACTTAGCAAAACTTGCAATGCAAGACCCTAGAGTAACTGTTTTGCGTAATGATGTTTCGCAAGGAGCTTGTGTTGCCCGCAATAGAGCAATAGAGATAGCTAAAGGTAAATTTGTAACAGGTCTTGATGATGATGATGAATTCTTGCCTCATCGTTTAGAAGCTTTACTTGCGGGTTATGATAGTAAGTATGCTTTTGTTAACCATGGTTATATTTGGCATTATGGTAAGCAGTCCAAAAAAGTTGGCAATATAGCTAGAGTAATCACATTAGAAGAACAATTGAGTGTTAACTATGGAACGAACCAAGTTTTTGTAGAAACTGAACGGTTGCGCGCTATTGGTGGTTTTGATGTGTCGTTTAAAGCTTGCCAAGATTATGATACATGGACTCGTTTAATTATAGCTTATGGTGATGCTAAATCGTTGGGTGATGCATCTTATGTTGTTCATCAAGGTCATGAGGGGCCTCGTATTACCGCTAAAGAAAATCATGCCAAAGGATACAAGCAATTTTATGAAAAACATCAGCATTTAATGTCTGAAACCAATAAAATTAATCAACGTTGGCTTGCAATGAGAGCGTTAAGACAAAAACCAACGATTAAAGAATTTATTATACAGGTTCAACACGGGTTTTGGCTTGTCAAAACACGGTATTACTTATCTGTTTTATTGGTTCCGTTAGCAGAAGTAAGACGTAAGTGGCTTAAAGGATAGTGTTTCAACACCGCCCTTACATTTAATTAGATCTTACCGTGGAAGTAGATTGAGTCTACAAAAATAATATTTATGTTTTCAATAAAATTTAAAGCTGATATAACAACTCTATGTTGGTTGATTATAGTTCCATATGTTTTCATTGATGCTGTTTCTGGTTTTTTTGCCCAAGAAATAGGAGTTAACATAAGGTTATCGTTAGTTTTAAAAATTATTTTGCTCTTTCTCTCTTTATTATGCTTGATAAAATGGAAGTCTACATACCTACTTTTTGTTTCTTTTATTTCTATCCATATTATAATTTCTCTCTACAACTCTATTATTCAAGATGGTCAAGAAGCCTTAGTTAATGAGCTTCCTTTTGCAATAAAAATAATAATGACTATCGTCATGTATGCTTTTGCAAAAGAATATTCAATACGTGATCCTATTACGTTTATTAAGTATTCTAAAAAGTGTCTTAATTATGGATTTTGGATTGTCATTGTTAACGTATTGTTTGGTTATTTTAATATTGGTTATTACACATACCCTAACGCTGATATTGGCTATAAGGGCTTTTTTTTAGCAGGAAATGAATTAAGTGCGTTGTTTATAGTATTATCTTGTTTCAAATTACATGAAGTATGGAATTTAGATAGTAGAAAGAAATATTTGTTTTTTTCTTTACTTGTTCTTTTTATAGGGATTTCTATAGGAACCAAAGCCGGAATTTTATTTAGCGCATTTGTTGTTTTTGCCATTCCGTTTTTTAATTTAAGGAAAAGAATACTTTCTTTAAAATCCTTAGTTATATTGCTATGTCTTTGTATGGTCTTAACCACAGGGTTAGTGCTAATTTATCATTGGATAGAAACATTACCCATAGGGCAAAGGCTTTTTCATAATTTATCTAAATACGGTGTTTTAGGACTGATTTTTTCTGGGCGTAATGAATGGGCTATGCAAGTTTTTGAACGTATTTCTGATGCAGATGGCTTTATTCCTTTGTTTTTTGGTTATGGCTCAGCAGAATTAAAGCTTCTTATCGGTAAAACTAGTTTAGAAATAGACCCTATTGACATGTTTGTATACTTTGGAATTATACCTGCAGTGTTAGTATTGATATGGGCTATTAATATTACCATTTCTAATATTAAGAATTTAAACCGATATTATTTTGCTCCATCGGTTTTAGTTGCAAATTTTGCATTGTTATTGTTTGCCTGTATTGCAGGTCATGTGTGGACGTCAGGGATGTTAGGTATAGCATGGGCATTACTTAATGGTTTAGCTATATCTAAAAACACCTTATTACATATAAAAAGTTAATGATTTACTAATAGGATTGATTTATGAAAAACTTTGCCTTGATTGGCGCTGCTGGTTATATAGCTCCTCGTCATATGAAAGCGATTAAAGAAACAGGTAATAAGCTTGTTGCTGCAATGGATAAGAATGATTCTGTCGGCATTATTGATAGTTTTTTCCCAGAAGCTGATTTTTTTACTGAATATGAACGATTCGATCGCCATATTGACCTTCTAAAGCGTCAAGGAACACAAATAGATTATGTCAGTATTGCAACACCAAACTACTTACATGACTCACATATTCGTTTTGCATTGCGTAATAACGCTCACGCTATTTGTGAAAAACCGCTTGTACTGAATCCTCATAACATAGATGCTTTACAGGTGGTTCAAGAAGAAACAGGTAAGCAGGTATATAACATTCTGCAACTACGTTTACATCAAAGTATTATTGACTTGAAAGCGTTTGTAGCAGCAGAAGTGGCTAAAAATCCTAATAAAGTATTCGATGTTGATTTAACTTACTTAACCAGTCGAGGTCATTGGTACTTTACTTCGTGGAAAGGTGATGATAATAAATCAGGTGGCATTGCAACGAATATTGGTGTTCATTTTTATGACATGCTGGGTTGGGTTTTTGGTGATTTAGTTAAAAATGAAGCACATCTGAAAGAAGAAAGTGCTAATGCAGGTTATTTAGAGTTTAAACACGCGAAAGTACGCTGGTTTTTATCTGTGAACTATGACTATATTCCTGAAGAAGTAAAAGCTGCTGGGCAAAGAACTTATCGTTCAATTACAGTTGATGGTAACGAAATTGAATTCTCTGGTGGCTTTACTGATCTTCATACCAAAAGTTATGAGCATATTTTAACGGGTGGTGGCTTTGGTTTGGAAGAAGCGCGTAAGAGTATTGAAATTGTAAGCAATATTCGTAATCAAGATATTGTTGCAAGCTCTTCTGACATCCATCCTTTTGTTAGTAAAGTTATTAGCTAAGCCGCTATCAAGAATATCAGTAAGGAAAGAAAAAGTTATGGCTGATTATTATAAACATGAAAGCGCTATTGTTGATGAAGGTGCTACAATAGGCGCTGACTCTCGAGTATGGCATTTCGCTCATGTTTGTGCTGCAGCACAAATAGGCAAAGGTGTTTCGCTAGGACAAAATGTATTTGTTGGTAATAGAGTGACTATTGGTGATAAATGTAAAATACAAAATAATGTTTCTGTTTATGACAATGTTCATCTAGAAGCTGAAGTGTTTTGCGGCCCAAGCATGGTTTTTACTAATGTTTATAATCCTCGCTCTGGTGTAGAGCGCAAAGATGAATACCGTGATACCTTGGTTAAAAAAGGTGTCACTCTAGGCGCTAATTGCACTATTGTTTGTGGAATTACGCTTGGTGAGCACTCATTTGTGGGTGCAGGGGCAGTTATTAATAAAGATGTTAAGCCATACGCATTAATGGTGGGAGTGCCTGCTAAGCAAATAGGTTGGATGAGTGAATACGGTGAACAGCTTGACTTACCTATAGAAGGTGAGGGGGAAGTTATTTGCTCTCATACCGGCGATAAGTATCAGTTGAAAAATGATCAACTAGTTAAAGTTTCGAAATAAAAGTTTTAAGGGAATAATTAATGCAGTTCATAGATCTTCAAGCACAATACCAACATTTAAAAACTAAAATTGATAAGCGTATAGCTGATGTACTTAACCATGGCAAATACATTATGGGGCCTGAAGTTCAAGAGTTAGAGCTAGAGCTAGCTGAATATGTTGGTGTGAAACATGCGGTAACCTGTGCGAATGGTACAGATGCGCTTTCGCTAGTCTTAATGGTGCTTGATATTAAACAGGGTGATGCTGTTTTTTGTCCAACTTTTACTTTTTTTGCTACTGCAGAGGTGATTTCCTTTGCTAATGCTACACCTGTTTTTGTTGATTCAAATGAACAAACCTTTAATCTTTGCCCTATAGATCTTGAAAAACAAATTCAAAAGGTTATTAGTGAAGGCAAAGTTAAGCCTAAAGCGATTATTGCGGTTGACCTTTTTGGCCTGCCAGCTAATTATTTGGAAATTGAAGCTATAGCTAAAAAATATGATTTGAAGTTAATTGAAGATGCTGCACAGGGTTTTGGTGGCTCAATTACTGATATTCAAGGAAAAACTAAAAGAGCAGGAAGCTTTGGTGATATTGCAACAACCAGTTTTTTCCCTGCTAAGCCGCTAGGTTGTTATGGTGATGGCGGTGCCATTTTCACCAATAATGACGAATATGCACAGCTGCTACGTTCATACCGTGTACATGGGAAAGGTACTGATAAATATGATAATATTCGCATTGGTATGAATAGCCGTTTAGACACAATTCAAGCAGCTATTTTATTAGAAAAGTTAGCTGAATTTCCTCAAGAGCTTATTAATCGTAATAAAGCAGCAGCTAATTATGAAAATGAATTAGCTAATCTTTATAAAACTCCGCAAGTGCCATCAGGTTATGAAAGCTCTTGGGCTCAATATACCTTGCTAAGTGATAATCGCGAACAAGCTATGGCACAGTATAAAGCGCAGGGCATACCCACCGTTATTTATTACGCAACCTGTATGCATCAGCAAACAGTATATGCAGATCTAGGTTATAAAGACGGTGATTTTCCTATGGCTGAAAGGCTTTGTAAACAAGTGTTTAGTTTACCAATGCACCCTTATCTTTGAAGGAATTAAGAACAATCTTCATTAACGTTAGTGCTTTATTATACTCGCTACTGTGCAAAAAATAATTGGAAGTATACCTTTGAAAGCTAAATATTCTGTAATTGTACTATTACACGCATACTACTTAGACGATACAAGAGTAAAAAGACATTGTGAGTGGTTAGCTAGCAATGAAAAGCACGTATCTGTTATTTGCCTGAATAAGGGCGGAGAAAGTGCTAGAGAACACGTAAATGGTGTCGATATTGTTAGAGCTCCAGTAGCCCGATCTAAATTAAAAAGTAAAATATTTTATTTGATCGAATATTTTCTATTCTTCCTATACTGCTTTTTTAAATCTGCAGTAGTTAGCTTTAGAAAAAAGCCAAGCTTGATTATCGTTAATAACATGCCAAACGCATTAGTTTTTACTGCTATTGTACCTAAACTTTTTGGTGTGCCAATTTTATTAGATGTTCATGATTTAATGCCTGAATTGGCTGATATTGTATTTGAAAAGAAAGCGACAATATTGAAAAAAATACTTTTCATTGAAGAGAAGCTAAGCTTTTTATTTGCCTCACATTTAATGACGGTAAGTTTTCCTGTTAAAAGACTATTGAATAAAAGAAGCAAATATGACTTTTTTGTAGTGCATAATTCGCCTTATCAACTTCCTCAAAAAAGAAAAGAGGAAGGGAGTACTCATAAGATTGTTTTTCATGGAAATATCCATGAAAGATACGGATTACAACGAATAATAGAGCCATTAAGTAATATTAGAAAAAATAATACCGATTTTAGTTTAGAGATTCATGGTAAAGGTCCCTATGTTGAAACGTTAGAAAAATTAATAGCGCCGTTAGATTTTGTAAACTTTCATGGGGGGTTCAAACCAGAGCAAGTTCCTGGAATTCTAGAAGAAGCCACTCTAGGCGTAGTAATGAACTTCCCAAATCACTCTAATGACTTCGCTTTACCAGTGAAAATGTTAGAGTATATTGCTAATAATGTCCCTGTGATTTGTCCTAAACTGCCAGTACTAGAAGAATATTTTTCTGAGGATAGTGTTTTCTTTTTCGATGATGATAATGATTTAGAGGCTGTTTTAAAGTTGGCAATTGAGAACAAAGAGTTAAGAAAAATTAAAGCTGAAAAGGCATTTGCACAATATAAAAAGATCAGTTGGGAAAATGAAAAACATCATTATCTTAAATATGTTGAATCATGTTGCAAGCCTTAGCCGTCTTATGTGGATATATAGATAAACAGGTTTATTAATGAAAATACTCGTTATCACTAATATGTACCCGACTAAAGAATCCCCTTCAGCCGGAGTTTTCATAAAAAAGATGGTTGATCAGTTATCTCAATCAGAAAAAATAGATATACATGTTTGGAAGTTAAAATCAGGCAATAAATATTTAGCCTATTTATGTTTTTATTTTTTATTTATTTTTAAGTTAGTTATTGTCCGTCCAGATATCGCTTATTGTCATTTTATATCTCATACAGGTGGATTGGGGTGGCTAGCAAAGAAACTACTTGGTTGTAAACTTGTTTTAAATTGTCACGGTTCTGACATTATGAATTCGCTCAAGCATAAAGGTAAACGATTCAAGCTTAATGATATGTTTCTCTCTTATGCGGATATGGTAATTACTCCCTCTGAATTTCTAAAATCTGTTGTTGTTAATAACTTTGCTACATCAGCAAGTAACATTTTTATATCTCCTTCGGGTGGTGTAAAAATAGCACTTAAAACAGAATATAAAAATATAACTAAAACTTTAAGGTTGGGCTTTGTTGGACGTTTAATCCCAATGAAAGGTATTGATATTATTATTGATGCTCTAGAAAATAGTGAAGATATAGAATTGTTTGTCGCAGGATGCGGAAATTTTAATTATATTAGTGAAAAATTAAGCAATAGTGTGAAGCTGAATTATTTTGGTGAAGTTCCTCAAAGTGAGTTAAATATTGTTTATGAAAATATAGACATATTATTATTTCCTACTAAGTTTGAAGAAAGTTTGGGTTTAACACCTATCGAGGCCATGGCTCACTCTGTTCCTGTTATAGGTAGTGATTCTGGTGCTGTAGGGGAATACATTCAACATGGTATAAATGGCTACTTAATCCCAGTTGGTGATTCTGTTAAATTGCGTGAAAGTATTGAAGATTTTCGTCAGTTAACTGTACATGAAAGGAATCAGATGAAGTGCTTTTCATATGAAACAGCGAAGCGGTACGATGAGAGTTTGGCGAGCATTCAATTGCGAGAAAAACTATTCTCATTATTTTAAAAATATGTTTAGATGTGTAACTTCATAGCTATTATTAAATAAGGCTAAGCTAGTTATACTTCTGAAAAGAACAATTATGGATGATGAAAATCAAAATCACTTAGTTAGTAAATCATAGAACTAAAAGCAACTCTTAATAAAAATAAAGGATGAAAATGTCTCATAAAATAACCAAAGCAGTAATCCCAGTAGCAGGATTAGGTACACGTATGCTACCGGCAACAAAAGCCATTCCAAAAGAGATGTTGCCAATAGTTGATAAACCTTTAATCCAGTATATTGTTGATGAATGCGTTGCAGCGGGCATCA
>Ga0209184_1001415_pt1 | contig 15889 bp, 9 predicted proteins | sample EN8Hudsemesocosm_2_FD_184627 | JGI IMG/M metagenome (GOLD analysis project Ga0209184, IMG submission 184627) | Methane-oxidizing microbial communities from mesocosms in the Hudson Canyon - EN8C Hudson Canyon (SPAdes) (version 2) | ecosystem: Environmental > Aquatic > Marine > Cold seeps | place... | reverse complement strand
GGACCTAGGCGGCCAATTAATTCCTGTCGACTCCATGTTAGGTTGCCTTGAAAAACTTTTACCAGGTTATGTTAAACCTAGTCGATTCACACTCGAACCATATCGCAGTGTGAATCGTTTTACCTTTGCAGATCATTGGCATTTTTATGGTCGTCAAAAGGCGCAGGAAAAATTACTGAAAATGTGCCAACAACAATGGCAAATGAACCTGGGTAACGAGGTCCCGAACACCAACCCAATGTGGCTAATGGTGGAGGGTGCCTCCGGCACAGGTAAATCATCGCTGGTCGAGGCAGGGCTATTGCCTTTACTCTGCCGACCAGAAGCCATACAAAAATTAAGGAAAGTTGATTGGATTCGAATTGAACTTGGGCGCACCGAGCAAACAGAACTAATGCCTCATTTGGCGTCAAAACTCTTAACGGTCCTCAATCAACCTATTTCAGAGGAACAACAAGCAGAGTTTAAAAATCTGTTAATCAAAGATTCGGTTAAAGCAGAAAAGTGGTTTCGACACCACTTACAAGAACAGCATGGTAAGGATTCTGCGGTTGTTCTGTTTATCGACCAGTTTGAACAGCTTTGGCTTGATACGACGAACACCCCAAAGCAACAACATCTCTTTGTCGATGCCCTGATAGCGCTATGCCAACCCGCTAACGCTTGTATATGGGTGGTTAGTACCTTACGTAGTGACGATAGCGCTAAGTTAAGCGACTTTAAACGGCTGACCAAACTATTGAGTGAGAGGAATCACGACTACGTAAAACAGCCAGACCGTGAGTCAATTGCAGAGATGGTTATCAAACCCGCAGATAAACTGAATTATACGTTTGAACGCGATCTTGAACAGAAAATAATTGATGAAGCGGTCAAATATCCAGACAACCTTGTTCAACTACAAATGCTATTAACTCGCTTAGCTCACCTTGCGAAGCAAGACCCTAAACATCCGAAAAAAATGCGTTCTAAACATTTTAATGCTTTGGGCAGGATTGCAGGCATTATTAGTACGCGTGCAGAAGAGGTTTATCAATCACTGACGGAAAACCAAAAAACCTTATTTCCAGTTCTTTTGAATCATATCGTGGTGGTAGACATCACCGCTACGCCACACAGCAAGACAGCTAATTTCGATCAACTATTGAATAGCCTTAAAGATGAACAGCAACGCAAAGGCATGAAGGCATTGGTCAATGCTTTTTCCCAAGAGCAGTTTATTCGAAGATTCAACGACAAAGTCCGTAAAATTACGATGGAAAAAGAGAGTGGAGAAGAGCTCCGCTATCAATTTCCCAATGATGTTCAAAAGCAGCAGTTTCAAAACCTCGTTAGCCTAGAAGAAGAAAAATACCAAGGAGAGGAAAGCGACGTAGACCAGGTTGAGTATCTGCAAATAGGTCATGAAGCATTGTTGTCAAAATGGCCACGGGTAACAGAGTGGGCCAAGCAAGAAGCGACAAAAGCGGCGCAAAAGAAAAGACGTAAAAAGTGGTTCGGCGTAGTCGCTAGCTTATGCCTAATCGCTTTAGGTTCAGTTTTTTACGTCGAATATGAAGAAACCCAGAAAAGCTTAAACCTTGAAAAGGCACTGACTTATGTTCAAAAGGCGAATAAGTTAAGAGCAGAAGGAAAGTTTCAGGAAGCATTAGCATTCGCGGCAAAAGCGAGATCATTGGATCCATCCAACGCTATGTTTAGGGCTTTAGAAAATTTGACTACAAATGAAATTGATTTGCCATACCGAGTCATATCAACCGACTGCCAAAATAATAAGCTAGCGATGCACCCTTATGAATATGAGGTCGTTTCTATATGTGGTAATGAGTTAAATTTTATTCAATGGGAGCACTCTTCTGGAATCACTAGGAAAATAGAACCCCAAAAGGGACAAGTGTTCTCACAAGGAAGTTACAGTCCTGATGGTCAATACTTTGTGGTTACTACTGAGTCTGGTGGTTTAGTTCTATTCGATGCAAAAAACCTAGATAGCTTACCTCTAACATATGATTTTAAAGTACCTGTTGAATCACTCAGTGTAAAACTGATAGATAATAAACCTCACGCGTTCATTCACCTAGAAAATATTGGACCTATTATCGTAGCGCTATCACTTGATGAAGAAGATGTAAATTTGACACAGGTGAACATATATCAAGAGAAACACAAGGAATTATATACAAAAATAACTGATGAGAGGGTTTTCCCAATTTCTGACTCGGTAGTTTCGCCTGACGGTCGATACTTAGCCGTTCAGAGCTTAGGTTATTCGAGCCGACATAAGACAGGCCTTAAATATCAATTAAGTATTTACGACACCAAACTAAAAAGCTTTATATACGAATCTGATATTGATCCGGGAGAAGGTCCCAAGCCTAACTATCTTGAAGGAGTTACTTTTGACCAAAAGAGTAAGAAGTTTTTTTTCCGAATTCAGAAGGAGGAGGAAAACAAAACTAACACATACCTCTCGAGTATTGAACTAAATGGTTTAATAGCTGGAACTCCTTTAGAAGAACTACCAATTATTGAAATCCCCATTGCTTCCGGTGAAATCGGTGCGGCAAAGTTGGGACCATCAAGCCTATCGTATGTTTTTTTTGGGCAGAAAATAGGTGACGATGAACAGAATTATGACATTTATAAACTTGCTTTTTCAGACAGCAAAGTTTCCAAATTAATTACAATCTCCCGATCTTCGTTCAATCCCTTAGACTTTAAAAGACAAGTTGGTAGAGTTAGATCAAGTGCTGGAGTTGAGGAGGGGCTGTTTACTAAGGCGACCAATCGATTCTATGTAAAAGATAGACAAAGCATCATGATCTATCAAAACCGATTTGGAAATTATTCTTCCGAACAAAAACTAAACTTCCCAAGTACCGTTTTAGATGCTGTGTCTTCATGGGATGACCGCTTCTTTTCAGTGGCTCTATCGAATGGAGATGTATATTTGCATGAGACTAAATTCGAAAAAGTTAGCGTATCAGATGTGTCAGGTGCAATAGAGCGCCTCAAAGAAACGAGAGAAGAAACCTCCCAACGTCTATTCAAAGGTGTCGATAAATCCCTCATCTCTTTGCGCACAAAAAAAATCAATGATATTGAGGTAACTTGGAATCGTGAGAACCAACAACTTGAAATTTACAGAAGTGGATCCAAATGCGATATTCCTAGTACTTATTCTTACCCAAGTCTAGGTGACGGCTATTTGGGATGGGGAATGCCAGGTGACTCTATAGGGGATAATTTATACTTATTATCAATCAAGCTGGACTACTTGTATTACCAGAAAATTGATGTCAAAAAGTGTGTAGTGGAACATACAACAAAGTTGAGGAAAATACCTGCAACCTGGGGAGAAAATCCAGATGATTATTTTTTTCGCATAACAAGTAATTTCGATGTTGATGACGGTGAGTCATATTTATATTACAACCTAAGAGGTAGTAGTTACTTGTTAACTGCAGTCAAAGGCTCAATTTCTGGGGTGCATAGAGTAAGAGACAATAAAGCCATACGACTCCCAGACGAAATTATTGATCGTCAATCTGAAACTTATTTTATAAGTAGTCCAATTTTAGAGCATAGAGTATTGGGTATTACTGATGGTTTTCTATGGGATATAGACACACGAGAGGTAGTCAAAGAATTTGATTCACTCATCCCCAACTTTTCAGGCTATATAATTAGTGACAGAGTAACTATACATCAGAATGAGGATACAATTAAGGTATATTCATTGGAAGCATTGACTGATCAGTACGTAATCCATCGCTTTCCTTCCACTAGTGTTACAAGCGCTCATTTCGATAAGGAAAATAGCAAACTTGTTTTGTATACCTCTGATGAGCGGATAGAAATATGGAACTTAACTAACAGCGAACTTGAATTGGATTTTGAAACCCGAGGATTAGGCAACGGTTATTCTATATCTATTCAAGAAGGTCGATTATGGTTTACAGGCGGAGTGATTGATATTGCGTCAGCCATTGTCCTTGAAAAAACTCATGGCTTGAGTCCGCAAGTAGAATTTCGATGGAAGATCGCAGACCCTAACGCCAACAATAAGTACGCACCTCTTTGTAGTTCTAAAGAACTGGATGTTCTCGCGGGATTATTTAGTGGGGGAGGTGTTAATGAGTATTCGAATTTCGTCAGAGAAAAAAATCCCTCATTGTACTCGGTGAAATCAGAGATTGGGAGTGTAGAGGGAATCAATTGTAGGGAGTTAGTTTCATGGGAGATAACTGACTCACTAGACAATACAGTAGACCCCTCTAGCAAGATTACGTTTAATGAGTTACCAGGGTATGGAATGTCTCAAAGTACATTTCGTATATTCCGTGAATCTTTCGGGTATAAGGATGCTCTTCTTAGGGCCAAGGACTTGAGTCGTTCAATTAGGATTTGTTTTGCATTCAACGCCGCGACGGGTTGTAGTATTTATGTTTCAAGCGCGGAATACCTTATGAATAAACTACAGTACCTAAGGAGCACTGACCGTATAAACGAATCTATTGACGTCCTAGATGAGGCCCTAAGGGACTACAACAAAAACTAGTTAAATATTTGTTTTGGTGATTTATAGGGGGATGGAAACTAAACAGGTGGTAAAGAGCTAGTTTTTGATTACTACTTTTCTAAATTAAATCTTAAAACCCACATAATCGCTGATGCTTTCGAAGTCTCTTTTCAGTCTAATGAACCTACGCCAACCCATTTAGGGTTTTTAAAAGATTCATTAAGCTAAAGAGAAACTACAATGACTATCATTCAGCAATTTTCATTCACTGCCGCAGTTGCCGCTATGGCTCTTTCCACAGGCTGTGCCAGTTTATCATCTATTAGTGCCGAGCAAACAATGGCGTCTTGCCAGCAATTCACGGCGCCTGATTACCAACTATCTTGCCTAGCAGCTGTAAACGTATCGGGCTCGACTCGCATCGAGGTTCAAGCTAAAAAAGCAGATATCGCTGCAAACCACCTCCCGGATAAATTTGCGGAAGAAGGCCTGGCTCTCTATGACTTAATAAAAGATCAACCACTACACAATCGCTCACCTAAAACCAATTTACTTGCCGCATTGGGCGCTTATGTCAGCGGGGTACCTCTCGATAATTCAGCTATTGGTCTTAACGCAATGCAGGCTGTGCAACGTGGATGTACTAAAGCCTCTATTCAATCACTCTCTACCAGAGTGATGTCTTCAGCCGAACGAATTAAAGAAGAGTTTCCCAAAAACCTTAGTAATGCTTGTTATAGCTATTTATCTGGCGATCCTCATCAAGCAAATCGCTACCTCGATGATGCAACGTATCTAGCAAAAATGGATCGCTCAGAAGCGCTGATGAGTAAGTGGTTAAATGCAGGGTATTCCAATTCGTCCAATAGCGGCTGGAAGTACTTTCAGCACCAGTGGCAGAACGGCGTTTATCAAAAAAATCACTAGGACCATCAAACGGTAGGACTTAAAAACCACAGAATTGCAGACGCTCTTCTTGCCGATTTTTGATCCAATAACCTTACACAGTTTCGAACATACACAACAAGGTCAAATATCATGAATTCATTCTCCAATAGAACAAGTAAGTGGATTACCAGTTTTGTCTTAGCTAGTTCCGTATTCATCGCATCACCAACGTTCGCGGATAGCAACTTGGATCAACGTATCAACGTAGACAAAAAGCACATTACTCAATTGGTAAATACCAATAATAAAGCAGAAAAAATGCAATCACGTCTTCAAAACCAAATGAAGGGTATCTCCGAAGCGATGGAAGACCTTAAAGTAGCTTCGTCGTTAGTGGATCGAATTACAATTTATAGAGATTTGAAGGATACCTATAAGAATCTTGAAAGTTGGGTTAAAGACGCTGATCAAGCCTATGGCAAGGTTGTGGCTCAAGCTCACAATACATTAATCTCCTCAGGGGTTGTAGAAGTCCCCCCGCTTACACAAGAGCAACGTGCCCAGTTTAATGAAATGGCACGAGATTTTAGTGACGACGTGTACTCCAATATGAATAAGCAAGAAGCGACTATTAAAGGCGACCTTGTAAAGCTAGATCGACTAATAAATCGTGTGCATAAAATTCGCATGGATCGCCCCATTTACAACACCAATGGAGTCCATACGCAGCAAGACCTGTTAACAATTGCGCATAATGCAAAGCTAAGTCAGTATCGAGTCTCGAAGTTAGGTCATTTAATACAGGAAATGAAAGGAGATCTGCAAGATCGATTGATTGCTGAAGCAAGCGGGACTATGCATTCCCGTCCATTCCCAATGCCGATTGTGGGAGAAATAGTGGATAAGTTTGAACAACTTAACCTAAAAGAGCGTGAAGCCCAGCCAGAAGAAGGCCAATTCAGCAACAATCCTTATGCGATGAACTAATTTTCTGGAGTATTACCATGTTACGTATTTTATTGGGAACCATCTTAGGCGCTGGCCTAGCTTTCACATACCAGGTTGGTGATTTACCTGAAGTGCTATCTGAAAATATAGCCAACAAACACCTAGTTTCGGAGATTATCAGTACCAATACAGAAAAGTTATCGGGCATCCTTTCAAAGGACCCTTTATCAGAGGCAACAACGTACAGTAAAAATGAAACGACCCAAACAGCTCATGTTCCTAGAATCTCAGAAGCTGAATACAAACAGAATTTGAAACAACTGCTCGATGAGCTTAATTAGTAGGGAGTTGAATATGAATATTAAAACAATATTACCAATCAGTTTTGCTCTGTTACTTTTTATTGTAATGGCTTTATTCTTCAAAGCTGAACTCACTCATTTGTTTACATATGTTTGGAAAGAAGTAGGCCCTACGTCGTTGGCATTATTTGGCCTGGGTTTATATGCGTTGTCAGGTTTGATTATTGCGTACCAATTACCTAAAGCCGAGGCTTATGCCATTAAGCGTGTATTGGTACACAGTAGAACAATGAGTAGTGCTGCGGTGGGGGTTGGAATCATTGGTACCTACTTGGGTGCCAAAAATAGCCTTGCCAGTGGTGGTGTCGATCAAAGTCATTTTGCACAAGCACTAAGCTCTACGCTGATTGCACTGATTATTTCGGTTATTGTGGCTGTAGCCAGTGAAATCTTGGCCCAACACCGAGACGTTGAGTTGAATGGAGCTGAGGCTTAGGCTCCAGACAAAGGTGATGCAAATGAGCTTCCAAAATACGTTAAATGATTTGCTAATAATTATGGTGCTGCTGTTACTTAAACCTGAAGTGGATAATTTACAACAGGTTCAGAAAGCACAACAAAGTTTGCCAACGGCTACTATTGAATTACAAGCTGCTCAACAGGATCAGAAACCATCAACATCGGACTCCAGCGAACAACCAGATGGCTTGATAAAATTTGAAATGTCCTTAAAGGAGGACGGCAAACTATATCACTTAGGACAAGTAATAGGGACGGACGCCGCAATTGAAAAAGCATATAAAAGCAAACAGTCTACATTGGTCATCTCAGCATCTGGGAACCCCAGTTTTAAAGATTTAGTAACCCTGCTGCCCCAGCTTAGTCAAAGCGGGCTGGCGATCGAATTAAGGCAATAACCATGCGTACAAATACTATTAACTTATTTAAACAACTAGAAGTGGCAGCTATATTACTGTCAATAACAACTTTTAGCGCTGTTCTTATTGGGCAGTGGGTTTTGTTGCCTTGGAGTACTGCGGCAACAATAACGTCAATATCCAATAGTGAACAAGAACAGATACAATCAGAGTTTAGTCAGGTTGAAAGCATAACTAGAAACCCAGAGATCTTGGCTGCGGGTCCAACTGAGGTTGAACAATTGAGCAGCCTTCAAGAGTTATCAACACCAAAACAGGGCACCTCAAACACACATCAAGACTTAGAAATAACCAATACGGCTGAAATTAGTCCAAGAAAACTTGAACTGAGCTATTCAAGTGAAGAGAGTTTAGATCTAGACTATCAGCAACAAATTTTGTCATTGATCCAATCCTTGTAAAAGGCTGAAGAGACACGTTATGAAAGAGAACGAGGTTTTAGATCTGTTCAAGGAATACATAAAGAACAGTAACGGTGCTGAAGTTAATAATGCCATTAGATATTTGCTTTTCAAAGGTGGTAAGTGCAAGGCCAAGGTCGATTATAAAGAATCACGAAAGATACAACACACCGTGATAGTTAACTGTATTAGCCCTCTTTTTGAATCAATTAAGGAATCAAGGACGTCTTCGGCCCAACTTCGTAGGTTGGGTATAGATTTCAGTCTTCCAACTGAGGAGCTACTTAAAATAACTGAATTCCTGTTGGAAAACTTTTGTTATCACGCTATTCCTGAAATACTATTAGAAAGTGGAATAACCTATGTTGAATATTCTAAAAAAACTAATGAGGCATTACTTCATTGGGTCGATTATGAAGTAGTAGACAAGCACATCACCGGAATGCCCACTGATGCAAAATTTCGGATTGCAATAGCATACCAAGCGATATTATTGTGGGCTACCGCTCAAGCCCCCAAACACGAAGTTATACTTCCTCCAGCTGAAGTACTTTATTCACGATTGGATTCATGGGCCAAGGGCTCTCAAAGGTCAGATAACGACCGTCAAAACAACATAGCCTCAATTCCACTCAAAGATTTATCAGATTACAAAAAAGGTTTTCTTGAGCTTGAGGGTACCCCTAGAGCTTGGTTGGCCGTACTCAGCAAACTAATGCACCAACTCAAGAACAAGAAGGAATATCCAAATACCCGGAACGGAGGTGCATTGAGTGACAATATGTCATACGTTAGAGACGCAATCGATCAATTAGATAGTTTTTTGTCGGCCGATCATAAATCTCTATTGAATAACGCTACTACGGAATTTAATGAGTACATCGCTAATAACGATGCAGGATCATGCTTAGGTTGTGACGCACGAGGTGGAACGCCGAGAGGGGACCCTGAACGCGTATGTCGTTACTGGATGTGGGGTAAAGATTTTTATGAGACGCTTAATATCATAGTGAGAAAGAACGAGTTAACCGAAACGCAATACCTATATGCAATGAGCGTATTACCTAGCCCCGCCCCTTTAGGGCGTCACAAAAAAAGAACTGAAGATAATGAGGCAGGGTATATACATGTCCCTATGCTGTTCTCTGAACTTACCAAATTCACAAAGTTTGCCTATGCACAAAATTTCCCCGTGATAACACCTATAAAGTCGGCCCTAGAAAGGGGCTACCCGGTTGAAGGCGAGCCGAAGTTCTTAGCTCTTTTTAATTATATAAACAACCTAATTAGTGGGGAAAAGTAAATGTTAAACACAACCATGAAAATACCTGCTTCGACCTTCCTAATAACTCCTGAGGCACATCAAAGTATCGATGCTTACCAAAAAGAATGGTTTCAATGGACGGCTAGACTAGGGGAAAGCGAATACAAGCGGATTGAGCTCATTTCGAATGTTGAACAGTTTATCGAAACTGCCAAACGATCATTAAAGGAGGGTTTTCAAGTATATTGTATATTGGGGACTCCTGATTCTTCGTTTTTGTCTCATTTACTAGATCTTCGATTAAAGTTGGACGTAGAGCTATGTACAGTGTCTGAAAATCCAGCATTTGTTAAAGACTTGTTATGTGACCCCGAGATTGACGTATTGCGTGCATGGGAGGCCATGATAAACGGTAATGAATCAACATTACTGAGAATAACTCCAGAACAAACTGACTTTTGGCAGAAATATGGAATAGCGTACGGAAATTGGCTGAAGCAAGTGAACGAGGACTATAGCTTTACTCATCCAACACTAGAGCTTACGCCTGAGAATTTTTTCAAGAAAGATGATACTTACTGGATAAATCAAGCTCCCATTGCTTGGATAAATAACAGTAAGAACATGTCTGATGCTGCTTATGGTGGCGCATTCTTGAAGCCACCTTATTTAAAGATAAGTGAAGGAAATAAAGCCTACTCGATTAATGATGTAGATGGTGCATTTTGGTCTATTTGGGATCGAACCTTTTCTACGAAACAACCAAATTTCGTTGAAATCTCGTTCAAAGATTTCATATCCAAATTGAAAGATATTGAGGATGTTTCAGCTACAGCATCTTTCTCCTTGTCATCACAAAGGGAAGCGTCTAACTCAGAAATACATGAATCATCATTTAGTGTCGCAGCGGCGGCGGGTGGCAGTCCCATAGACGACGTTTTTCCTCTTATTGAAAGTAAGGGGATTTTTGAGCTATATCTAGAGCGAAACATAAGCGAGACCACCCCTCACGGGGGGGCATTCGTCTTAAAAATTAAAAATAACAAACAAAACTATGATGGATTTTGTGTTGAGGTGAGGGACGCAAAACAACAATTGATTATAGGCGATTTTGTAAATAATGGTGAGATTTCAAAAGCAGATTACGCCAATGTTGATAAGTTTCAGTTCAGAAGTGGCGAACTAAATATTAGGTTCAAACCAGGACTTCCCTTTGACATTGAAATCCAGCACAAGCCAACTTCAGAAAATAAGATGGCAGGGTTATTAATTGTGAAACCCCTGTTCGAATTCCCATATGACGGCCTAAGCGCCATAATAAAGGATCAATCAAACAACATTATCGTCTATGATGATTTTCTACAAAATAGAATCGAAACAAAAATTGATGACATATCCCTTTTGGATCTAGACGCTCCGTTGAACATATGGTGGGGCTACGATAGCTAATCTAATGTATCGAAGCCAATGAGCTTGAACGAACAAACAATTTAAGGAGCACTGCTAGCATGATCCATGCCTTACTAAACGATGGCAGTGTCCTAAAAATTGAAGCGACGCGTATCAAATCGAACAGCTCAGAGGGCTTTAAAACCCGTTTAGTTCAAGAGTTTGGCGAGGATAAATTTTACTCAGCATTAAAGAATAAAGATAATAATAGTCTTAAGAATGGAGCAGAGGCCGCATTTCGTTTCGTCCGTCATTTACGTATACCAGAAGGGAACTTAGACTACAAAGTACAGCTTAGAAATCAAACTGCAAAATTGGTTGATGGAGTTAAACCAAAGACGCAAGCCAGCGGCCAGAGCGCTGGGTTGGCATTATCCTTGGCGATTGCAGAACAACTGCTTATCGACGGCGGTGATAAAACCGGTTTTGGTGAAGTAGCGGCGACAGGGATCATTCAGCCGGATGGCGAGGTTCTTGCCGTTGAAGGCTTGGATAAAAAGGTGGAAGGTTTTTGTAGGTTGCAGCAAAAACTGAGAGAAACTTCCCAGGATCACCCCAATATTTTTACGTTCTTTTATCCCAAAAATAATGATAAATCTGGCTCTGAGGACACAATAAGTCCGGAAACCTTTCAACTTGTAGCGGACCTAGGCGGCCAATTAATTCCTGTCGACTCCATGTTAGGTTGCCTTGAAAAACTTTTACCAGGTTATGTTAAACCTAGTCGATTCACACTCGAACCTTATCGCAGTGTGAATCGTTTTACCTTTGCAGACCATTGGCATTTTTATGGTCGTCAAAAGGCGCAGGAAAAACTACTGAAAATGTGCCAACAACAATGGCAAATGAACCAGGGTAACGAGGTCCCGAACACCAACCCAATGTGGCTAATGGTTGAGGGTGCCTCCGGCACAGGCAAATCATCGCTAGTCGAGGCAGGGCTTTTGCCTTTGCTCTGCCGACCACAAACCATGCAAAAACTAAGCAAAGTTGCATGGGTTCGGATTGAACTAGGGCGTACAGAGCAAGCAGAACTAATGCCTCATCTGGCGTTAAAACTTTTAACGGTGTTTAATCAATCTACCTCAGAAGAACAACAAACAGAATTTAAAAATCTATTAATCAAAGATTCGGTTAAAGCAGAAAAATGGTTTCGACACCACTTACAAGAACAGCATAGTAAGGATTCTGCGGTTGTTCTGTTTATCGACCAGTTTGAACAGCTTTGGCTTGATACTACGAACACTCCAAAGCAACAGCATCTCTTTATCAATGTTCTGATAGCGCTATGTCAAACAGCTAACGCTTGTATTTGGGTGATTAGCACCTTACGTAGTGACGATAGCGCTAAGTTAAGCGATTTTAAACAGCTGACCAAACTATTGAGTGATAAGAATCACGACTACGTAATACAACCTGACCGTGAGTCAATTGCGGAGATGGTTATCAAACCCGCAGAGAAACTGGAGTATACGTTTGAACGAGACCTCGAACAGAAAATAATTGATGATGCTGTCAAATATCCAGACAATCTTGTTCAACTACAAATGTTATTAACTCGCTTAGCTCACCTTGCGAAGCAAGATCCTATACATCCCCAAAAAATGCGTTCTGAACATTTTAATGCATTGGGCCGGATCGCGGGCATTATTAGTACGCGTGCAGAAGAGGTTTATCAAACGCTGACGGAAAACCAACAAGCCTTATTTCCAATTCTTTTGAGTCATATCGTAGTGGTAGATATCACAGCTACGCCACACAGCAAGACAGCTAATTTCGATCAGCTATTGAATAGCCTTAAAGATGAACAGCAACGCAAAGGCATGAAGGCACTGGTCAATTCTTTTTCCCAAGAGCAGTTTATTCGAAGATTCAACGACAAAGTCCGTAAGATTACTACGGAAAAAGAGATTGGAGAAGAGCTCCGCTATCAATTCCCCAATGATGACCAGCAACAACAGTTTCATAATCTCGTTAGCCTAGAGGGAGAAAAAGATAAAGGAAAGGAAAATGACGTAAACCAAGTTGAATACCTGCAAATAGGTCATGAAGCACTTCTGTCAAAGTGGCCACGGGTAACAGAATGGGCCAAGCAAGAAGCGATAAAGTCGGCGCAAAAGAAAAGGCGTAAAAAGTGGTTCGGCGTAGTCGCTAGCTTATGCCTAATAGCTTTAGGTTTAGTTTTTTATGCGCAGTATGAGGAGACAAGAAAAGAGTCACTACGAAACCAGAGTGCCTATTTAATGGAACTCGTCAAATCTTCAAACAATAAGGGATTTTATGACGATGCCATATTATTAGGCCTGAATGCTATGCCTGGTTTGTATGGGGGAGGGAATAGACCTTTACCTGAAAATATTGATCCCCTTAAAGCATCATTGATGAATGCAAATAAACATGCTGTTCTATTTCAAGAAAGCCGAAACTCAAGTGCAAAATATAGTAAGAGCGGTCAGTGGATCCTCACAGAGTCACATTCAAGCGCTGTTTTGTGGGATGCGCGGACGGCCAAACAACTTAAGATATTTGAGTATGAAAATGGTAAAACTGATGCTAGGTTTAGTGCTAATAGTGAATGGGTTATTACGTCTTCCACGACGGTAAAATATACAGATTTATGGTCACTATCAAAGGGTTTACATAGAACACAAATACAAGATAGTTCTGTTTTAGGTGTATCTATTAGCAGCAATAGTAAACTTGCTCTGGTTGTTAACAATAAACGTTCAGTGCGCCTATATGATTTAGAATCTGAGAAATACTTATTAACACCATTTGAACATAAAGAGTCGGTAAGGAACTTAAAGTTTAACAAAGCTGGCCATAAGTTTATTGTAATTACAGATTCAGAGATTGTTGTTAGGGACACTCTAACAGGTAAAGAAATTAAGAGGCAGAATCTAGATGATATATTTCAATCTTTAAATTTTGATTCTTCAATTAGTAAGGATGGAACCTGGGTTGCGGTATGGAATAGTAACGTCTATGTTGGTCAGGTAATATTATGGAATACTGAAACCGGCGAAGAACAGCATGTACGAGGAATCAGAGAAGCAATAGGTGTTGAATTTAATGAGAGGAGCACTTCAATATTAGCGCATTCTTCAGATCGCGCTGTTCTTTGGAGAATGCAGCCAAAGAAGCCCCTCATTATTTTAAGGTCTGAAGAAAAGATCGAAAGTGCTTTGTTGATTAAAGATGGCGATGGGTTTATCACTACTTCTAATGGAGGTGTTAGGGTTTGGGTCCCTAGCAAGAAAATCGTTAATAACATTAATGAAGAGGAGCCTTTTGAACATGAGTCGTATGGGATCTATGATCCTTTCATCAGTGAGGATGGTCGATTTCTTGTTACTTTCACGAAAAGCGATGTTGCAGAACTTTGGGACATTGCAACTAAAACAAAATTAAATTCTTATCAACATAGAGGCCCTATTTCTAGTGGCTCTTTTAGTCCTAGAGATAATAAGATATTAACGGTTTCCCAGAGAGGGGAAGCTACAATATGGGCTTTTTATCGTTCTGGTTTAAAAGATCTAGTCCCATTAAAAGGGAGCAAACGAATTAAAAGTATAAACTTTGACGTTCACGGAAAAGTTTTGGTTAATTTTAATAGGGAAGGGCCATACCGAGTACATGAAGGAGAATCTACCTTCTTTCTTTCAGATTTTGGATACACGAATAAAAGTTTTGCGCTTGCACCTTTAAACCCTGTTCCTACCCCTCGCTTTTCTTCTCTGTTTTTTTCAAAAGACTTACAAAAAGTGGTTAGAGTCTCAGAGACTGGTGAGTCTGCGGAAATGTGGAATACCGAGAAAGGAAAAAAACTATACGACTTTAGTATCGGAGATAATTTTATTCAAAAATCAGAATTTAGTCCTAATGGACGATGGTTAGTGTTTTCCTCCAACCGGCAAACCGTAGAATTGTATGATACTGAAACAGGTGATATGACTAAGAGGCTTCATGGTTTTGGCCTTGCGGACTGGGTAATAAAACTCGCTAAAGTTTCTAAAGACGCAGGTACATCGTCAGCAGTGCAGCAATCAAAGTTTAATAATCTAAAGCGTCAAGCTCAGTTTGTTTTCCCCTCCATTAACTCCGAAATATCAACCGCTATTTCATATGCAATGGGTAAGGGGTTTGAGACGACAACGAGTATTTTTAGTCACGATAGTCAGTTTGTTGTTTCGGTATTCGATACAGCTGACTATGCCTTATTATTCGATGTTGAGTCTGGGGAAGAAGTAAGAAGGTTTGAGGTATCTGAGCCTATAAAAGAAGCTGTGTTTAGTAGTAATGACCGTTTTCTCTTTTTTTTGACGAAGATGGGTAATATTCGCATATTTGATGTAAGTTCTGGGCGTGAATTAGATATTTTAGCCAAAGAGAATAACCCCTCTAATCAAAAAATGATTATTCATCCAAAACTTGATCATATGATACTCACATACTCTCAAACTAATATTGCTATAACCAATGTATTAAACGGAAATAAATTTCTTGAATTAAATGCTAAAGTTATGGGGTTAGGTGAAATTAGTGATGTAAGTATTAGTCCTGATGGGAGTTGGTTGCTAATAGTTTCTGAAAATATTGAAGGGGGCAAAAAAGCTACGATTTACGATATAGAAAATAGAGTAGAATTATTCTCTTTGGGCGTTCTTGGAACTCCAATATTCGGTCCAAACAGTAAATCAATTTTTGTACACTCAACCACCAAAGGTCCACAGGTCATGAATATAGGCTCTGGAGGCGTTATGTGTATTCTTGATGCCAATTATGATTCTAAAATAGAGCATTTAGCTAATAATGCAGCATTTAGTTCCGATGGGAAATTACTAGCCACAAGTAAAATGATCGATGATAAAGTAAAAGTATGGGACCTAGAGATTTGTGATTTGAAGGTTTATCAAAATGCAATAAGGAGCTTGCCCTTGAATCGGAAATGCCTTAGTAACGTAGAGAGGCGAAAGTTCAATTTATTGGAGTTGTCACCAGATCAAATAGTAAAAAGGGGCTGCTAATTTTAACCATAGCTCAGTTAGTTCGTAAGCGTCTGGCCAAGCTCACATAAATCCCTGCAGACTAAATTGTTAAGCTGATTCCAATATCAATAACTGGAATCTTAGTATGCGGAAAACGAAAAATGATTGGCAAAATATCTTCAAACAACA
>Ga0209184_1001406_pt1 | contig 15975 bp, 13 predicted proteins | sample EN8Hudsemesocosm_2_FD_184627 | JGI IMG/M metagenome (GOLD analysis project Ga0209184, IMG submission 184627) | Methane-oxidizing microbial communities from mesocosms in the Hudson Canyon - EN8C Hudson Canyon (SPAdes) (version 2) | ecosystem: Environmental > Aquatic > Marine > Cold seeps | place... | reverse complement strand
GGGTAACCTTACTAGTGGCTCCATGATGGTGGAAGGACGTCTGGCACGCCTTGTATATGTGTCTCTTTACCGTTTACATCAGGTGGCGTTACATGGGTATTTTAAAACCGGTTTAATGACCCTATCTGGGCGCATTAATAAAGTGATTCGCCCGCGCCTAAAACTGCATTAAAACGTCGCCCACGGGGGTGGACTCGTACGATCGAGCCATGGACGGCTCTTATGAGGGCAATGCAAGGAGCCATGGACGGCTCTTATGAGGGCAATGCAAGGAGCAATTTCCCAGGGCACCCCGTGCCCGACCTTTTAGATCTCAAACTTAACGCTACACCTCTTGCGTTAAACGATTAAAACCCGAAAAAATTTGATCCAGGGTAAACCCCCTGCGCTGCAAGTACCCCATGACTTTATTTTTAAGTTTGGAGTCACTTAGCGATTGATCTTTAACTTTTTTCAAAATTAGTCGATCTACCTCTTCATCCCAATCGAAAGCCAAATCAGCAAAACTATTTTCAATTAAAAATTCGTTAATCCCTTTTTGCTTAAGCTCCATTTTAATACGCACCGGCCCATAACCACCAACTGCCTTACTGCGTAAAAACATTTGAGTAAAACGAGCATCATTTTGCAGCTCCATCTCAACCAGCCAATCTAGAATGGTATGAATAATCACTTCATCTTCAGAGAGCACCAATAACTTTTTTTCTAATTCAGCATAGCTGTATTCACGCCGTGCCAATAATTCAATGGCTTTATGGCGCAGCGCCTTTTCATCAAACTCTTTTTTCGGTTTGGCTTTATAATCTGTGTACATGTCTACCCCTATACACTCAGTAAAGTTCCTCAACTGTTACCAAAAGGTCGCCTGCAAGCAGCCTCCTACAACAGGGAGTCACAAATAAAAAAGGCCAGCAAAGCTGGCCTTAATAAGGGAAGTCTAAGTAGTAATTAAACTTAAGCTTTTACTTGAGCGTCTACTTTTGCCTTGCCTTTAGGCTTGGTTTCGCTTGTTTTCGCATCTGTTGCTGCTGGTTCTTCATCCTTTTCTTTTCTCTTTGCTACCACCAACAACTGCTCACGAATCTGAGTTTCAATTTCCTTGAAGGCTTCAGGGGTTTCCAATAGGAACTTACAAGCATTGGCCTTACCCTGGCCAATCTTATCACCCTTATAGGCATACCAGGCTCCGGCTTTATCTACCAAGCCCAGCTTCACGCCTAGGTCTATCAATTCGGCGGCTAAGTTAATGCCTTCGTTATAAACAATTTGAAATTCAGCCTGTTTAAACGGAGGGGAAACTTTGTTCTTAACCACTTTAACGCGGGTTTCGTTACCTACCACCTCATCGCCATTTTTAACCGCACCGGTACGACGAATATCCAAACGTACAGATGAGTAAAACTTAAGGGCGTTACCACCTGTGGTGGTTTCAGGGTTACCAAACATCACACCAATTTTCATACGAATCTGGTTGATGAAAATTACCAAACAGTTGGCGTTTTTCACGTTGCCGGTAAGTTTACGTAAGGCTTGAGACATCAAACGGGCTTGCAGGCCCACGTGGTGATCCCCCATGTCCCCTTCAATTTCTGCTTTAGGCGTAAGGGCGGCTACCGAATCCACAACCACTACGTCAACCGCACCTGAGCGCACCAAGCTGTCTACAATTTCTAAACCTTGTTCACCGGTATCTGGCTGGCTCACCAACAATTCATCCAGGTCCACCCCTAAACGCTCGGCGTATAGTGGGTCAAGGGCGTGCTCGGCATCTACGATGGCTACAGTTTTGCCCTGCTTTTGCGCTTGTGCTAATACAGACAAACAAAGGGTGGTTTTACCAGAGGACTCAGGGCCGTATATCTCAACGATACGACCGTAAGGCAAACCGCCTATGCCCAAGGCGATGTCCAGGCTCAAAGAACCGGTGGATACAGACGGAATGGCTTCAACAGGCTGATCGCCCATTTTCATGATGGCGCCTTTACCAAACTGACGTTCAATTTGGCCTAGGGCGGCGTCGAGTGCTTTTTGACGATTCTGATCCATGTTTTATCACCTGTTTTAATTTTGCTAAGATCTGGCCCAGAAGGGTCTGTGGCCAGCAATCTAAATCACTGTAAATATAACCAGTATTAAAGCACATGAGATTTTTTTGGCAATCAGTTTTTTGTGAGCGCTGAATTAGGCGCACATTTCCCACGCATATTCACTCAGCCGCCAGCCCCTCCAGCATGGCATTCACCCGCATTTTAAAGTCCCCCGCCCGCTGCCAATACATGCTGCGCCCCAGCAATGAAAAACCCAGGTAACCTCGCACTTTTAAAAAACCCTCCCCCTCCAGTTGCAGCTCACAGGAATAGGTATTGCCCGAGCCAGGGTCATAAATATCCCCGCCCGCCCAGACGCCATCTTCATAGGTGAGCCCCCAGGCTAGGTCTAAGCCCAGAAGTGAACGCTCACGTTTGTCTTCATCAGGATTGTGAATATCCAGGCGACTCTCCCCTAATGGGGCGCCCTCATCGGCCACGGTGAAGGTCTGCTCCCTAAGGGCTTTGATGCGCACCGAGTAACTGGCATCCACCTTATACACCTCAATCAATGCCGAGCCATCCGGCATCACCCAATGCCCCAGGATGCTGTCGGCGGTTGAGGACCAGGCCAACGTCGGCCCCATCAAAATAAGAGTGCTAATGAGCGCTCTAATAAGTACTCTCAACATGCTCTAACCCTCTTTCTGAATCATTAGGTTAGCTTGGTCATGGGGTTTGTTACCCCTAGCAGCCTCATAAAAACGGGCTTTATAGTGAGGTAACTCAGTGCCCATCAAACGGTCCCACCAGGTGAAATACAGCCCAAAGTTCCCTTTAAAATCCTGATGATGTAGGTCGTGATGGGTAATGGTGGTGAACACATCCAGCGGGCCATCTACCCAGCCCTGATGATGAAACTCCACCCCCGAGTGCCCCATGGCATTACGCACAATCATGATGCTTAAGAAGACGAAGATTACCGCCCCGTGCAACGGGATGAGCCAGAGCATAAACGGCATGAACAACGCCATGACAAAGGCCTCGGCCGGCGCAAAGCTGTAGGCCGCCCAAGGGGTGGGAGTGCGTGACAGGTGGTGAATCTTATGCACCCAGCGAAACAGCCTCTTATGGTGCATCAATCTATGGGCCCAATAGAAGTAGGTATCGTGCAGTACCAGCAATATGGGCAGGGTTAACAGGGTATACAGCCAGCCATGGACCGATACGTCCTCATACACCGGCATGTAACCTAACTCTAAAGCCTGCACGGTAAACAGAGCAATAGTGGCGTAGACGCCCGTGGTGATTAACGAGTAAGTGATTTCCCGCCTGATGTCTTTTTTGCTTGCCTGGCGTGATTGAATTTTTCGTGATTTTGACCAACTGCGCAGCCACACAAATAACACAAAGCTCACCACCCCAACACCAATGAAGTAGCGGAGGGTGTCGATGGTAAAGACGGTTAGCCAGAGCTGCAGCTGAGTAAGTGCCACCTCGGCCCAACTTGTGGATAACCCTTCCGATATTGCTTGCATGGTTTCTCTCCCGGTTTTGGTAAAGCCATTACAAGCCAGATACGCAGGATTATCTTATGAATTCCTAACAAAACCCCGTCAATTTCGAAATCCGTCAGCTATTTAGGCCCATGGATGGGCCACTAATAAATTAAGAGCCTAAAAATGCAGGCGCAATTTTTAGGGCATGCCCATGGATGGGCCGTACCTTACAGACGGAGTGGGTCCATATATGGGCTGTATCCTGGGTATGCAAATTATGGGGGGGGAAACAATAAAAATAGAGGGTAAAGGGAAGGACTATCCGGCCACAGGGTGACCGGAGTTAAATACTTATTCGTCGCCGCCGTTCTCGCCTAGATAGATAGACTGGTTTTGAAAGGCATAAGCGGCTTTAAACGCGCCATGCTGGAACTTCTTCAAGCCCAATTCATCAATGTCGGCCTGCACTGGGTTGCGCTTAAGCTGCTCTTTAATGGTGGCAGTTGAGATGGTAGACACCTGCATGTTCAAAAGCTGAATAGCCGCTTCTAATTTAAAGCTAGTGGCAGACCCGGCATTTTTACCCTTTTGATCACGCTCGATGATCACCACTTCGTTTACCTGGTAGTCCTCCAGGAGTTTCTCGATGTCATCTTGAAATTCACGGATATTATCGGTGGGCCTAGAAGAAGACACGGCAAACATGCGCTGGCGCAGCTCAACCACACCAAACTGCCCTTTATCATGGCTTAATACACATAAAATGGCTTCGCCACCTTTTAACTCTACGCCGCACACTCGCATGCTATTTCTCACAATGGTCTTTCAAATTTGATTTCTGGCGCAATTATAGCGGCTAGACGCCCGTGATGCCTTATTTTCTACCCTTAAGGTCAAATTTAGACACTGACAAACCAAGCCCCCTAATTCGCCCCCCCATAAGTGGATATTGACACACTTACATAGCACCACAAAACCTGTACAATCGGTCAAGTTTTATTAAGGGTAGGTCAAACACAGCTGCCTTTAACGAACCTGCTATCCGACACACTTGCAAATCAAGGGGTCGGGCGCACATACGCCGTTATGAATAAAAAAAACAAGCGGCTATAACATTAAACAATCGAGAACTGTAGTTATGGATCAGGTAAATCAAGCCTACGACCAGCCCGAGGCTAGTAAAAATAACAGCTTGCTAGAACGTCTATTTAAGCTTTCGGCACACAATACCACCCCAAAAACCGAGATAATGGCGGGTCTAACCACCTTTGTGACCATGTCTTATATTATGTTCTTGAACCCCATCATCATGTCTAAAACAGGCATGCCGTTTGATGGATTGTTCCTGGCCACCTGTATTGGTGCGGCCATTGCCACTATTTTAATGGGCTTATACGCCAACTGGCCTGTGGGCCTAGCACCTGGCATGGGCTTGAACGCCTTTTTCACCTTTTCGGTAGTGGGCGGCATGGGCTATTCCTGGGAAGTGGCACTGGGGGCGGTATTCCTGTCTGGGGTGCTGTTTGTATTAATGAGCGTTACCCGCTTACGCGCCTGGATGCTTGAAAGCATTCCCATGAGTTTGCGCTTGGCCATGACCGCAGGTGTGGGTTTGTTCTTGGGTTTCATTGGTTTGCGTTTCACCGGCATTATCGTGCCTAACCCAGACAATGTTGTGGCCCTTGCCGATTTAACCCATTTTGGTTTTGGTAAATTTGGCCCAGAAGCTCCGGCGCTTGGTTTGTTAAGCTTCTTTTTAATTGCCATTTTAAGCTACCGTAATGTATTTGGTGCGGTATTGATTGGTATTGCCGCCACCACCGCCATCGCCTTCTTAATGACGGCTGTTATGCCTACCGACTTCTTTGTGATTGCCGAAGAAGCCAAAGCCTGGGCTCCCGCTACTGGTTTTGTTTCTTACAACGGCCTAATGGCGGTACCTGAATTTAGTGCGCTAGAGCCCATTTTCTGGAAAGCCGATATCATGGGTGCCCTGGAAGTTGCCATGATTCCTGTGATTGTGACCTTCTTGTTTGTAAACATTTTTGATACCGCCGGCACCCTAATGGGCGTGGCCGATCGTGCAAAATTACAAGACAAAGACGGCAACATTGAAGGTTTAGACAAGTCTTTAAAAGCCGACTCGGTATCCAGTGTTGTGGGCACCGCCTTTGGTTGCCCTCCGGTGACCTCTTACGTTGAAAGTGCAGCTGGTGTGTCTGTAGGTGGCCGTACTGGTTTAACCGCGGTGGTTATTGGTTTGTTGTTCTTAGCCGGTATGTTCTTCTTGCCGCTGGCTAAAATGCTGCCAGGATTTGCGGTAGATGGTGCGCTAATTTATGTGGCCATGTTAATGATGAGCTCACTGTCTAAAATTGACTGGGACGATTTCACCGAATTTGCCCCCGCCATTTTAACCACTGTGATGATGGCGTTTACCTTCTCTATTGCCAACGGTATTGCCATTGGTTTTATTACCTATACCGTATTGAAAGTCGGTACAGGTAAATCGGATCAGGTATCTAAAGGGGTTTGGGCATTGACGGCTCTGTTTGTGGCTAAGTTTATTTTCTTGAACTAGTTATAAACCCTTAATTAAAAGCAACCAGCACCTCAGGTTTCCTAGCCCCAACAGGTCGCTTTTAATAACACTTAAACCGTGCCGCCTTCGGCACGGTTTTTCATAAATTTCAAGCCTTACCCCTCCCCGTTAATTACCGTACAATCCCCATCAATTTCAGCCTATCTGCCAGCCTCAGCGCCCAACGCAGACCCCAACAAGAGCAGTCACCATGGCCACCAAACAAGCTGCCAAGAGCACTCCAGAACACACTCCTATGATGCAGCAGTACCACCGCATCAAGAGCGATCACAAGAACCACCTGGTCTTCTACCGCATGGGTGATTTCTACGAGATGTTTCATGACGATGCCAAGCAGGCTGCGCGCCTGTTAGACATCACCCTTACTGCTCGCGGCAAGGCCGGTGGCAACGCCATTCCCATGTGTGGCATTCCTTATCATGCCGCCGAAGGCTATATCGCCAAGCTGGTAAAAATGGGTGTATGTGTGGCGGTGGCCGAACAATTTGGTGACCCGGCTACTAGTAAGGGGCCATTGGAGCGTAAAGTTGTACGCGTCATCACTCCCGGCACCCTTACCGACGAAAGCTTCCTAGATGAGCGTCGTGATTCATTGTTAGTGGCAGTAAGCGCTCACATTGATGGCCGTACCAGTAAAGAAAATTACGGCATCGCTACCCTAGACATCAGCAGCGGCCGCTTCACGATAATGGAAGTGCAAACTCTAGAAGCCCTGCACGGAGAGCTTGAGCGTGTGCGCCCGGCAGAGCTCTTAATTAACGAAGACAGCAGCTTTGATAAATCCATCATGGATCGTAAAGGCTGCCAGGCACTGCCCACCTGGGAGTTTGAATTTGAGACCGCGTTTCGCCTGTTAACCACTCAGTTCCAAACCAAAGACCTACACGGCTTTGGTTGCCAGGATTACAAACAAGGCATAGAAGCGGCAGGTTGCTTAATTAACTACGCGCAAGAGACCCAACGTGCTGCTCTACCTCACATTCGTACCTTAATGGTGGAGCAAGCCGATGATGCTATCGTGCTAGATGCCGCCACCCGTAAAAACCTAGAGATCGACATCAATCTAAATGGTGACAGCGATTTCACCCTGGCCTGGGTGTTGGATCGCACCGCCACTTCCATGGGCAGCCGCTTGTTGCGCCGCTGGTTAAATCGCCCGCTGCGCGACCAACAAGTATTAAACGACCGCCAACTGTCCATCGCCGCCATGATTCAAAGTTATGGTTATGAAAATATCCACAACGTGCTTAAGCAAATTGGTGACATTGAACGCATCTTAAGCCGTATCGCATTGCGCTCGGCCCGCCCGCGGGATTTAGCCCGTTTGCGTGATGCATTGGCGGTTTTACCATCCTTACAAAATGCTATTCAGGATGTGGATGCCGCCCCTGTTACCACTTTGGGCCAGGCCATCAGTACTTACCCACAGCTGGTTGAGCATTTACAAAAAGCCATCATCGAAAACCCACCCGTGGTAATTCGCGATGGTGGTGTTATTGCCGAAGGGTTTGATGACGAGCTGGATGAACTAAGAGGCATCAGTGAAAACGCTGGCCAATACTTAATTGATATTGAAACCCGCGAGCGTGAGGCCACCGGCATTAGCACCCTGAAAGTGGGTTACAACCGAGTGCATGGCTACTTCATTGAGATCAGCAAGGCGCAATCCGATAAGGCGCCAGTGGAATACGTGCGCCGCCAAACCCTTAAGAACGCCGAACGCTTTATCACTCCGGAACTTAAAGAATTTGAAGACAAGGCCCTGTCCAGTAAAAGCCGCGCCTTGTCCCGCGAAAAAGCCCTGTACGAAGACATCATTGAAGGTCTTGCCCAGCAAATTGCCGATCTGCAGCAAACCGCCGCCGGCATCAGTGAGTTAGACGTATTGTCGAATCTGGCCGAGCGCGCCGTGACACAAAACTATGTGCGCCCGGTATTCACTAAAGAGACGGGGCTAAATATTCAGCAGGGTCGCCACCCGGTAGTGGAAGCCGTGATCGAAGACCCGTTTGTGGCCAACGACGTGCAATTTGATGAGCAACGTAAAATGCTTATTATCACCGGCCCGAACATGGGCGGTAAATCTACCTACATGCGCCAAACTGCCCACATTGTATTAATGGCCCACATTGGCAGTTACGTACCCTGCGAGGCTGCCACCATTGGCCTGGTAGACCGAATATTCACCCGCATGGGTTCCAGCGATGATGTGGCCGGGGGCCGCTCTACCTTCATGGTGGAAATGACCGAGACCGCGAACATTTTGCACAACGCCACGCAACACAGCCTAGTGCTCATGGATGAAGTGGGCCGCGGCACCAGCACCTTTGATGGCTTGTCTTTGGCCTGGGCCTGTGCCGACCAACTGGTGCAGCAAGCGGGTTCTTATACTCTGTTTGCCACCCACTATTTTGAAATGACCCAGCTGGCCGAGAACCTAGACAACGTGGTAAACGTGCACCTCACCGCCACCGAACATAAGGACCACATTGTATTTTTACACCATGTGGAAGAAGGCCCAGCCAACCAAAGTTACGGTTTGCAGGTGGCCAAATTGGCGGGTGTACCGGATGAAGTAATTGAGCAAGCCAAGTCCAAGCTGGTGAGCCTGGAAGACGGCAGTGTCATGGAGGTCGCGCTTAAAACGACCGCTAAGCCCACGCAGCCAACCAAGCAAACCAAGCAAACCGCCAAACAAACGGTTCAGGCGCCAGCATCATCACAACCGCTCTCTCCACAAAGTGATTTGTTCGCCATGCCTGCACAACCTAGCAAGGTGGAGCTGGCTCTTAAGAAAATAAGCCCGGATGAATTAAGCCCAAGAGAAGCACTTGAGCTACTCTATGAGCTAAAGGCCAAGTTATAGGTCGTTTTAACTAGGGCTGCTGCTTTAATAGCCAGCCCTTGTTTAGCGCTTTATTTAGAGAATGGATAACAATCATAGTTTTTAACCATTTTAAAGCTATGCGAATTCGGGGTATAACAACCCTATTACGACACTATCTAAGGTGACATGTGGCCGAGCGCTTGCTCTGTTGGGGCTGCATCACTAGAATAGCCGCCGAAAGAGTGCCTATAGCCAGTTAGTGCCTACAGATTAAAACAGAGCGCAGCTTTACATTGCGCCGATGAGACAGAGAAAAGACCATGACATTCATTGTTGTTGATAACTGCATCAAGTGTAAATACACAGACTGTGTTGAAGTGTGCCCAGTAGACTGTTTTTACGAAGGCCCTAACTTCCTGGTTATTCACCCGGACGAGTGCATAGATTGCGCATTGTGTGAGCCAGAGTGCCCAGCCGAAGCCATCTTCAGTGAAGATGAAGTACCCGCCGGACAAGAGCAGTTCATCGAGCTAAACGCAGATCTGGCCGAAAAATGGCCTAACATCACCGAGATGAAAGACAAACTTCCAGACGCCGAAGAGTGGGATGGGGTTGAAGGCAAGATTGAGCACTTGGTTAAGTAATACCAAGCGCCATTGCTAGATCAATAGAAACGGCCTACGGGCCGTTTTTTTATGGCCACGGATGGCCGGTATCTTATTTTTACAGGAGCAAAAAATAAGGTATGCCCACGGATGGCCGGTATCTTAAAATTGCAGGAGCAATATTTTAAGGTATGCCCAGGGATGGCCGGTATCTTAAAATTGCAGGAGCAATATTTTAAGGTATGCCCATGGATGGGCCATGCTAAATTCAAGAGAGTCAAAAATGTCGGGAACATTTTTAGGGTTCTAATTATTGCCCCAAACCTAATTAAGAACCCTAAACGAGGAAAGGGCAGAAGCTTGTGGCCCCTACCCTTTTATTCACCCTAGGTGTCTTCCTGACAGGCCATCCTGGCCAACTCCCTATCACTCTTCCCTTAACATCCTGTTTGCAACATCCTGTTGCTGTGTCCTTACCGGCTAGTCCTTAACCTTTGTCTTAAAAATAGTCGGCTTTAAGCAGGGTTCAAGTCATTTTCCGCCAACTTGTTCTAAAAGCTTAGATTTAAAGCATAAACGGTCATTTAATGAACAGATCTGTGGCTTTTTAGCTCATGACAAGTGCCTGATCACAGCTAAACTTAATATGAGTAATCCAAAAACACTTCATGCCATGCCACTTAATCAACCCAAGCACAGCGCCCCATTCAACCCCCTGCCCTGGCTACTGCTAATATTGTGCAGTCAGTTGCAAGCCTATGAGCCCATGGTGCTAGGGGTACCTGATTTTAGGCCTTACACTTATCAACAGAAGGGTCACATTATTGGCAGCGCTATTGAACCCGTCAGCCACGCCTTACAGGCCAGTGGAGTGAACTTTAAAGTGCGCCTGTACGGCAATTATTCATTGCTATTGAAGGCACTGCGCAAAAATGAAATTCAAGGATTTTTTCTTGCCTCGCAAAACCTTGAACGTGATAAATATGCGGTATTCTCCAAGCCCGTCACCAGCAACAACTGGACCTGGTTTGTATTGAAAGGCAGTGCCGTCAACGTTGGCAGCCATGACTTTAAACTTAGCGGCACAGTGGCCACCATCGCCAAAACCAATACTTTTCGTTGGTTAACCCGCTCTGGTTACCAAGTGATGTCCAGCGGCATTAATGAGTTACCTAATTTACTCATCAATAAAAAGGTAGATGCGGTATTTGCCGCACAGGCCGTTTTTGAGACCCGTATTCGCAGCCTGGCCATCCACCCTAAAACCTTTGTGAAGACCATAGAAGTTAAAAAACCGTTTGCGATTTATATCTCTAAAAGCTACTTGGAAAATAACGAGGGGCTAATGGAAGTGTTGGACGGGAATATTTATACACGATGAGGTAGATGTAAAAACAGCAGTTCGTCCTGAACGTTCACCGCTCTTTGCCATCCCTGGCAACGCGGCATACGGTTCGTCCTGAACGTACCATTGGAAATTGCTCCTGCATTTCCAAGATACCGTTCGTCCTGAACGTTCACCGCTCTTTGCCATCCCTGGCAACGCGGCATACGGTTCGTCCTGAACGTAAAAAGCCAGCAGAAGCTGGCTTTTAGTTCACATAATCTTTAACGATTATTCGGCGTCTTTTCTAGGCGCCTTGCGAGGTTTGCGATCACCACGAGGTTTGGCATCGCGGGGCTTGCTATCACGAGGACCAGGGCCACGTTTGGCGCCATCGCCACCCTTCGCCGCCTTACTGGCAACCTCAAGACTCAAAGGACGACCGCATACACGGGTCTTCTTCAAGTGATCAACCGTCTCTTTTGGCATGTTGTCTGGTAAATCCACAGTGGCAAAACCATCGAATATTTCGATGTGACCAATGAATTTACTTTCAATGTTCGCTTCGTTAGCAATGGCACCTACGATGTTGCCAGGCTTAACGCCATCGTTATAGCCCACGGCTAATTTGTAACGTTGCATCTGAATATCAGGGTGACCTTTTAACGGCATGGCGTTGGGATCCATAACCTTGTCTGCACCACTGCGAGGGGCACGATCACCACGATCACCACGACCACGTTCACGGCCACCACGATCGCCACGGTCATTACGACCACCGCGTTCGCCACGATCACTACGCTCTTGGCGAGGACGCTTAATACGCTCACCTTCACGCATGAACAAACGCTTCTTGCCCTGGCCTAACTGAGCAATGGCCGCGGCCACGTCAGACATAACCATTTCAGGGTTTTCAGCCATTATTTCAGTGATGATGCTCTTGAAGATCTCAATGTCCTGACCTTCCATGTTTTCAACGATGCGAGCCTTGAAGCGCTCACGACGCTTGGCGTTTACATCGTCGGCCGATGGCAACTGCATTTCGTTAATTTTGTTTTTAGTCACACGCTCGATGGTGGTCAGCATACGACGCTCGCGAGGGCGTACAAACAAAATCGCTTCACCGGTACGACCAGCACGGCCAGTACGGCCAATACGGTGCACGTAAGATTCTGCATCGTAAGGGATATCGTAGTTTACTACGTGAGTAATACGCTCAACGTCCAAACCACGGGCCGCTACGTCGGTAGCCACTAGAATATCAATCTGGCCTTTCTTAAGACGGTCAACAGTACGTTCACGTTGTGCTTGAGCCACGTCACCGTTTAACGCTTCGGCTTTAAAACCGTTAGTGCGCATGTGCTCGGCTACTTCTTCTGTGGCCTGCTTGGTGCGTACAAACACGATCATGGCGTTCATGTCGCTGGTTTCACAGATGCGCACCATGGCATCGCTCTTGTCGGCGTCACGTACCATCCAGAATTTCTGAGTGATGGAATCGTTGGTGGCGCTTTTAGCTTTAATTTTTACTTCAACAGGGTTATTCAGGTGCTTCTCGGCTACCTGTTGAATTTGACGAGGCATAGTCGCGCTGAAAAGTGCAACCTGGCGCTTCTTAGGTACATGACCCAAGATCCAATCAACGTCATCAATGAAACCCATGCGTAACATTTCGTCGGCTTCATCCAAGATAACGCCACTGATGTCATCCAGCTTTAAAGTACCGCGACGGATGTGATCCATCACGCGACCCGGCGTACCTACAACCCACTGAGCGCCATTGCGAATTTGACGCAATTGAATTCCAAAGTCTTGACCGCCATAAATGGTGGCCACTTTAATGCCAGGCACATGCTTAGCAAAACCATCAATGGCATCGGCAACCTGCATGGCCAATTCACGGGTAGGGGCCAAAACCAATACCTGTGGAACACGGTTCTCGCCAGAGGTACGGGCTAGAATAGGCAAAGCAAAGGCAGCGGTTTTACCGGTACCGGTTTGGGCAAGACCTAGAACATCCTTGCCTTCTAATAAATGAGGGATAGCTTGTTCTTGGATAGGAGACGGGGTTTCGTAACCCAGTTCTTCTACGGCACGCAAAAGATTGAACGGAAGACCTAAACTGGCGAAACCAGTAGATGATTCAGACATGAAAAACCTATTTTTTGGGGAAATACATAAAGATCGGCACGGGGGCAACTGGCCCTAGGACGCACAACCAAAATTCATTCACGATTAAATTTTGACCATTTATCCCGACATCCGCGACTAAGCGTTGGCGCTTTTTGGCTGAGTTAAAGGGCAGATAGACTGCAAACTCAGATTGGAAATTTGGGATACTTTGGTAACGGCGCGCATTCTCGCACCTTTGGTGCGAATGCGCCAGCTTTGTTGGTAAAAAACTGACTATTTTTTAACCTAACAAACAAGACTACTGTCTATATGCCTTTAATAGCCATCTTATATTGCCCCCTATTTAACCCCCTCGGTTAGTAAGAACCCTAACCTTTACGGCGCTCTCCCTTAGAAAACTTCAGAACTCAGGGTCACCACTGGCCCAATAACCGCCATATATCCTTCATATTTAGGCTTAAGATTCATTTAAGTTTCAGGTTTTAAGCTGTGTCACACGCTCACCAGATAGGCACTTAAACCATGATCCATCACAATAACGCCAGCCAAGCCATTACCCAGTCGCCAGCTCAACAGCCTCCTGCCACCGTCAACGGTGTCCTTAAAGCCCCAACAGCGGCCGCGGATGGCGTTAATAAAACTGAAACTTCATCAAGCATTCAAATACTGACTCCCACACACGCACTGCGCCCGCAGGTGGAATCCTTCATAAAAGACATGTTTCAACAGCACCACAACGCCCAAGTGGACACCTTCTTGCCAACGCTGTTGGCGGCGTTTAATGAATCCGGCAACCCCAACAGCGTGTTGGGTTTTCGCAATGCACAAGACCAGCCTCTTTATTTAGAGCAATACTTGAATCAGAGCATAGAAACACTGATTCAAAGCTTCAGTCAAAACCCGGTACAGCGCGCTCAGGTGGTGGAGATAGGCAACCTGGCCTCAAAAAATTCAGCCAGCTGCCAAGCCTTGTTTATCAGCATCGCTCAACACCTGAAAAACACCAATGTGAACTGGATTACCTGTACTGGCACCTCGGTATTGCGCATCGTATTTCGTCGCCTGGGCATCAAAGCGGTGGCCATACATGAGGCAGACCAAAATCGATTGGGGGACAAACAATATTCATGGGGCAGTTATTACGACCATGAACCGCAAGTGATGCTGATTAATGTGAAAGAAACCCATCAGCATTTCAGCGATTGTGCCTTGAAGACCCGCCATCAAGCTGCAAGCAAACTCGATCACTAAGCAATATTTTTGCAGTGGGCAAACTAAATAACTTATTGAATAAATTACTGGATAGCTAAATGAAAACCTTGTTTCAAAAGATCAACAAACGCGCCCAACGCTCGCCACAACAATCAGCTCTGGTATCTGGCCAAAAGGTCATTACTAATCAGCAGTTGCTTGCACGCATCGAAGAACTGGCCTGTGAGTTAAAGGCAAGCAAACTCACCTGTCTGGCTTTGTATATGGACAATTCCATTGAGTGGATCATTGCCGACCTAGCCGCCATGCAGCTAGGCATCACTCTCATTCCTATTCCGCTATTTTTTAGTGAGCAACAACGCCAACATCTCATTAGTGATGCGGGTATTCAGGCAGTCATTACGCAATCACAACTTAGCGACAAATTTAATTTTTCTAGGCAACAAGCCTTGCCTCACATGCAGCTGTTGGTATTGAAAAACTCGCCCCAGCCCAATGTGCAACAGTTACAAAATGTGGCAAAAATCACCTATACCTCCGGCTCCACCGGCAAGCCAAAAGGTGTGTGTTTATCGGCTGATAATCTCGATCAAGTGACTCAGGCGTTGGCCGGTGGTATTAGTGATTTGGGAATTAGCCATCACCTGTGTGTCATGCCCTTGGCTACCTTGTTGGAAAACATCGCAGGAGTTTATGTGCCGCTATTGATGGGCAGCAGCATACAAGTGGAAGCATTATCAACAGTGGGCTTTACCGACAGTTCTTATTTTGATGAACAGCAATTCATGAAGTGTGTAGAGCACAGCCAGCCCCATAGCGTGATTTTATTGCCTCAATTATTAACCAGTTTAATTGCCCTTAAACAGAAAAACCCTGGCAACTTTAATAGCCTTAAGTTTGCCGCCGTGGGAGGCGGCAAAAGTGCCCAAGCTACTCTGGAAAGGGCCCATGAATTTGCACTGCCGGTTTACGAAGGTTACGGTCTATCAGAATGCGCGTCGGTGGTGAGCCTAAATAATCCCTCACACAACCGCCCGGGCAGCGTTGGAAAAGTACTGCCCCATGCAGGTGTGCGCATCAGTGAAGAGGGCGAAATTATTGTCAGCGGCCAAGCCATGCTGGGCTACTTTGGCCATAGAGAATTAGGGGAGCAAAGTGAGGGCATTCATAATGGCAGTAATCAGGAAATTCACACAGGGGATTTAGGCCACCTAGATGGCGACGGCTTTTTGTATATTTCTGGACGTAAGAAAAACCTGATTGTGAGCAGTTTTGGCCGCAACATCTCCCCTGAATGGGTGGAGTCCCAATTACAACTGGCCCCGCAAATTGCCCAGCTGGCCATCTTTGGGGATGCCAAACCCTGGCTCAGTGCGGTGATTACCCCCGCAGTAAATAGAAGTGATGCCGACATAGAACGGGTCATTCAACAATGCAATCAAGAGCTACCCGATTACGCTCAAATTAGAAGCTGGTGCCGAGCCTCCCAGGCCTTTAGCGCCGCCAATCAACAGCTCACCGAAAACGGCCGGTTACGCCGCGACGTCATCTATAGCCATTATGAAAACCGCCTAAATGCTCTTTACGCTTGAGCGTATTTTTATCCCAAGCCAAATTGCAACGACCTAGTGTATCGATCGAATCTCGCTGCCACCTCTAGCCAACGGCCCCGCTGCGTCCTGCGACAAAGTCCGCTGGCTAGAGGTGGCAGCGAGTTCTAGCGCGGCTAAATAAATGTGGCCTTTT
>Ga0209184_1001403_pt1 | contig 15997 bp, 15 predicted proteins | sample EN8Hudsemesocosm_2_FD_184627 | JGI IMG/M metagenome (GOLD analysis project Ga0209184, IMG submission 184627) | Methane-oxidizing microbial communities from mesocosms in the Hudson Canyon - EN8C Hudson Canyon (SPAdes) (version 2) | ecosystem: Environmental > Aquatic > Marine > Cold seeps | place... | reverse complement strand
GCTCAGCTGGTAGAGCACCGCACTTTTAATGCGATTGTCGCGAGTTCGAATCTCGCAGGACCCACCACTAATTCTAAAAGCAGTCTCAGTTAATTCTGGACTGCTTTTTTTATGCCTGAAATATAATTATGGCTAATAATGTCATTACTTTTATACTATATAAACTAGCCTTATAAGGCTAAAATTACTTTAAATGAGTCAGGCAATAAATGCCAATATACGCTGGTTTATTGGCATGATAGCGCTTATTATAACCGTACTAAAACTCGCGGATATGTTTGTTAAGTAGAATGGTACTGTTTTAATGATTAATTAGTAGGTATTATCGTTATTCGTACTTTGCCTCCTGCTTCAAGTAGGTAAAGGCGGAATGATATTGGCTAATAATTTAAGTAATGCTATATTTTTTGTTTATACAAGTCTCAATACTGCTTCAAAAGGAACTTTTTATTTATGTCAGAGTTACACGAAATACCGCAATACAATAATTATGACGATGAAATTGATTTGTTTGAGTTGTGGGATAAATTATGGTCACAAAGGTTATTTATTGTTTCTGTAACATCAATTGTTTTCGTGATAGCTGTAGCTTATCTATTGTTAGTAAAACCAGTTTATCGAGCAGAAGCTTATTTTTTAGCACCATTAAAGCAAGATGTTCGGGCGTTAAACATCGCAGGTGTTAGTGAGGGGAATACATCTGGGAAAGTGTATAGTGAATTCCAAAAGAATCTACAGTCACGACAAGTACGGCGCGAGTTTTTTGATAATAAAAAACTGATCAAACTTTATGAGAATGAGAAGGCTGTTTCAGTGAATGATGCCTTTGAAAAAAAATTTAACAAGGACTTGATCGTTACTTTACCTAAAAAAGATAAAGGTGAACTGGTTAGCATCTACTTTGACTTAACGAATAGATCATTATCAGCGTCGTTGTTAAATGAATTTATTCAGTTTTCTGTGGATAAGACAGTAAACGAGTTCGTAAACTCAATTAGTACTGATGTTAAAAATAGAAAAGAGATTTTAGAGGATAAGATGTTTGCGATGAGAAAATTGGGGCTTCTTCGCCGGCAAGATAGAATTATTCAGCTAGAAGAGTCATTGCGCCTTGCAGCGGCAGCAGACATTGTAGATACAAATATCAATGAATCAGCAAATAAATTAAATATGGATTATATGCGCGGTACGAATGTCATTGAAAGTGAAATTAAAATATTAAAATCAAGAAAAAATGATGATGCCTTTATTCCTCAGCTTCGTAACTTAGAAGAAAGGCGGTCATACTTGTCATCAATAATCCTTGATAAAGAAAGTATAAAAGTAGCCATTATTGATCAGCATGCTTATATCCCTGAAAAGTCGATTAAACCGAAAAAGATATTGGTACTTACTATTTCAGTCGTCTTAGGAGGTATGTTAGGTATTATGTTGGCCTTTATGCGCTCGGCAATAAAAAGTCGAAAAGAGAGCCTTGCTTAAGGTGGGGTGGCTATTCTATATAAAAGGACTTTTGATACATTTATGATATTCCAGAAACTTTCACCTTTATCTAATTGGTTATTATCTCGACCACGCATTGTAAAGCGGTTAATTGCATTAGCGGTCGATTTTATAATGATCGTTGCTTCACTTTGGATAGCATTCTCACTCAGATATAGCGAATTTTATCTGCCGTCAGAAAAGCAATTGTGGGTTTTCTTATTAGCGCCTATCGTTGCCATCCCTATCTTTATCAAAATGGGTCTTTACCGCGCGATTATTCGGTATTTAGGTATGCAGGCTTTGTGGACGGTATTAAAAGCAACCATTTTATATACGCTAGTATTCACGCTAATTGTTTTGATCTCAAGCACTGAAGGCGTGCCAAGGACGGTCTACGGTATTAATGCCTTGTTGTTATTACTGTTTGTCGGTGGTAGTCGATTAATGGCGCGATGGTGGTTTTCTCATACCTTTAAAGGCGGCGTGGAAAGCCCAATAAGGGGGCGATGCATTGCCCCTGTTATTATTTACGGTGCGGGGGCGTCAGGCGCTCAGATGGTTGCAGCACTTAAAGCATCGCGTCAACTTAACCCCGTCGCCTTTATTGATGATGATGCTAGCCTTCAGCATCAGCAAATAAATGGCTTGAATGTATATTCGTTTAACCAATTAAGTTATTTAATTGAAAAATTTCATGTACAAGAGATACTGTTAGCAATACCTTCTGTTGCACGATCTCGTCGTCATAAAATCATTCGCTTACTGGAATCTTATCCTTTGCACGTAAGAACCTTACCTGGACTGATGGACCTTGCCGAAGGTAATGTGACGGTATCGGATATTCAAGAAGTCGATATTGCTGATTTACTAGGCCGTGAGTCGGTTGAGCCGGTACAAAACTTATTGCATTCTAATATTACTGGCAAAGTAGTGATGGTGACAGGTGCGGGGGGCTCGATTGGTTCAGAATTATGCCGTCAAATTATCAGATTACAACCTACAACATTGATTTTATATGAGCTGAATGAATTTTCCTTGTATGCAATCGAGAAAGAACTGAAGCCATTGTCGGTTAATATGCCGGTTATTGCCGTGTTAGGCTCAGTGCTTAATCAACAGCGATTGGAAGCAATTTGCCAGCGATTTAACACACAAACGATCTATCATGCCGCGGCGTATAAACATGTCCCCATGGTGGAAAGAAATAGCAGCGAAGGGGTTAGGAATAATATTTTTGGTACACTTAGTTGCGCCAAAGCAGCAATTGCATCACAGGTTGAAACTTTTGTATTAATCTCAACCGATAAGGCAGTCAGACCGACAAATACGATGGGAGCGACAAAGCGCTTTGCTGAATTAGTATTACAAGCCTTATCACAAGATAAAAAACAAAACCCACATACCCGTTTCACGATGGTGAGATTTGGCAATGTGTTAGGGTCGTCAGGGTCGGTCGTGCCATTATTTCGCGAACAAATTGCTAACGGTGGTCCTGTGACGGTGACAGACTCACGAATAATTCGTTATTTCATGACAATTCCCGAAGCGGCAGAGCTGGTTATTCAGGCTGGAGCAATGGGGCAAGGTGGCGATGTCTTTGTACTAGATATGGGCGAACCCGTTCGGATTGTTGATTTAGCCAAACGAATGATCCACCTTAGTGGCTTCATCGAAAAAGATGAGACTAACCCCGAAGGTGATATTGAAATTACATACACAGGGCTGAGGTCGGGTGAGAAACTATACGAAGAACTACTTATCGGTGATAATGTATCGGGTACGCAACACAGTAGAATCATGCGAGCAGAGGAGAAAGTCATTGAGTGGTTACAATTAGAGAATATTCTACAGCAAATTGAAAAGCATAATGATAGTGATAACTACCAAGAAGTGAGAGATATATTGGTGGAACATGTGGATGGTTTTAAACCACAGTGTGTTGTTGAAGATTGGTTGGTTAAATAGTACTGACACAGCCTCATTACGATACTCTTTTGACAATATAGCTCAGGAGTTTTAGTGTATAGTTCTTCCCCCATATTTTATATGGACTGTGTTACTGCGCGGAATTACTGAAAGAAGCGTCATGCCCATCAAACCTACAAGAAGTTAAAGCCTGTGGTTGGCAGATAATTGTATTTGAGAATGAGCAAACAGACATTAGTTCATAAGAAGGGTTTACCCTAATTAAAGCGACAACAAATGTGGGGGGGGGATCACTCACCGATTACCTAAAATATATTGTTACAGTTGCTCTGTTATCATGTTGCCCTGATCAAAGGAACATATTTTGATCAGTCTCGAAACTTAACTAAATCGGTAACAGTGGAATAAATATGAACATTTTGTCTTTAATTGGTCGAAATAAGGAATTATTTGACCAAGATATAAAAAATAATCAAAAAGAGTTATTAAATATAGTTTCTAGTTCACGATTTTTAGTGCTAGGTGGTGCTGGCTCTATAGGGCAGGCTGTAACGAAAGAAATCTTCAAACGAAACCCTAAAAAACTGCATGTTGTCGATATAAGTGAAAACAACATGGTTGAACTAGTACGAGATATTCGGAGCTCGTTTGGGTATATTGAAGGCGATTTTCAAACCTATGCACTTGATATTGGTTCGATTGAATACGATGCTTTTATTAAGTCAGATGGAAAATATGACTATGTATTAAATCTGTCGGCTTTAAAACATGTACGAAGTGAAAAAGACCCTTTTACGCTGATGCGAATGATCGATGTAAACATATTCAATACTGAAAAAACGATTAAACAATCGATTGAAAATGGCGCGAAAAAATACTTTTGTGTTTCAACAGATAAAGCCGCTAATCCAGTGAATATGATGGGCGCTTCAAAGCGAATCATGGAAATGTTTTTGATGCGTCGTAGCTTACAAATGCCTATTTCAACAGCTAGGTTCGCTAATGTCGCATTTTCAGATGGCTCTTTACTTCATGGCTTCAATCAGCGGATTCAAAAAAGGCAGCCGATTGTTGCGCCACAAGATATTAAACGTTATTTCGTTACGCCAAAAGAATCGGGTGAACTCTGCCTTATGAGCTGCATATTCGGTGAGAATAGAGACATCTTCTTCCCCAAGCTCAGCGAACAGTTACACTTAATTTCTTTTTCTGAAATAGCCGTTAAATATCTTGAACAATTGGGTTACGAACCTTATTTGTGTTCATCAGAAGACGAAGCAAGATCATTAATGGATACATTGCCAGACCAAGGAAAATGGCCATGTTTATTCACCGATAGCGATACGACGGGTGAAAAGGATTTTGAAGAATTTTTTACCGATAAAGAAACGCTAGATATGGAAAGGTTTAATAATTTAGGCGTCATCAAAAATAATCCAGATTACAATGAGAAAGATTTAGCATTCTTTGAAAAGTCGATCACTGAATGGAAGAGAAATCGAAGTTGGACTAAAGACCAAATTGTTCAGCTATTTTTCAAAATGCTCCCAAGTTTTGCTCATAAAGACACAGGTAAATACCTTGATGGGAAAATGTAACAGTGACTAATAATGTAAGCGACCTAATCAAATTCATCAGACAAACGTATAAAACGGACGATTTTTTACCGTTACACGAGCCTGTCTTTTTCGGTAATGAAAAAAAATATCTTAACGAGTGTATTGACTCCACTTTTGTCTCTTCCGTAGGCAAGTTTGTTGATCGCTTTGAAGTGATGATGGCTGAGTACACGGGGGCTAAATATGCGATTGCCACCGTGAATGGAACTGCCGCACTGCACATTGCTTTACAGCTTGTTGGAACAGATGAAAATAGTGAGGTGATTACTCAACCGCTGTCTTTTATCGCGACCTGCAATGCCATTAGTTATTGTGGGGCAAAACCGGTATTTGTTGATGTTGATAGAGATACAATGGGTTTAAGCCCTGAAAGCCTATTGTTGTTTCTACAAGAACAAACGCAACAGCGTGACGGTGGTTGTTATAACAAAACAACAGGTAAAAGAATTTCAGCGGTGCTACCCATGCATACTTTTGGGCATCCTTGTCGAATTGACGAAGTTGCAGCTATTTGTGATGAATACAATATCGCATTGGTAGAAGATGCCGCAGAAAGTCTGGGCAGTTTTTATAAAAACAAACATACCGGTACGTTTGGCCGAATCAGTGCTTTTAGTTTCAATGGCAACAAAACAATAACGGCTGGTGGTGGTGGCATGATTGTGACCAATGATGAAGCACTGGCAAAAAGAGCAAAACATCTTACCACCACAGCAAAAGTACCTCACGCTTACGAGTTTATTCACGATGAAATAGGCTATAATTATCGCCTGCCAAATATCAATGCCGCTTTGGGCTGTGCACAAATGGAAACGCTTGATACGATTTTAGAGAATAAAAGAATGCTTGCTTTAGCCTATGAGGTGTTCTTTGACGGCAGGGCTATTAGCTTTGTTAAAGAGCCAGAAAATGCCCAATCTAATTATTGGTTAAACGCGGTTATTCTGGAAAACAAACAAAAAAGAGACGCGTTTTTAAAAGCCACCAATGAAGCAGGAACCATGACACGCCCAATCTGGCAACTGATGAATAGACTGGAAATGTTTAAGTCTTGTCAAACAGCTGATCTGACAAATTCATATTGGCTGGAAGAGCGGGTAGTGAATATTCCGAGTGGCGTAAGGCTATGAAGCGGAAATTGATTTTATTGGGTGGCGGCGGGCACTGTAAATCATGTATCGATGTGATTGAACAATCAAAACAGTTCCAAATAGTCGGGATTCTCGATACCTTAGAAAAGGTAGGCCAGAAAGTTTTGGCCTATGACACTATTGGAACAGATGAGAAAATTGATGAATTAGTGGCAGAAGAATTTGAATTTTTGGTCACTATTGGCCAGATCCGTAGTCCAAAAGTAAGAGCAAAATTGTTTGCCAGATTACAAGAAAGCAATGCAAAAATCGCGATAGTTATCTCGTCACGGGCTTATGTCTCGCACTATGCGAAAATTGGAGCGGGTACGATTGTGATGCATGACGCACTTGTTAATGCAGACGCACAGATTGGACAGAACTGTATTATTAATAGCAAAGCACTTATTGAGCATGATGTGTTGATAGAAGACCATTGTCATATTTCTACTGCTGCCGTATTAAATGGGGGAGTGACAGTGAAAGAGGGAACTTTTTTTGGCAGTAATGCCGTCAGTAAAGAAGCGGTAAGCACATCAAAAGAAGCCTTTATAAAAGCAGGCTCTCTATTCTTAGGATAAAAAATGACAAAAGTATTTATCATTGCAGAAGCAGGTGTAAACCATAATGGTTGTATACAAACTGCAAAAAAACTGATTGATGTTGCAGCAGAATCAGGCGTTGATGCTGTAAAGTTTCAGACATTTAAAGCTGAAAACCTTGTAAGTAAAAATGCCCAAAAAGCAGAGTATCAAAAACAAACAACAGAGGCTAATGAATCTCAATTTGAGATGATTAAAAAATTAGAACTTGATGTTGATACTCATAAAGAGCTGATGGATTATTGTGCATCTAAAAAAATCCTGTTTTTATCCACGCCTTTTGATCATGACAGTATTGATTTACTTGATGCACTTAAGCTAGACATATTTAAAATTCCAAGTGGCGAGATCACCAACTTTCCTTATCTTCGCCATATTGGCTCCTTAAATAAACAGGTTATTCTTTCCACTGGCATGGCAGATTTGGGCGAAATTGAAGATGCATTGGATATTCTTATCGCCGCAGGCACAGCCAAAGATAAAATTACAATCTTGCATGCCAATACGGAATACCCTACACCAATGGAAGATGTTAACCTAAAGGCCATGCAAACGATTGCAACAGCCTTCAGCATGGACGTAGGCTACTCAGATCATACGCTGGGCATCGAAGTTGATATTGCGGCCGTTGCCATGGGTGCTAAAGTGATTGAGAAACACTTTACCCTAGATAGAATGATGGAAGGTCCAGACCATAAAGCAAGCTTAGAACCTGGTGAGCTTAAAGCGATGGTACAAGGCATTAGAAATATTGAGAAAGCATTGGGCAATGGCATAAAAAAGCCAAGTAACAGTGAAAGTAAGAATATCGCTATTGCTAGAAAATCAATTGTTGCCATAAAATCGATTAAGCAAGGTGAAGTGATAAATGAAACTAATCTCGCGATTAAAAGACCAGGAACAGGGATTAGCCCTATGCGATGGGATGAAATTGTTGGCTCTATCGCACAAAAAGATTATCGTGAAGATGAGTTGATTTAAGGCCTAATGATGAATATGGTAAGAATTGAAGACATTAATGATTTAATTGTACGTATAGAAGATAAAGACGTTTTAATCGATAGGGATGTAGCTAAAATTTACGGGGTTGAAACGAAACGAATTAATGAGGCGGTAAAAAACAACCTACAAAGATTTCCTGAAGGCTACATTATTGAATTAAATGCAGCTGCAAAAAAACAACTGGTCGAAAATTTCGACCGGTTCGAAACGTTAAAGCATTCATCAGTAAACCCTAAAGGATTTACTGAAAAAGGCTTGTATATGTTAGCAACTATCCTACATAGTGATAAAGCCGTACAAACAACATTATCAATTATAGAAACGTTCTCAAAAATTCGTGAACTCTCACGTACCGTCAATGAGCTTTCAACCATAGAAAATAAACAAGACCAAAAAAGCTTAATGCAACGTAGTGATGAACTAATAGCAGAAATACTAGATGACGACTTACAAACCAGCGAAGCAGAAACCACGATAGAGCTTAATTTTGCAGTATTAAAATTCAAGCACACAATTAAAAAGAAAAGCTAATGGAAAAACGAAAAATTTGTGTTGTCACAGGAACAAGAGCAGAGTATGGGCTTTTTTACCCTATTCTAAAGAAGATCGAGACTTCAGGTGTATTGTCCTTACAACTTGTTGCAACAACAATGCATCTATCAGAAGAATTTGGGCTGACCTATCAGCAAATTGAACAAGATGGGTTCGTCATTGATGAAAAAGTAAAAAACCTCGTTGAGACAGAAAATAAAACAGCAATGGCAAAGTCAACAGGCTTAGCCATTACACTCCTTTCTGATGTCTTTGAACGCCTGCAACCCGATATTGTACTTTTGTTAGGCGATCGATTCGAGACCCATGCTGCCGCAACAACAGCTATGTTAATGCATATTCCGATTGCTCATATTCATGGTGGAGAAATAACCGAAGGGGCGGTTGACGAACAGATTAGACATTCTATTACCAAAATGGCCTATCTTCATTTTACTTCAACAGAAGAATATAGAAATAGGGTCATTCAATTGGGTGAAGCACCTGAAAGAGTATTCTGTACAGGTGCTCCAGGAATAGATAATGTTTTTAATCTAAACCTGCTGAGTAAAGAAAGGCTTGAAAAAGAATTGCAGTGGGAAATAACTAGCCCCACCGCACTTTTCACCTTTCATTCAGAAACGCTGTCAACGGTTGATGTGAAAGTTCAGATTGAGAAAATACTTCAAGCAGTAAAAGCTTCAAATGTTAATGTGCTATTTACTTATGCAAATGCTGATGACGGTGGCAGGACAATTAATCATGCCATTGAACAGTTTTCAAATCAGGATAAAAAGACATACTGTGTAGTAAAAAGTTTAGGTCAATTGAAATATCTTTCAGCTATGAAGTATGTTGACCTACTTATAGGCAACACCTCTAGCGGGATTATTGAAGCGGCTAGCTTTCATAAACCCGTCGTTAATATTGGGGATCGCCAGAAAGGTAGACTCCAAAGTGGCAATGTTATCAACTGTAATATTGAGCAAATAGAAAGTGCAATTACTCAGGCATTGAGCAGTGATTTTGTTAAGCTTTGTGCAAAGCGTAACAACGCCTACGGTGAAGGACAGGCCGCTGAGAAAATTGTTCAGCAATTAGAATCGCAACCGCTTGATTGCGTAAAAAGGTTTTACAATTTATGAAAAGTTTTGAAAATATCAGGCTTGCTATTACTTCAACCATTAAAGATGCATTAAAGGTCATTGATACGGGGGCAATGCAGATCGCCCTAGTGCTAGATGATGAAAACAAGCTGATTGGCACTATTACTGATGGTGATGTCCGAAGAGGGATCTTGACGGGTTTAACCTTGGATGATGGCATCGAATCGATCATCTTTCGTACGCCAACCGTATGCAGTGTCAACGACACTAAAGAAGATATATTAAAAATTGCGGTGGCTAAAAAGCTCTATCAAATACCGATTGTTGATCTTGATGGCGTGTTAGTCGGCATAGATGAAGTTGATGAGCTTTTAAAGCCAGCAGAACATAGCAATAAAGTTATCTTGATGGTAGGCGGAATGGGAACGCGGTTGCGACCTCTCACCAATGACCGACCGAAACCACTACTAGAAGTAGGTAACAAACCGATCCTTGAGACCATCATTGCTAATTTTGCTAAATATGGGTTTAAAAGCATTATATTGAGCGTTAATTATAAATCACAGATGATTGAAGATTATTTTGGTGATGGTTCAAAGTTCGGTGTCACTATTGATTATGTCCACGAAGACAAACGAATGGGTACAGCAGGTGCACTCAGCTTGATGAGAGAGCAATTGACAGAGCCATTTTTTGTGATGAATGGTGATTTACTCACCAATGTTAATTTTGAACACATGCTTGAATATCACCTATCAAATCAAGCGATAGCCACAATGGGCGTACGTGAGTATGATTTTCAAGTCCCTTATGGTGTGGTTAATGTTGAGGGGCATCAAATAACCAGCATAGAAGAAAAACCGGTACATAAGTTTTTTGTCAGCGGTGGAATGTATGTTTTAGATACAGACGTACTCAACACTATTCCAGATGATATTTTTTATGATATGCCCACCTTGTTTGAAAAATTGATAGCAAACAAGCAAAAAGCGATTTCATTTCCAATTCGTGAATATTGGCTTGATATTGGTCGGATGAGCGATTTTGAACAAGCAAATAATGAGTATCATGAGGTGTTTAAATAATGCTGAATGGGAAGACTTTTTTAGCAATCATTCCTGCGCGTGGTGGTAGTAAGCGCCTTCCTCGAAAGAATGTGTTGGAATTGGCAGGTAAACCACTTATTACATGGACAATCGAAGCCGCATTAAAAAGTAAATATATCGATAAGGTAGTTGTAACGAGCGATGACCAAGAAATATTAGGTATTTCAGAAAAACAAGGTGCTGATGTCGTAAAGCGACCTGATGAACTTGCATCTGATACCGCCACAACGATTGATGTGGTAAATCATGTTGTAGAGAATATAACTATATAGTTTTACTTCAACCAACAAGTCCATTACGAAATGAGAAACATATAGACGAGGCAATAACATTGCTAGAAGCTAAAAGTGCAGATGCCATCGTTTCTGTTTGCGAAATGGAGCACAGTCCTCTTTGGTCAAATGTTTTGCCAGAAGATGGAAGTATGGAAGGGTTTTTAATAGATGAAGTTAAAAATAAAAGAAGTCAAGATTTAGAGTCCTACTTCAGGCTGAATGGTGCTATTTATATTTGTGATGCTTCTCGCTTGTGTGATGAGCGGTCGTTCATTCTAAAAAAGAATATTTTTGCTTACAGGATGGATCGGAAAAATTCTGTAGATATTGACGAAAAAATTGACTTTGAGATGGCTAAATACTTTGTTTGTAAAGGTTTTTAAAAATGTTGAAAAAGCTAACTTCAAACATTCTAATCTACGGTGTAACAAACGGCGTGAAATCCTTAGTGCCATTTTTAATGTTACCTATTTTGACAATGTATTTAAGTGTCAGTGATTATGGCACTTTATCTATTATTGAAATAACAATTATTTTTTTAGTTCCAATAGTGTCCCTAAATATCAGTGGTGCAATTAATGTTGAATATTTCAATTTAAATCGCAGCCAGTTAGGCCATTATATAACAAATGCTTTTATACTCACGCTACTTTCTTTTGTTGTCACCTTTTGTTGCTTAATTCTTTTTAAGAATGAAATATCATCATTTTTAAATACTGGTAGCTCTTTGGTTTTGTGGTTACCCGTTTTTGCATTGTTGCGGATTAGCTCTCAAGTATTACTTGGAATTTACCAAGTGTCTCAGCAACCAAAGAGGTTTGCACAATTTACAGTTTTACAAACACTTGTTGATTTTTCACTTTCATATGTATTGGTAGTTATTTTTCAATATGGTTATATAGGTAGAATAGAAGGCGTATATATTGCCTTTTCTATTTTTAGTTTAGTCGCCCTGATAATATTATTTAAAATGGGTTTTTTAACTAAACCAACTTTAATTTATTCAAGAAGTATCTTGAAATTTGGATTGCCACTTATTCCTCATGTGGTTGGAGGAACAGTCATTGCTATGTCGGATAGATATTTTATTTCATACTATGCTGGAAGTGAAGATGTAGGTTTATATACTGTTGCATATCAGGTGTCTGCATTGATGATATTGGTGAGCACATCGGTCAATCAGGCGTGGATTCCTGTGCTATATGGACTTTTAAAGTCCAGAGGTGAGGTTCAAAAGGCTGTGAAGTACTCATTTATTATGGCACTTTTTTTTGTGGTTATAGGAGGGTTGATTTTTTCTTTAAAAGATGGATTGTTTAATTTGATTGTGGATCAGAAATTTCACCATGCAAAAACTTTTTTTGGGTGGCTTGTATTGGGAGGCATTTTTCAATCAATCTATTTTTTAGCAACCAATTTTTTATTTTTTGAGAAAAAAACAGTTTCTTTGGCGAAAATAACGGTTTTTGGTGCCGTATTGAATATCATTTTAAATTTTTACTTGATACAAATATATGGAGTGATTGGAGTTGCGTACGCAACGGCTATAACATGGGCCTTATATTGTATTGTCGTGATATCAACATGTACATTCTATTTTAGAAAAAGATATTAGGATGATGACCGCAATGAACATATGATGAATCGGAGCTACTAATACCATGAGAATAAGTTATTTCATAGCAAAACTATTTAAAAAAATTAATATAGCTGCGATTAAAAATTCAGATATACATAAAACATCCAAAATCAGTTCTTTTTCGCATGTTGTTGATGTGAAAATGGATAGATATTCATATATTGGTAATAATTGTACAGTTATAAATATTGATATTGGGGCGTTTTGTTCAATAGCAGATAATGTGATAATTGGTGGGGCATCCCATCCTACTGGGTGGGTGTCTACATCACCAGTTTTCAATAAGAATAAAAATATAATGAGGAAGAACTTTTCTCATAAGCCTTATGAAACCACGAAAAAAACGACAATTAAAAATGATGTTTGGGTTGGAAATAACAGTGTAATTAAAAGTGGAGTAACAATAGAAAATGGTGCGATTATTGGAATGGGTTCTGTTGTAACAAAGAATGTCGGCGCATATGAAATATGGGCAGGAAATCCAGCGAAATTAATTCGGAAACGCTTCAATGATAAAGACATTGAGTTATTAATTAACTCCGATTGGTGGTGCTGGGATGATGATGAAATAAATAAATATGCTAACTTGATTAGTAGTCATAAATTGTTCATAGATCTTTTAATCAAGAAGACAAGATAGCTATATGGTTGCCAAGTTTAATGCTTTCAATGCGCTCAATAGAGTAATGATTAACCTATATTTAATAACTGCTTTATTATCAATATATACGCCAATGAAGGTTATTATGTTGTATGGATTGGCTTTATTAAACATTTACTTCTCAACTTTATTTTTTCTAACTATGATGAAAAATAACTTTTATATGAACAAGTATCTTTTTCTCATGTTGGTCTCACTGATATGTTCTTTTTTTATAAATGGTCATTTTGACTACGTTATGCTGAACATTATGACAATATGTGGAGTTTATTATTTAATTTATAAGGAGCATGGCTATGTTATAAGTAAGTTACGCATGTACATTATCATAGCTAGTATAATTAACTTTCTCCTTTATCACCTTATGCCTCCTGATTATATTGGAGTGAAAGCAATCGGTAACTTTTTAATTCCTAGGGTTCAGCTTGATGTCTTGCCTCTAAGTATTGCATCAGCTATCGCTTTGTTATCATTTATTATAGCGGGGCAACTGAAAAATAGAACAATGAAATACTCTCTTTGGATTATGAACTTGATCCTCATAATTAAATTAGGAAAGCTATCTGTCATTGTTGCTTTAATTCTTGTGTATTTGGTGTGTTTTTTGATAGTTTTTTTACGCAAAATAATGAACAAAGTTTTTTTAAAAAAAATACTGAAGCTAATATATTCAGTAATGTTCTTATTTCCTTTTTTATTAGTATATTTTAAACAGTATCTGAGTTTGTGGTTCCTTCGGTTACTTACATTTAGAGATGATATATATATAAGTTTTATAGACTATACGATGGAATATGGTAGTTTTTTATTTGGGGCTGGATTTTCTGCACATGAAGGTAACCTTCTTCTTTTACATAGTAATCCTCATAATCAATCGCTAGGAGTATTCTTTGTTTTAGGTGCCTTTGGGCTAATGGTTTTTTTACTGACATTTCTAAAAGTTTTGGATAATACATTCGATGGTATAGAAGGAGGCGATACTCATAGTTTTAAGATTTTTTTCGCGATCTCATTATTAATGATGATAGATAGTTATTTCGTATTAACTGTTTTTCCATTGTATCTGTTATTTTTTATTTTTTATTTGATGAGGCTATCCCCTGTAATAGGGAGGACGGTGTAAGGTGGTATTTATGAGAGAAAAATTGAAGAAATTATATATTTCATTTAAAGAATTTCCGGAAGTAATTTTGTTTTCAGTTATGATTTTTAATATATTTTTTCAGAAATCTGATGTTAAATTCAGAAAAAAAACAAAAGGAACAATAAATATTTTAGGTAATGGACCATCTGCCCATGTTACATACCTAATGAGTAGGGAGGGCAATGAAAAAATAATGTGTCTGAACTACTTTGCATTAACAAATGAGTTTCAAAATTATAGGCCAGAGAGTTACGCATTACTTGATTCGTGGTTTTTTTTAAGCGGGGATGAGAAAAATAGAAGTTTAATGAACGTACTGAATAGCGTGAGTTGGGATATGCAGTTATTTATACCAGCTAAATATAAAAATATTATGAGAAAACTAATTTCGAATAAAAATATTAATATTAAGTCCCTTAGAGTAAATCATTTGCCTGGAGATTCGAGATGGGTATATGGCCTATATTTGAAAAACCTAGCAACTCCTAAATTTCAAAATGTTGTGGTCGCATGTATATATATATCTCTAAATAGAGGGTTTTCAAAAATTAAATTGCACGGGGTTGAAGCGAGTGAATTCACAAATTATACCATTGATGAAAATAATGATGTGTTGTTAGAAACTCAGCATTCTTATGGTAATGAAATTAGAAATATGTCTAAAGAAGGCCTAATTAAGAAAGGTGAGTTTTGGAGGCATTTAAGCTATTACGCACTTATGCTAAAGGGGTTTTCTCAAGTTTCGGCCTATGCAAAATATATGGATTCTAAAATATATAACTATACAAAGGGTTCTTATATAGATTCATTTGAAAAAAAATAATGATGTTAATATATAAATTAACATCATTATAAGTATTTATAACGCTGTTTTTCATGATTGCAAGATTATTAATGTGGTAATGGCTTTACAAAAATTGTTGTTTATATATGTAAAGGCACATTAAAAATAATGTTTTATATTGTTGAAAATTGCATAATAATTAAGGTTTAAGAATGTTTAAAGATAAAGTCCTTCTAATTACTGGCGGTACAGGATCGTTTGGAAATGCTGTTTTAAAGCGTTTTTTGGACTCCGATCTAAAAGAAGTCCGTATTTTTTCGCGTGATGAAAAAAAACAAGATGACATGCGTAAAAAATATGTGAACTCTAAACTCAAGTTTTATATTGGTGATGTGCGTGATTATCAATCTGTTTTGAATGCGACTCGTGGAGTGGATTATATTTTTCATGCGGCGGCGTTAAAACAGGTGCCTTCATGCGAGTTTCACCCGTTAGAGGCTGTTAAAACCAATGTGCTAGGCACGGAAAATGTGCTGGAAGCGGCGATTCAAAACGGAGTGAAGCGAGTAGTTTGCTTGAGTACTGATAAGGCTGTTTATCCGATCAATGCGATGGGTATTTCTAAAGCAATGATGGAAAAAGTCATGGTGGCGAAGTCTCGTAATGTGGATGAGACTAAAACAGTCATTTGCGGTACGCGTTATGGTAATGTGATGGCTTCTCGGGGGTCGGTGATCCCGTTGTTTATTGAGCAAATTAGAGCCAACAATCCTTTAACTATCACTGACCCTAATATGACGCGGTTTATGATGACGCTGGCTGATGCGGTGGATCTAGTTTTATATGCGTTTGAGCATGGAAGTAATGGTGATATTTTTGTCCAAAAGTCACCTGCCGCAACGATTGAAGTGTTGGCTAAGGCTTTGACCCGCCTTATGGATAAACCTGATTTTCCTATTAATGTTATTGGTACACGCCATGGTGAAA
>Ga0209184_1001399_pt1 | contig 16020 bp, 18 predicted proteins | sample EN8Hudsemesocosm_2_FD_184627 | JGI IMG/M metagenome (GOLD analysis project Ga0209184, IMG submission 184627) | Methane-oxidizing microbial communities from mesocosms in the Hudson Canyon - EN8C Hudson Canyon (SPAdes) (version 2) | ecosystem: Environmental > Aquatic > Marine > Cold seeps | place... | reverse complement strand
CTTCTTTACTTTCTGAAAATGAATTAAACGAAGCTTACGATGTGGTGAAAGAAAGTCGTAAGAAGTTTGAGCAGGAACGAGCTGAAAAATACCAAACCTTGTGTCAGTCCTTCCTAGAAGACAATTCGAAGCGAGAAGGCGTATTGACGACTGAGACTGGCTTACAATATGAAATTCTTGAAACCGGTGAGGGCGATAAGCCTAGTAGTGAACAAACTGTAAAAGTTCATTATCATGGATCGTTTATTGATGGTCAGGTTTTCGATAGTTCAATTACGCGTAATGAGCCAGCAGAGTTTGCATTAGGTCAAGTTATACCTGCCTGGACTGAAGCGTTACAACTAATGAGTGTTGGGTCAAAGTGGCGAATTGTTGTGCCTTATCAACTAGCTTACGGAGAGGCGGGCTCACCTCCTACGATTCCACCGAAAGCAATTTTGATTTTTGAAATACATCTAATGGATATTGTGAGTTAATACCATTTATGTTCGGTTGTTAGGGGAGAGTAGCCTCTCCTCAATGACCAAAATACCTATTTCGCTTTACCACTTCTTAAAAATTATTCTAAAACAATATTGCATTGTCATCCTCTTTCTCTGCGCTTACTTCTGTTCTAATTTTATAACGTCGTTCTACTGAGTGCTCTACGTCATTAACATGCAGTCTAGTTAGTTTAGATAAAATACTATCTAATAACTTGCTTAAGTCATCATCGGTGACTGATTGAATGTTAGCATGTTGAAGCGCCTCACTGTTTAGTTCGATCAAAGCATCAACAGAGTGTTTTGATGTGGCTTCTGTTTCACTTTGCTGTTGCATTGAAAGCGTGATTTTACTCGCTAATTGGCGAATATCTTCAATTGAAGCTTCCGTTTTGTGTAGCTCTTCTTGGGACGCTTGGGCGCTTGAGACTGTTGTTTTAATGTCATTCTGGCTAGACTTCATTACCTCAGAAACATTATGTGTACCACTATAAATACTATCAACAATACCTTTTACTTCATCTGCTGAGCCTCTAGTACGTTCTGCAAGCGAACGTACTTCATCGGCCACTACTGCAAACCCTCTTCCTTGTTCGCCCGCTCTAGCCGCTTCAATGGCAGCATTTAATGCTAAAAGATTGGTTTGTTCTGCAATACCGGTAATCTCTTCGATGATTTTGGTTATTTTATTACTGTCGTCTCGTAAGCCGGAAAGAACAGCATTTGATTCTTCAATGTGCTTTTCAATGGTATCAATTGAGTGAATGGTTTCACCTAAATGGACGCCAAAGTCTTTAATGTCGGTACTCATCTCTGAAATATTTTCATTAATATGTTTGATGTCATGATCAATATTTTCGGTTGCTGCCAGCATGTCATTAATTGAGTCGCTTAGAATTTTTCCATGATGAGCCTGCATAACAGTATTCTGGTTCATCGACCCATAGGTTTCTGCTAACTCTTTACCCATTGGGGTTAAACGCGAGATTCCAGAGTGTAGGTCACGTATGGTGGCTTCAGTATTTGAAAGCCGGTTATTGATCATCGAAAAAAGAGATAGGTAATCTTTATTCATGTTATTCATATCAATGCGGACTGAAAAGTCGACCGCATCACCTTCGGAACAAGATAATTGCTGGGTGCATTGTTCGATTGGACCAATTATTTGAGTTCGATACCAAATAGCCGCAATACTAATCGTTACTAGAACGATGAGGCTTTTGCCGAGCAACGTTAATGGAATATCTAAACCGCTAAAGATTATTTCCAATGCAGGTAAACAAAGGATTAGCATTATGATTGTGAGTAAACTTCTTGATTCAAGAATCTTCATAGTTTGGCTTATTAAGTGTGGGTTATTTATTATTAGGTACTTTCATACCGCTATTTCATGTACTAAATGTAGTTTAAGCTTAGTACGCTTAGCGGTAATTCCAAGTACTTTGCTTGGTAATGTTGTTATGGCAACGGTATTTTATCTATGGGCTATATTTATACTAGTAGCTTGATCACTGGATTAGGTTTTAACACATACAATAATTGGAATTAAATCATGACACTGCTCGTTTTAGGATTATTTATTTTTATCGCGATTCATCTTTTCCCTGCTTTTCAAAGTAGACGAACTGCATTGATCGAGCGGTTAGGGGAACTAAAGTATAAAGGCTTATTTTCTTTAGTCTCACTGGCAAGTTTTGCACTTATTGTAATAGGAAAAGCAAATGCACCTTTTATTGATGTTTGGCAAGCGCCACAAATGTTAGCTGTCGTGACAAAACTTCTAATGTTGCCTGCGATGATATTACTGGTCGCCGCATATGTACCATCAAATTTTAAACGAAAAATTCGGCACCCAATGTTAATAGCGGTAAAGGTTTGGGCTATCGGTCATCTGCTAATTAATGGAGATTTAGCATCCATAATTTTGTTTGGCTCATTTTTGATTTTCGCTGTGCTAGCAATGATTAGCGCCAATAAACGAATGGAATGGAATAAACCTAAAGAACAAAGTGTGTTGATGGATGTTTTGGTTATCTTAATTGGTGGTGCTGTCTATGCAGCGGTTGGAATGCACCATTTGCAGTTGTTTGGCGTGCCTATTATGTGATTTAGATATGTAGCTTAGGTATGTATTCTGGTAAATGGTTCAGGTTGCCGTTTATATAAATGAGCAGTTTATAGGTCGTGTGTAAGTTTTTAACAGGAAATATGATGACGTTACTATTTTTTATTTTAAGTGTTATGAGTGTCGGATTTACCTTTAATGTTATCTACCCACGTTACTATCACCCTAAATGGATCGTGCCAAGCTTCTTATTTGGTTGGCTGATTGGTGAGCTTGCGATGCATGTAGTGGTAGCCCAGTTATTCCTTGTTTCCATATTTGTATTTTTTGGAAATGTAGAGGGCTTTCTCGGTTCGATTGGAATTGTACTATTTGTTGGTTCATGGCTGACCTTGGCTTACCATTACTTCTCAGGTTTTAAGGCAAAAGTTTTGTTAGATCGTATTGTGATTCCTCATAGGCAAGAAGAAAACCTTAGTTCTTGGAGCCGTCATACCGAGCTGAATCTAACGCGTTTGTTATGGCCATTCTCGAGTTGGAAATCAGATAAGGTAGAAGTGCTTAAAAATATAGTTTATCGCGAGGTGGATAACTTTAAATTAAAACTGGATATTCGACGGCCTAAAAGTGTTGGAAAAAATGCGCCGGTATTACTTCAAATTCATGGTGGCGCATGGACGCATGGGTATGGTAGTAAGAACGAGCAAGGTGTTCCGCTAATGGTTGAAATGGCCAAACGAGGGTGGGTGTCTGTCTCCATCGATTATAGGTTATGTCCAAAAGCAATTTTTCCTGATCATATTGTTGATTGTAAAAGTGCATTGGTTTGGGTTAAGGAGCATATTGAGGAATACGGGGGTAATCCTGACTTTATCGTTGTGACTGGCGGATCCGCAGGTGGTCATTTGTCATCGCTGTTAGCCTTAAGTGCGAATGTAACTGCCTTACAGCCAGGGTTTGAAAATAAAGATACGTCTGTTCAGGGCTGCATTCCTTTTTATGGCATTTATGATTTGATGGATAGCAAAAAACTACAGTCTAGTTTGGCTTTAGAAAATTTGTTGCATGAGGATATTATTAAACAAACGAAGCAAGAGAATGAGCCCTTATACCAGCTTATGTCGCCTATTACGCATATCAATAAAGATGCACCACCTTTTTTAGTCATTCATGGCGACAAAGATTCACTAACCTCCCTAGGAGAGGCGCAATTCTTTGCTAGTATGCTCGACGAGACTTCTATTAATACGGTTGAGTTTGCTGAAATTAGTGGTGGGCAGCACGCGTTTGATGTGTTTAGTTCAGTACGGAGTGATTATGTTTTGTTTGGGGTCGCTGAGCGAATGTGTCAATGGCATCGTGATTATGAACGTTTGCTGAATAACAACGATAAAATTTAAGCAAAAAAAAGCGATGATTTGATGCCGAAAATATCAAATCACCGCGTTAAAAAGGGCATAGTAGGGAGCCCTAGATAGAAAACTGAAATACAAAAACAAAGTAGAAAATAAGACCAGGTAAAATACTTTAAACAAAAAGGCCTGAAGTTTTTTGCTAAAAGTATGTCTTCCCGATGAAAATTATAATAAGTGCAGGGGAGGCTTACTTTGATCGTCCGAAAGGATTACTGGTAGGCGTACTTGGTAATAAATGTGATGCTTGTCACATTTTGTGGCGGTTTGTTTATATGCTATTTTTACTTATCCCCATTGAGCGTTAATACCACGCGCCGTGAACCTCCTTGATTTCGGTGCTCCCCAAGATATATTCCTTGCCATAATCCCAACGCTAAAGACCCCTGTGAAACAGGTATGCTAATAGATGTGCCAATCGTGACTGTTTTAATGTGGGCGGGCATATCATCTTCGCCTTCGAGGGTGTGTTCATAATAGGGCGCATTCTCAGGAACAAACCGAGTAAAATGTTGTTCTAAATCTTTTCGTACATCAGGGTCTGCATTTTCATTAATACTTAATGAGGCAGATGTATGTTGAATAAAGGCATGTAGTAAACCTACCCTTATTGTTGATAGCTCCGGTAGTGCTTCGAGTATTTCTTGAGTAATTAAATGAAAACCACGACTACGCGGTTTTAACTGAATATTTTTTTGATGCCAAACGGACAAAATAATTACCTCAAATTAACTTTTTAACGCACCGTTTTATGCTAATTCACTGTGTGAATATATGTTCATCATGGTTGTCGCTATATCATGGGCTGTGACCTAGTTAACTATAGTAAGTCTTAGCTAAGCTTAGTGCTAATATTTGCATGGTAAAAATGCATGCATGACTAGACCTATGCACAAAAAAGTGAGATAAAGATGGCGGTTTTTTTAAATCGCTAATATAAAAAAGTTCGAATGACACTAACTTAAGACTTATTAATTTTTTATAGGGTGTGCTTTGCGCACCAAAGAAGTTTAATCCAAGCTTGAACCGAGGTTAGACCACTTAAGTAAGTGCCATTCAATCAGACCCCTTGATAACATTAGGAATGAACATGAAAAAAATTTTAGTTGCTGCTTTGGCGCTAGGTTTGGTTGCTTGCCAACCAGCAGAAGAAGAAAAAATTTCGCTTGATAACATCGATGCAAAAAATAGCTATGCGGTGGGTATTAAATTTGGCGAGTCAATGAAACGAGAATTAGCAGAATTACAGCTTAATTCATTTTTTCAGGGTATGACTGATGGCTTCGAAGGAAAAGAAGCGTTACTTACCGCAGCGGAAGTCGATGCAACAATGCAGGCATTTCAAGCGAAAAAAATGGCTGAAATGAAGCAACAATCTGAAGTAGCGCTTGAAGAAAATAAAGTCGCAGGCACTGCATTCTTAGCAAAAAATAAAGCTCGCGAAACCGTTAAAACACTAGAAAGTGGTTTGCAGTATGAAGTGATCACTTCAGGTGAAGGCGATTCACCTTCAGCAGCAGATAAAGTAACTGTTCACTACCACGGTACATTGATTGATGGGACGGTATTTGATAGCTCAGTTGAACGTGGTAGCCCTGCTACATTTGGTGTTGGCCAAGTTATTAAAGGTTGGACCGAAGCACTACAGTTGATGAAAGCTGGCGATAAATGGAAGTTATTTATTCCTGCTGACTTAGCGTACGGCCCACGTGGTGCGGGTGCTAAAATTGGCCCTAATTCAGCGCTAATATTTGAAGTTGAATTAATATCAGTAGAAAAAAATAGTTAGTCCTTTAGCTAGATAGGACTTTCTACATAAAGGGGCCGTGCATTAAACTTGTTTATCGAGTTGTGTACGCGTTCTCTTTAATGATCTATTTACCCCCCATATAATTAAGAATGTTAAAGCCCCTCCTAAAACTCCCCATAAATGAGCATTAATGGCCACTTTCGCGTCAATCATGACTGAAAGATCATTTGAAGCGCCATAGAATTGTTCGAACGAAATTTTAAGTAACATTCCAAGTAGTAATAAATAGCCTATCTTTTCTTTATGCTTTATTTCTTGCAGAGCACTCCAAATAAAAATCCCATGCAGTGCGCCTGACAACCCGACATATTGGGATAGATCAGGTGAAAAAAAATGTACGCCTAAGCATGAAAAAGTAGCGCTGAAAAAGAATGCAAATAAATAGGATTTAGCAGTGTATAAGTTCCCTTGTAAGGCCCATAGCATTGTTAGTGTCGTAATATTTAGTAAAAAGTGATGCAGGTTAGTATGAAAAAAATGAGTACTAATAAAGCGCCACCATTCACCATGACTAACGGGTAGTCTTTTATAAATTAAAGTATCACCAAGCTGTTGTTCGAAAGTGAAAGCGATTAGCGAGCCTAATAGAATGCACAAGGGCGCAATATATTGCTGTGGCGTTAAGGGTAGTGAGAGTGATATTAAGCGGGGAATTGACCTTGTCATAAGTAGATAAGCTAATAATAAAAATATTACTTTAGCAGTATCTTAAATTGATGGGAATTTAATGTGCTTAAAATAGCTGAGTTAGATAAATAGAGCTAAATATTGGATTGTTTTCGTTTGGCGACATATTTTGTCGCTTTGGTTCGTAGTATAGCACCTGTCGTTAAGGGATAACCTTTAACATAAACGTCAGACAGGGCTTATATTATGTTTAGAGTAAACGCATTTACACAAAAAGGTACTAAGTTTCGTTTTCGTATTAAGAGCAATAGCATTCATGAGGTGCGCGATGCATTGAGCGAGATATTTGGTGGGCAGACTATGCGATTAGTGTTGGTTGAGCCTGTTTGAGCATGTACTTCTCTATTCGTTATAGTTTTCGCGTATTGCATCAAGCGCGGTGATTAAGTCGTTACGAATAATTTCAGGGGAGAGTATTTTTGCTTGGGAACCTAAAGACAATAGCCAGTTTTTTAACTGAATGGTTCGCTTTACATCTGCTTTTAGATGCCAAGTCGTGTTGTTGATTTTAGTTAAAGATTGGCTCGTACTAATAGGGCTTTCTTGTAAATCAGTGAGTAAACTGCTGTTTTCGAAAGTTGTGAGCGCTAATGTTAAGGGGTAGTGACTTGAGTCTGAGTGCGCTAACAACACATCCATATTACCTTGGTCAAGATAAGCCTTTATCTTGAAGTCGCTAGGCACATAATTCGGTAGATGACTAAGTTCGATGTGTTCTATTTTATGAATTAAGAAACTTCTAAAATTATTATCACCATCTGTTTTGTGAATATCTTCCTCCTTCTTACCAATTAAGTAGAGTTTTGGCAGCATAATCGCGACCCCAAATGGGTGAAGTTCGTAGTCTTTATTTCCTGTTTGCCCCCGGTAAGATATGTTAACTCGTTTGCCTTCTAGAATTGCACGATAAATTGTGTCGAGTATATTTAGGTCAAACTGTGGTGTTTGAAGGCGTTGCCCTCTTTGAAAAAACTCAACCGAATCTGTTAATCGTTGATAGTGATTATGAGATAATTTTTGTTCACTTTTTTGCAGTTTGGCTTCTGCATTTTGAAAAATACGCTTGAGCTCATGTTGTGTGGAGGTAGGCAGTACTTGGGTTAAATGCTTTTGTGTGACGGATAATGCCAAAGCCATAAAGGCTGGCATGCGTTCAAAGTCATAATTTAATTGCTGGTAGGGGTCTAAGCGCCAGTGACGGCTTTTACCTAAACCTCGTTCAACTAATAAACCGAAGTCATTATCATATTCGTCGTGCTGCTGCTCTTTATTCTCACCTATAGCGCTAATATCATCGAATTCGTCATCATTATTTTTGAGGGCCTCCCCTAAAAGAAAGGTTAAATCTCTTTGGATGAGGCGGTATTGGCTCTTATGCTTAGATTCATTACTATCCAAGTAACCGGCATCATTCAGATGTTGTAAAATTTTCTCGGTGCCGACGCTACTACGCTTGGATTTAAGAAAATTAAGTATTTCTAAGCGTCGAAGAAAAGTGATCACATTCAATCCATTTAAAGCGTTAAAGTTCTAGCGAGACCAATAAAACTCACCACCAGCAGCATCGTACCCAGTATGCGGTAAAAAGTAACTGAATCGGTTTGTTGTAATCTTTTGTGGAATTTCAAACCGAGTAAATGGCCTATTCCTGCACAGGGCAATAACCAGAGTTGGTGTATTAGTTGAAAATCTACGTTTAAATAAATGAATGCGCCGACTTTAATAGCTACGAGAATGGCCCACAAAGCAAAGAGGGTATCGCGAAGCTGGTGTTTGCTAACGTGCATTGCGAATACAGCTGTTAATAGTGGCGCACCGATTAAAGATGTACCGCTGATGTAACCGCCCAGCATTAAAAATATTATATCTAAGGACTTATGCTGGCTCTTGAAGGGCTTATTAAGAATGTATGTAATCGCGTACACCGAAACAATGGTAAATATAATTAAGCCCATTATGGTGGCTGGCAAGGTGATTAGCCCAAAAACACCAATGAGTTTGGGGATAATCATAATGAGCAGGGCTTTTTTTAAATAAGACCAATCAATAGAATCTTCCTGACTGACTCCCATTTTTAGGTGTTGTTTGCGGGCGCGATGATTTTGAAAAAGTATCAAGCCTGAGAAGAAAAGCAGTTGTAGAGAAATAACCGGCAAATACAATAAAGCGTCGTTATGAATTAATAATAAAAAAGGTAGGGAGAGAACGGCACCACCAAAGCCTAAACCAGAGCGGACAAAACCGCTCCAGATAAAGGTGATGGCAATTAAGATACATTGGGTGAGTGCTAACTCAGACATAATTTCTCAAGCCTATGAGTTTATACATAGTGGTTTAAATACATTAGCTATGAAGGGCTCGCTACTTTTACATCCATTTCTGCAGAGTTTGAAACAGAGTCAGGTTCAATTTCAGGTTTTGGGCTTTTTCGATCAACTTTAATGAGTAGCGCAGGTAAAAATAGGAAATCCCAAACTAACGCGATAATAATGGTAATTCCAACCATTAGACCCATTGACGCGTTAACATCAAAACTGGAGAAAGCGAGTACGAAAAAGCCAGAGGCCAAGACAATTGTGGTGGTGATAATCGGCTTTCCTACACGGCTGAATGCATACATGACGGCTTTTTTTGCATCGACTTTGTGATGGTCTCGGGCATGCAAATACTTGGTGATAAAGTGTACGGTGTCATCGACAACGATCCCCAGCGTGATGGCAAAAATAACGGCTACAGCTAAATTGACTTGTCCAACGAAAATGCCCCACAAACCAAAAGCGATACCCGCTGGGAATGCATTCGGAATCAGGCTGATTAAGCCATAACGTAGTGAGCGAAGCGAAATAGTTAAAGTCAACGTCACAAGAATTAAGGCGAGAATAGAGCCTGTTAGCATACTTTCAATATTGCGCTGCCCTATGTGTGCAAACATGATCGAAAGGCTCGTACCTGGCGCGACTAACTCTGGGGCATTTTCTTGTAACCAGGTTTGTGCGCGTTGATCAATGTTAATAATTTCTTGAGCCTTTTGATCTTTGATACGAACAGAAAGTAGCAATGAAGATTTATTGCTGTCGATCTGGTTATTAAGGTCTAGACCGTAGGGTAGTGACATCTCATACAATAAAATGTATTGTGCCGTTAAATCTCTACGCTCAGGTAAACGATACCATGCTGGGTCATCATTATGCATGTTTTGATTTAAGCGCTTAAGGATCTCCGTAAAACTACTCACGTGAACCACTTCGGGCTGCGAAAGATACCAGCTTGCAAAAGCATCAACCTTTTTAAGGTATTCAGGGTCATTAATACCGTTGCTTTCTCCACTGTTAAGCGAATAAGAAATTCCATCAAAGCCTGTTAGGTTTTCTTGGGTATAGTCTGATGCTTGTCGAAATGGAACATCTTCATGGAAGTATTCGACGGTGTTGTCATTTAACTCATTTTTGAAGGTGAAACTAACTAAAATAACTGCCACGATTAGAAGGCCGAAAAATATTGGGTTGTGATGCTTAATTGAAAATGCTCCAATTTTTTCAGAAAGTGTAACGGTATCTCGTGATTTTTTTACCGACATAGCTTTATGTGGCAGCAATAAAACGAGTGCGGGAAAAAGCGTCATGCTGAATAAAAAGGTGATCATGACACCAAAGGCAGAAATACTGCCAAGCTCTTGGAAAGGAGGGGAGTCACTGAAGTTCATACTCATAAACCCAATCGCCGTTGTGAGGCTGGTTAAAAAGACGGGTTTTAGATTAGAAGATAAGCTTTCTTTCATCGCGACAACGCGTGAATCACCTTGTGAAAAATTGAATAGGTAGCCATTCATGATATGCACCGCATCGCATACCGCAAGAGTTAGAATGATCACCGGACAGGTAACATTAATTTGGTTTAATGCGAAACCAACCCAACTCATAAAACCTTCTGTGGCTAAAACGCTTAAGCCTATTAAGACTACCGTGGCGATGGTACCGACAAATGATCGAAGAATGAGTTGCAGTAATACCACAATAATAATAAACATCAGTGGAATGAGGTGAGTCATGTCTTGTACCGACATCTCATTAAACGTTTTGTTGACCATTGTTTGGCCGATTAAGTAAATTTTCAAATTAGGATTATCTGCTTCAAATTGGTCACGTAATGCGCGAGCATACTCTACAAGCTCGTGAGTAGCTTGATCCGCCTCAACTTGGCTATCAGGTAAGTTAAGGTTGACGGAAACAGCGGTTGCATGCGCTTTATTTGAAAGTAATAAATTAACCAAGAGTGGTTCAGCTAATGCAATGTCTTTTAAACTGTTGAGTTTTTCTTGTGAAAGGGTTTCGGGTGAAGAAACTAAATCTTCAACAATCAGGTCATCTTCATCGACCCAGGTGTGTTGATAGTTAGTAATGGAGTCAACCCGTGCAGAGTAAGGAATTCTCCAAGACTCATCGGTTAATTTAATAATACTGCTGAGTGTTTCAGGGGTAAAAACCTTTTCATCTTTTGGTGCAATCACAAAGGTGACATTATCACTTTTGGTGTAGCGGTCTTGGTTGTCTAGGTGGGCTAATAATTGAGGGTTGTCGTCACTAAAGAAAATTTTATAGTCGCTTTCAAAGCGAAGTTGCCCTAAACCAGCACTTAAGCCAGCGATTAATATTAGGCTAAATAAGGCGAGTACTAATCGATACTCTACTAAACGTTCAGGTAAACGTGTAATCATAAAAAATCCTTTTTAGTGGTACTCATTGTTTGTTGGTATCTAGACTACTTACTATCACTAACCTCTCTGTGTCGGTTATCTGTGTCGGCTATCCTGCTTTGCTTTCTCCGCTTCTTCGGCGGCGCGTTTTGCTTCGATCATGGCATGAAAATCAGCCATTTCCTGAATCATCATGTCGGGAGTTTCAAGGCAAATTTGCCCTAATTTACCTGAGCGTAACTCGTTTAAAATAATAGTAGCCGCTTGATGCAGGTCTACTTTACCGCCAGAACGTAAGCAGCCACGTTTACTGCCAATTAATTTAAGTAGCTCTTCGCTGCCTAAGTTCGCACTTTCTAGTTTGTAGCGCTTCTCTAGGGCTTGAGGGTAGTTTTGAGATAAAAAGTCGAGTGCATATAACGCAACTATTTCATACTCCATTGCCGTATCTCTAACCGCGCCCGTAACCGCAAGGCGATAGCCGCAACTCAAAGGCTCTAGTTTTGGCCAAAGAATACCGGGGGTGTCGGAAAGAATAATGCCGTTTTCTAGGTTTATTTTTTGCTGGCGTTTAGTGACGGCAGGCTCATTACCAACTTTAGCAATGGCGCGCCCTGCTAAGGAATTAATTAAGGTTGATTTGCCTACATTAGGAATACCCATAATCATGGCACTAATGGGTTTATCTGAACCTTTTCTATGTGGTGCAAGCTTGCGACACAAGTTATTAATAGTGTTTTTGCGTTCATCAGAGGTTGCAGATAAAGCGAGCGTTTTTACTGTTTCATCTTGTTCAAAGTGCGCTTGCCAAAGTTGTATTACTTCGGGGTCGGCTAAATCTGCTTTATTCAAAATTTTAATATTGGGCTTATCACCTTTTAAATTCTGAATCATAGGGTTTGCACTACTAAAAGGAATTCGTGCGTCTAATACTTCAATCACAACATCCACTTGAGACATGACTTTTTTAATTTCTTTTTGGGCTTTGTGCATGTGCCCAGGGAACCAGTTAATTGTCATGTTTTATGTATGTCCTGCTAAATACTGTGAATAGAGTCGTGGTGAAACTGTAGGCCGCTATTTTGCCATGCTTACACGATTTATCATAATTGAAAAAATATTTATTTAAATCATTCTCCAAAGCCGTCATTACTTTTACAGAAGGCTTTGGAGCACCGAAAGCGATCACCCTCTATTACCCATTGATCGCTACTTCATTTAATTGACGCACTGTTTTGTGCTTTCAAGCGCTGATAGAACGCTAACATTGGTTGTAAAACCTCATTAGGACAATCTTCTTGTAAAAAGTGACCGCACTCTGGGATGGCATGTAGGTCAGCCGTTGGATGAGCCTTCTTTAAACGAGAAAAGGTATCTTGTACTTCTGGTAGAATTACATCATCTTCTGCGTAGATCATACAAAGCGGTTGATCCATGCTTTCCATGTGTTTAGCGACATCTTTAAAGCCATTGATATGAAGCTTGTGGGCTGTTCTTAATAGGGATTGTCTGTCTTCTTTCGATTTAAAAGGTGCTTGGTAAGCTTGAATGACTGGTTTACTCATACGGTGTTTGTTTTTTACACCGAGTTTCATCGAAAATTTGATACCGCCACTTCGGCTAAACCAATTTTTTATACCCGGTATTAATGTCATTGAGACAAACAACTTTACTGCCCAAGAAAAATCATCATAAACAATGGTATCTAACAAAAGGTATGACGCGACTTTTTTACTGTGTTGTTTTGCCCACCACAAGCCAATTGGACCGCCTAAGTCATGAACAACTAAATGCACGCGTTCAATATTCAATTTGCACAGTAAACTATCTATTATGGCTGAGTGATACTTAAAACTATAACGAGCGTTAGGGTCTTTGTCTGATAGTCCAAAGCCGGGTAGATCTAATGCAATCACATTATTAAACTGGGTGAGTGGCATCATCATATGGCGATATAAAAACGATGAAGTTGGCCAACCATGTACTAATAAAATGACTTCCTTATTGTTAGCATGGGTGCCTGCTTGGAGATAATGGACATTAAAGTCCTGGTCTTCCAAATATAAGAAGTTTGACGATATTCCACCGTCTAATACGGCTGAGTTTTCTTGGTTGGTCACAGTGCTAGCTACTGAATTCATGACTTATCCTCCGATAATGACTTCTCACGCATGATTTTATGATAGATTTTTGGGCTTAGTTTGTGTCCACCGATAAAGAAATTACCTTCAGGTGCTTCGTTAATGATGACCCAAGTGTGGTCTTTCATTTTTTCACCAATCACATCAACAACACAGGCTGTTAAGGCATCAGCTAGTTTCTTTTTCGTCTCTTTATCTAAAGCGCCTTCGACAGTATCGAATTGAATAAGTGGCATATGCTGTTCCTCTTTCTTATAAAAAATAGTTAACAGGTGTTAACTTTGGTTTAAATAAAAACGCCTAAAGGCGCTTTGTGTATTGAGTAAAGGCTAGGTATTCAATCCCTCAAACATTCGATTCATTGATTTCCAATAAAGCGCCTTTAATTGCGTTTCGCTTCTTGGCAGTAATCCACTGACATATAGCGAAAAGAAGCCCACATAAGTTGACAGTAATAAAAGTGAAACTTCACTGGCGCTGTCTTGTTTAAGCACCCCAGCATCCATGCACTCTTGAATTCGTTGGGTATCAAAATCAAACGTTGTTTTTGAGTAAGCACGTAACTCTTCGTGACTAGCTAGCTCGTCACGACTTTCATTTTTAATAAAAATAAGCTCACAATACTTTGGCTGTTCTACCATAAAGTCTAAATAATATTGCACTGAAAGTTTGAAGCGCTCCAATGCAGTTTCACCTTTAAGGGCTGGCTTGAGATAACTCATCAACACGGTAAAGCCCTTTTTAAGAATGATATGGAAAAGAGCTTCTTTATCATTGTAATGGCGATAAATCGCAGTAGGGCTAATGTCAGCACAGAGCGCTATTTTTCGCATTGATAGTCCCTTATAACCATCGCTTAAAAATAAGTCTAAGGCGCATTCCAGGATTCTATCTTTAGTAGGGTTTATAGTCTGGTTCACCCTTATAACATCCATGAAAGGTCAATAAAATTACCGGTATAGAGCGCTCTGAAAATGAAATAAGTAACTAAGCCTGCCGGACCAACCATTAATGCTAAAAATAAAATAGGCAGCATCATAAAGTGCGAAATATCATGTTGTTGTGAGTCCAACACAATGAATAAACCAATTAGCAAATCAAATGCTAAGTAATGCAACCATCCAGCTAAAGCCGCACGACGATTAGTAAACATCTTCACCACACCAGAAAGTGAGGCAAAATCCTTAAAGTTGGGTTGTCTGGCATTATCATCATCAAAGCGTTTGCCAAAGAGAAAAAAGAACGTGTATACAGCGCTGATGACTAGAACAATGGCCATGACGATTACCGGCATATATACCCAAAAAGGAAGGCAGATAAGTACTAACCAGCCGATCATGACTAAGCGACTTTGAAATGTAAAAACAGAAGATAAGGTATCTTTCATAATATAACCTATTTTGAATTTTTAAAAATGTTAACAGGTGTTAACATTGATTTCAAGTATAGATCGTGATGTTACTAAATGCTGAATAAGTTTTATTTAGTTTTTATTTAGTTTTTATTTAGTTTTTAGTTGGACCAGAAAAGAACCTTTAATTTATTGAGGAAACCTACTGGCTTTGAATATGATGAAATGCCGTAAAGTATTCTTTAATTAAACGATTAGCCCAAGGTTTTGCGGTCAGTCCCTCAAAATAAGCGCAGTGACTACCTCGATCGGTTAAAACTAAAATAACGTTTTCCATTGCTTCAACGCGTGGCTGGTGTTCATAAACATTATCAATATGGCACACCGGGTCATCTTTGGCATTTAAAATTAGGATCGGAATTTTAATATCATCAAACACTACGGATGGGTTAGAATTTTTCATGTAGTCTTCAGCGCTTTCGTTACCGGCCACTTCATATAAGTGTTGATGAAACTCATGCAAAGTTTGTGTGTCTTTTAAGGCTTCAAATGACGCTAGATGTTGAAACTTATCTGCATTTGGTGTGATAAATAATCGATGCAGTTTCTTGGTCATCATTTTACTGTAAAACGGCACAGCGCGGGTAAATGCATTACGCATATCGTAAGCTGGGCAGTAAGCCACAGCGGCTTTGATCGGAGTATTTGTACCGACGATACCTAAGTAATGAGCCAGCACACCCGAACCAGCAGAAATACCCGTGGCATATAAGTCCGATTGTGGAAAGCGGTCTTGAATATGTTGAACTTGTGCAGCAAAGTCATCGGTATTACCCATTGTGTTAAAGTTTGCTGTGTGTAGATTCATGTCACCATGACCACGGCGTACACAAAGGGCCACACGCCAGCAAAGTACTTCCCTCACGTAGCGTACAAAACCACGCATACTTTGCGGGTTGCCCGATATCGTATGTAGCACTATCATGGTGGGCGTATCTTCAGGTAAGTCTACTCCGAGAAAATCAACACATACTTTGCCCCCATCCTGCATCATTAATTCATCGTGTAGCTCATACTTTAAGGGCTTTGAAAACCCTTTCATAAAACCGAGAGCAATCAATTGAAAGTGGTTGTTAAATAGCCATGGGGTAGCGTAATAACGATTGTTTAAAGCCTTAGTAGCGGAAATGATAGCTTTGTTCAAAGAGGTCGATTGATATATGAGCGAAGGCTTATTAGCAACCTTAGCGAAGTAATAAATGGTAGCGAGAACAAGTATTGCTAAGCTTACAAAAAGTAATGTCATAGGATCGGCCTTAGGTGTCATCACGGTAAAGAAGTACATGCTAAAAGAAAAACCTTACACTGTAAAGTTTAAG
>Ga0209184_1001397_pt1 | contig 16051 bp, 15 predicted proteins | sample EN8Hudsemesocosm_2_FD_184627 | JGI IMG/M metagenome (GOLD analysis project Ga0209184, IMG submission 184627) | Methane-oxidizing microbial communities from mesocosms in the Hudson Canyon - EN8C Hudson Canyon (SPAdes) (version 2) | ecosystem: Environmental > Aquatic > Marine > Cold seeps | place... | reverse complement strand
CGCTTCGACTCGTAATGATAGCGGATTGTATAATGATAATAGTTTAGCACCAGCTTGTGCGGTATCGCCCGGTTCGGCAAATCGATCAACAATAAGACCATTAATTGGGGCAGTTAAAGTAGCGTAACTCATCGTAGTTTCTACTTGTGATAAGGCCTGCTTTGCCGCGGTTAATTCAGCAACAATACTTTGAAAATCAGCGCGAGTTTTGTCAAGGTTAAATTCTGAAACCAATTGTTTTTTAAACAATTGCACCGAACGTTCAAAATTCTGTTTGGCTTCTTTGTGTCGTGCTTGCAAAGCAATAATATTTTGTTTGGCTTGGAGTACCTGTGATTGTAAGTCAGTTTGTTCAAGTTGAATTAACAGGTCGCCTTTTTCAACTTTATCACCGGCTCTGACCAAGATGGTATCGATTCTGGCCAAGATTCTAGATGAAATTATGGTTGCTTGTTTTGCTTCAACACTTGCGGCAACGGGTTCAAAAATGGCATCGGTGCTCGCTATTATTTTATAAGTGTTGTCTCTATCTAAAGCCGAAGTATTTGAACTTTTATTACTATCCTTATTCAACACAGGTGATACTTTTTCATCAAACGAGCCGGCGAGCCAAGCTACCATTAACAATAAAATAGTTAAGGCAATAACAGGGATAAGTATTTTTTGTGCAGTGCTTTTATTTGTCTTGATTTTACTTGCTTCATTTTGAGTCATGACTTTTCCTATGTTAACCATTTTCCTTGGCTTTATCTGGTAACGTATTGTCTGCTAATTGTTTTTGATTTTCATTGTCAAAAACTAATAAATAAACAATAGGAACAACCAATAATGTAAATACAGTTGATGAAATAATGCCAAAAATAATGGCAATAGCTAAGCCGCTAAAAACAGGGTCTAAGGTAATTATTAAATTGCCTAATAGTGTTGTGCCGGCTGTTAATAATACTGGGCGCATACGCACTGAACCTGCTTGAATTAATGCTTCTTTAATCGGCTCGCCTCTATCTCGTGCTTGAGTAATAAATTCAATTAAAATTAAAGAATTTCTTACTACGATACCTGCTAAGGCTATCATTCCTATCATAGCTGTAGCGGTAAATAAGACAGGCTCTGGTGCATTGGCTATTTCACGTTCTCCAAATTGGTTGAGCATAAAAAATCCAGGCATGATACCGATAACTGTTAGCGGAATAGCGGACATAATAATACCGGATAATGCTGCAGATCCAGTTTGTATTCTTAAGACAAAATATATAGCGGTTAACGCAAAAGCAAAAGCAATGCCCATATCACGAAATACCCGAATAGTAATGCGCCATTCGCCTTCACCACTCCATGATAAATTTATATTTTCAGGCAGATGCCAAGTATTACCACTACCACTCGTTAGAAACGTGCGACTCTTCCAGTCACTTGATTGAGTAGGAGGTGTATTGCTTGTTTGACTATCGCTATATTGTAGGTCATTACTAATATCCGCAATGATGGCTGCAGGTGTCCTACCTGAAATATCTGCGGTGACATAGACAACAGGTTTTAAGTCTTTATGAAAAATAGGATTGTCACTGATGCGTTGTTCAAACTGACCTAACTCACCAAGTGAAACCAGTGATTGTGGTGCAATATCAATACCTTGTGAAGTAGTGTTTTGTACAATGCCAGCTTGCCCTTTAATAGTTAATCTATGATAGTCAGACAGTGTTTCTCGTTGCTCAATAGGAAGCTTTATATAAATAGCTAATGGCGTTGCTTCATCATCAACATGCATGTAACCAGCTATTTGTCCTTTATTTGCCACTGTTAAAGTTTGGTTGATATTTCTGGTTGAAATTCCAGATAAAGCGGCTTTGGTTTTGTCGGTAATAAAGCGTAAGGTGGTTTGTTTATCGCCTACAGTTGAGTCAACTTCAACAACATGAGGTTCTTCATTTAGCCTTTTTTCAACGATACTAGCGGCATGTTGCAGTTCACTGTATTGAGTAAATTCGTCACCATAAAGCTCTGCAACTAAGGTACTAAGTACTGGTGGCCCTGGTGGCACTTCAACTACTTTGATGTTCACACCATCAGTGTTTAGTGATAATAAATGCTCTCTTAATCTTAAAACAATTGCGTGGGATTGATGCTCACGCTCTGTTTTATCAAGTAATATGATACGTAAATCAGCCATGTAAGGCGCTTGGCGTTGATAATATTGACGTACCATGCCGTTAAAATCTATTGGAGATGATGTGCCAACGTAAGCTGCAATTGCTTTAATTTCTGATAATTGTTGTACTTTATTTGAAACAACTTTTGCCATCGCCGCTGTTTGCTCTAAGGTGGCATTTTCAGGCATATCAATAATAATCTGAACTTCATTTTTATTATCGAATGGAAGCAGTTTTAGTGGCACTAATCGCATTACTGGTAACATAGCAGCGATAATAAATAATACCAACACTAGCCATAACACTAATTTCCCCTTTTTTCTATTATCTAAAAGTGGCGTTAACAGCCGACGGTAAAATTGACTAAAACCTTGGTTTTGTTCTTTATCTTTACTTAGCTCGACTGCCGACTTAGGCTTTATAAGCTTAGAGGCTAACCAAGGAGTGACTAGAAAGGCGACTAGTGTAGAGCTGATAACGCTAAGCGGTACGTTAAATGCCATAGGAGCCATGTAAGGACCCATCATGCCTGTGATAAAAGCTAAGGGAACAAAAGCTAACACTATGGTTAACGTTGACATTAATAAAGGCACGCGAATTTCGTTTATCGCCTTGACTATTTTATCTTGCAGTGAACCGCTTTTATCTTTTAAATACCGCTCAATATTGTCAACGCCAGTGATTGGATCATCAACGAGTAATCCTAATGAAAGGATCAAGGCGAAAAGTGTTACGCGATTGATGGTGTAACCAAACATTAAATCTAATGACAAGGTGATGCCATAACAAATAGGGACTGCCAAGCCTACAACAACAGCTGAGCGCCAACCTAAAAATACAGCAATAAAAACTACCACAGTAAATACTGCAAAAGCTAAGCTAGTGGTGAGATTGTTTACCTTTTCGTTAGCAGTTTCACCGTAGTCACGCAATACTTCAACATGAACATTTTCAGGGAAAATTGATTGCTGTAGTTCATTCATTTTATCGTGTACGGCTTGTGCTACGGTGACCGCATTACTTCCGCGTTGCTTAGCAATACTGATAGTAACAATAGGATGAACGCCACTTTCTTTTAATGATAAGCCTTTTGAAGAAGTAGTTTGGGTTGAGGGACTGTGAGAATAAAGTTCTTGTTGGTATCCGTTGGCAAAGTCAATCCAAGTATAGTTCTTTTGTTCAGCGGGACCGTCGATGATATTAGCAATATCTTTTAATAAAACTGCGCTGCTATCGATTACACTAATAGGTGTTTGTTTTAAGTCTTCCATGTCTCTAAAAACATCGCCACTTTCAAGGCGGAAAGATTGATTCTCTAGCGCTAAGTTTCCATGATGTTGCAAAGTATTTGAGGTTTGAATTGCGTTGAATACATCACTGATGGCTATTTTTCTTGCCGTCATTTGTTCAGGGTCTAAATTAACTTGAATTTCTCTTGAACGTCCTCCATAGACATTAACTTCACTAGTATTATCTATCGCTTGTAAGAAAGTGGAAACTTCTTCAGCTAAGCGACGTAAATTGTAGTCATCTATTGTTTTGCTATCGCTGCTCCATAAACCAAGCATGACAATAGGTACGTCATCTACTTCTATTGGTTGAATACGCCAGTTATCGACAATAGCTGGAATTTTATTGGTGTTTGAATGAAGCTTATTGTAAGTATTGAGTAATGCTCGTTCACGGTTCTCACCTACCTGAAATCTTAAAGTTACAACGCTTTGACTGTTATGAGTAACTGAGTACACATGTTCAACACCACTCACTTGCGCCAATAACTTTTCTAAAGGAGTTGTGACTAATCGTTCAACTTGCGAAACATTTACACCCGGCGCGCTGACTACAACATCAATCATAGGAACCACAATTTGAGGCTCTTCTTCACGTGGAGTGTAGTGTAATGCCATCATGCCCGCTAGCATTGATAAAATTAGAATAATGAAAGGCACTTTGCTTACTAAAATGTTACTAAGCAATTTAGAGGTGAAATTGGTTGGCGTTTGCATGTTCAGTCAGCTTTCCTTGGTAAGTTTAATAGTGATTATTCAGAAATCACAAAACTGTTGCTGTAAAACTTCCAATAAATATTTTATTTTTTGATTAGCAATTCGATAATAAATTGTTTGAGACTCCCGTCTTGTTTCTACTATTTCACTTTCTCTTAATTTTGCCAAATGTTGTGAAAGCGCAGACTGTGATAAATCTATCTGCTCATTCAAGTCGCCAACAGTAAGCTCTCCATTAGAAAGACAACATAAAACCATTAACCGATAAGGGTTAGAAAGTTGCTTGAGAATAGCTGATACGTGTTGAGCACTTTCCAGTAACTTTGTTTGGTCAGTAATCATATTAAATCCAAAATCTCTACATTAATTATATTTTAGTCTACTATTGAACTTTAATTTAGTAAAGGCTAATATAACTTAGGTAAGAAAAAGTTAAATTAGTAAACTCTAAAGTAGAGGGCAGGATTTTAATACCTAAAACGAGGAGAACATCATGACAGTCAATGAAGCAATTCGTTTAATTGCAGGCACAATGATTTTAGTTTCTTTGATACTCACACATTATCATTCTCCCAATTGGGTATGGTTTACTGCTTTTATTGGTTTGAATTTACTACAATCATCAATGACAAAATGGTGTTTGATGATGACCATTTTGAAAAAATTAGGTTTGAAAGAAAGTAATGCACAATGCAGCTAAGCTTCTCTGATTATAGTCAAACAAACCGTTTATTATTAAAGGAACACTCATGTTAAAAACTATCCCTGAAGTTATTGCAGAGGCAAGGCAATCACTTAATACTATCACTGCAGTTGATGCGGCAAAGAAATGTAAAAATGATAATGGCATTATTGTTGATGTAAGAGAACCTGCTGAGTTTGCACAAAGGGCCGCGAGTAATACAATTAATATTCCGCGAGGGTTATTAGAAATGAAAATGTTACAAATGCATCCAGATGAAAATTTAGCTATTTTTATCCATTGTGCTACGGGTGCAAGAGCCACTTTTGCAGCAGAGCAACTTACTCGTGTTGGTTATAAAAATGTTTGGGTTGTTACCTCAATGCTTGATGATATTTGCTGCGTATTTTAATTCATTAAAAATGATAATTTTTAAATAGGGTGTAAGCGATGAATTCACCATTAGTTATTGACTATTACAGTGATGTTTTATGTGTTTGGGCGTGGATAGCTCAGCGCCGCATTGACGAATTAAATAAGTGTTTGAGTGATAAAATAGAAATACGCTATCACTACTTAGATGTTTTTGGTGATGCGGTAAATAAAATACCCAACCAATGGTACGATCGTGGTGGTTACGATGGCTTTTCTGCTCATGTTGTTGAATCAGCTTTTGTATATGAAGATGCGCATATTAATGCTGATATCTGGTCAAAAACTCGCCCCACGTCTTCAGCTAACCCGCACTTAGTGTTAAAAGCGATTGAGCTGATTTATTCCTGCAAACAAAGTATTGAACTGGCGTTAAAGTTTAGACAAGCTTTTTTTGTTGAAGCCAAGGATATTAGTAATATTGAGGTGCTATTTGAGCTTATAGAAGAATCTGGGCTTGATAGTATGCAAGTGAATAAAGCGATTGTAGATGGCAGCGCCATGGCGAGTTTGATGCGTAACTATCAACAGGCAAAAGCGCTATCTTTAAAAGGTAGTCCCTCTTATATTATTGATAATGGGAGACAAACTTTATATGGCAATGTTGGCTACCGGGTGCTACTGGCGAACATTGAAGAGTTATTAAAAAAGCCGATAAGTGAAGCAAGTTGGTGTTAACCTTATTTTCGAGTAATTAGTTACTAGTAATTAGCTTTGAGTTTCGCAACTCAAAGCATGCTTTGGTTAACTAGTATTGAATTAATAGTTACGAAGACACCATATTGGTTTGTGGGCTTCGTAACTCGCAACTTCTTTTACTCGTTACTGGTATCATACCCAACTCGGCACTGAATCCGCCTTGATTACTTCGTCATAACTAGGTCTTGCTCTGACAACGGCAAATACATTGTCTTTCACCATTACTTCTGGTGCTAGCATTCTGGTGTTATAGGTAGAGGCCATTACTGCGCCATAAGCTCCACAGCTCATAATAGCAATTAAATCGCCTGATTTTGATTCATTAACTTGCCGTGCTTTGGCAAATGTATCACCTGTTTCACAAACAGGGCCAACCACATCGTAAGTTTTAAGTTCTGTATTTGTTTTATCAACTGCCAAAATCTCATGGTGAGCTTCATACATGCTTGGGCGGATCAGATCATTCATACCAACATCTAGAATCAAAAACTGGCGTTCCTCACCTGTTTTAACATAAACAACACTAGAGACTAAAATACCAGCATTACCTAATAAAGAACGACCTGGCTCGACTACTATTTTACAATTTAAATGGCCTAATTGTTTCTTGGCTACAGCGGCATATTCTTCTTTATTTGGGATTGTTTCATCATTGTATGTAATGCCTAAACCGCCTCCGATATCAACCACGCTAATGTCATGACCGTCATTTCTGAGATCAACAACTAACTTTGCAATGCGTTTATAGGCTTCTTCAAAAGGCTCTAGTTGAGTTAGCTGTGAGCCAATATGGACATCAACACCTTGCACTTTTATATTTGGCAGAGCAGCGGCTCGGTTATAGGCAAGTCGAGCTTTACTAATAGGAACGCCGAATTTATTCTCAGCTTTTCCTGTTGAAATTTTGGCATGAGTATTTGCGCACACATCGGGGTTAATGCGAAAAGCGACTGCAGCTACTTTATTTAAACGGGTCGCCACTTGGCTGATAAGTTCAAGTTCTGGCTCAGATTCAACGTTAAATTGGAAGATGCCTTCGTTTAGTGCATATTCAATTTCAGATTCAATTTTTGCGACACCGGAGTAAACAATTTTGTTTGCTTGAATACCGGCGGCACGTGCACGAAGTATTTCACCCATTGATACTACATCTGCACCTGAGCCTAATTTTGCTAAGGTTGATAAAACAGCTTGGTTGCCATTAGCTTTTACTGCGTAGCAAATTAATGCTTCTTGATCAACTAATGCTACAGAGAATGCCTGTTGATAGTCTTTATAATTCTGACTAATAGCAGTGTTTGAGTAACAGTAAAAAGGAGTGCCTACTTGTTCTGCAATATCGCTAAGCGCAACATCTTCTGCAAACATTTTTCCGTTGACGTGTGGGAAATATTTTTGTGTGGTCATCTAGTTATCATCTTTAAGCTAATTCAGCATAAAACAGCGATTAATTTATTTTAAATCGTTACTTTGTTCAAGCTGTATTATTACTTGTTATATCGATTACAGCTAATACTTTATTAAGCTTTCTGATAACGGAAAAATTCTAATTTTCATTTTTATGGCAAATATCATATTTACTAACTTAATCCTTCGCCACAATAAGTAAAGGCTCAAAATATAATAGCGAGCCTTCATTGTTTTACTTATTTCGGATAAATATTATTCCTCTAAAAAAGCAAGTGCGCTTTGTAATTTATCGAGTAATTCAGTATTGTTTAACTGTTGTTTTTCAAGATCAAAATTATCATAAAAACTTGGTATTGATAAACTTGCTTTAACCTCGCCAGCAAAATAAGGTACTGATCCTGTCGCAGCACTTAATACTGTGGCACCACCACCAGGTCCAGGTGAGGTAGCTAATAATACCATGGGCTTATTTTGAAATAGCTTTTGATCTATGCGTGAAGTCCAATCGAATAAATTTTTATATGCAGCGGTGTAAGAGCCATTATGTTCAGCAAATGAAATAATAATCGCATCAGCTTGCCCTAATTTAGCATAGAAATCTTTTGCTTGTTGTGGTTGCCCTAGTAGTACTTCTTTATCTTCGCTAAATAAAGGCATTTCATAGTCATTGATATCTAAGGTTTCTACTTCAACGCCTTCTTTATGTTTGACTTGCGATGCCGCATAAGTGGCTAATTGTTTGTTAATTGATTTTGAGCTGCTGGTAGCAGCAAAGGCTAATAATTTCATAGTATAACTTCCTTTGACAAGTTGATGGTTAGTACTATACATTAAATGTTACATGTAATTAATGTAGTAAAAGTAACAAGACTGTTTCCATATGACTGCAAATGATAAGCAAACTAAATTATTCGATGGCGTTGTGATTTTTACAAAGGTTGTTAATTGTGGCAGTTTTTCTGCTGCAGCAGAAATAACAGGACATTCAAACTCCTATATAAGCAAAGAAATAAGTAAATTAGAAGCTCGCCTCTCGGTACGATTGTTAAATCGTACCACAAGGTCACTTAGCTTAACGCCAGAAGGAGAGGTATATTTTGAACAGTGTCAACAGATGGTGTTTGACGCCCAAGATGCTTTATCCTTGTTAAATCAAGGAAATATAAAACCTAAAGGTAAATTTAAAGTAAGTTGTCCTGTTGCATTTGCGCAGGGATATTTACAAAATATTATATCACAATACATGCAGTTGTACCCAGACGTCCAATTAGAAATAGATTTGAATGATCGTCGTGTTGATCTTGTTCAAGACGGCTTTGATTTAGTAATTAGAGCGACGGATCAACTCGAAGAGTCGAGTTTGATCTGTCGTAAAATATATAGCTGTAAAGCCTACACAGTGGCAAGTAGAAACTATTTGCAGCAATTTGGTAGGCCAAGTAAACCACAGGAGTTATCTGAACATCAATGTATTTGTTATAGTAACTTAAAAGTACCGAACCGTTGGCAGTATGTTGATCTTGAAGGTAAAAACATGCAAGTTGATGTCTCAGCAAAGCTACTATGCAACAGTGCACAAATGGAACTTGCAATGGTACTGGCTGGTCATGGTGTTTGTCGTTTACCTGAGTTCACTATGGAACAGGCCATGGAAGATAATCCACTTGAAATACTCTTTCCCGAATATGCAGCACCTGATATTCATGTTTATGCTATATATCCCAGTCGAAAGCACCTATCTCCAAAAGTTCGATGTTTTATTGATTTACTAATTGAGCTTATGCCTGTAAAGCAGTTACAAGATAAAGCTCAACCATAACGGGATGCTGACTATGCTGAGCAGAGTACTTAGCACAACCGTACCGGCCACAGTTTGTTGATGGTGTTGGTGAGTAGCAGCGATCAAATAAGCATTAACGCCTGTGGGGCAGGCGCTTAAAATTACTAACACGGTAACAACCAAGGGGTCGAGTTTGAAGATATACTGGCTTGTTATGAGCACTAATATTGGCAGCAAAATTAATTTACTGAAACAAGCAATGCTGATGAAAGTTAGCTCTTGTCGTACTTGATAAAAGGCTAATGAGGCACCTAAAATAAATAAAGCTAAAGCAATAGCCGGTTTTGATATTAACGCTAAGCTATCCTGTAATATATTAGGCAAAGTTATACCTAATATATTGACGATTAATCCAGACAATATGCTGATAATAAGTGGATTATTTACTGTTTGCTTGATGAAACTCACCCAATTAAACTTCTTAATTCCATGCTTAACGTTTGCTTTTGCCGAAATAGCGCTGGTTAGGGCAAACAGCATAGCGCTATGAAAAGTGACAATTAAAAAAATAATGCCAGTGACTTGTTCACCCAATGCGGCTAATAAAACGGGTAAGCCGACAATAATCGTATTTGAATAACTAGCACCTAAAGCAAATACAGCGCTAGCGGCACTATCTTTTTTGGCAGAAATATTTCTGTTGTTATGTTGTTTTCCTTTATAAAAATAATAACTAATAAGCCAAGTAAGTAGATAACAAGTTAATACTGGTAAATAAAAAGCAGCGAATAATTGTGGGCTGACTTGATTACTTAAATCTGCTTTTGCCATTTGATAAAATAAAAAGGCAGGAATGCTTATTGAGAAGGTGAATTTACTTATGGCGTCAAGTTGCTCTCTACTCAACCACCTAGTTTTCGTGCAAATATAACCAAGCAGGGCGACGACTATTAAAGGCGATATGATAGAGAGTATGTTCATTAAGTGAGACTTAAAATTAATTGAATTTCAATATTTACTGATAACTTTGCTCGAAGAAACTTTCAATAATAAGCCTTGCGGATTCAGCGTCGATGTTATCTTTTTTTAAATTTTTGTAACCACCACGAGAAAATAACTGCTCTTTTGCATCGGCAGTGGTTAATCTTTCATCTTGAAATTCAACTTTTAAACCAAAGCGTCCGGCAATACGATTACCAAATTTCTTAGCATCTTTTGTTAATTGTTGCTCACTGCCATCCATGTTCAATGGTAAACCAACAACAATGAGATCGGGTTGCCATTCAGTTAAGTAACTAGTGAGAGAATCCCAGTGTGGAATGCCATCATTAGCTTTAATCGAACCTAAAGGGGAGGCAGAGCCAGTGATTTCTTGGCCAACAGCAACGCCAATATACTTTTTTCCGAAATCAAAACCAATGATGGTGCGTTGGCCTACTTGTTTCGCTATTTTTTTAGCCATTATTATTACCTAAAAAATTTTCATATTGTTAGTTCAAGAATAGTATTTCGCTACTCGTAACTATGAACTAGAAACTGCATTACGCATGGCCAATATCAGAAGATAAATGAGCAATATCTATTCCGAGTTTTTCAGTCGCTTTTTGCCAACGTAACTCAATTGGGGTATTAAATAAAATATCACTGTCAGCATCAATAGTTAACCAAGAGTTAGCATGCAATTCAGCTTCTAATTGGCCAGGTCCCCAACCTGCATAACCTAGTGTGACCATAAATTGATCAGGAGCTTTTTTTGTTCCTAACGCCATTAAGATATCTTTTGATGTGGTGATCATAATGTCTTTGCTAAGCGCAAGAGAGCTTTTCCAACCAGATTGCGTTCGATGTAAAACAAAGCCACGATTTTGAGAGATAGGGCCACCGGAAAGTACTAGTTGCTCTAAAGTATGCTCTAACAAAACACCTTCATTTGCACTTTCAGTTCCACTTTCTGTTCCAAGTAAAGTTGCTTGCTCAAGTTGTTTTTCACTTTTGTCATCAGCTGTTTGGTCAGTAGCACTTTTATTGCCTTGTTCATGATCATTTTCTTCAATTTGCTTTAATAAATCATGCAAGGTGATATTGACAGGCATATTGATGATTAAGCCCATAGCACCTTCATCATTATGCTCACAAATATAAGTGACTGTTTTATTGAAGTAATCATCAGCTAGTGCTGGCATTGCAATTAAAAATTGGTTCTCTAAACTTTTCATCTTTTTACCTTATAGGTTGTTCTTGAACATGAAAACTCGTTGTTTCATTACAAGTTTTTGCTCAAGAGAGAATCTAAGTGCCTACGTCCTTGCAGGCAAAGTACTACCTTCAATTTTTTCTGATATTTTCTTCAATGGCATCCATTAGTTTACCACTAATATTAATAGGGTAGGCTGCTTCTATTTCACGTATACAAGTTGGGCTAGTTACGTTGATTTCAGTGACTTTATCACCAATAATATCTAAACCAACAAAGAATAAGCCACGCTTTTTAAGATCGGGTGCGATTGTTTCGGCAATGAGTTTATCACTTGGGCTTAAAGGTCTAGCGACACCTCGACCACCTGCTGCCAAGTTGCCACGTGTTTCACCTTGCGCTGGAATACGTGCTAAGCAATAAGGCATTGGCTCACCGTTGACAATAAGAATGCGTTTGTCACCATCAACAATTTCTGGCATATACTCTTGTACCATAGCGTATTGTTGGCCATGGTTAGTCAAAGTTTCTATGATCACGCCAACATTTGCATCCTCTTCTTTGATGCGAAAGATGGAAGAACCGCCCATACCGTCAAGTGGTTTGATAATAATGTCTTTTAATTCTTGATGGAAAGCTCGAATTTGAACGTCATTTCTTGTCACTAAGGTGCGAGGTGTTAACTCAGCAAACCAAGCGGTAAATAACTTTTCGTTACAGTCACGTAAACTTTGTGGCTTATTGACAATAAGGGTACCTTCAACTTCGGCGCGTTCTAGCATATAAGTCGCGTAAATATATTCAGTATCAAAAGGTGGATCTTTACGCATTAAAATCGCATCAAGTTCACTTAGGGCAATATCTTGTTGATCTGATAATTCATACCAATGATCCTCATCATCAAATACTTTTACTTTTTGAGTGCTGGCACGTGCTTGGCCACGGTCAAGATACAAGTCCTGCATTTCCATGTAATAGATTTCATAGCCACGTTTTTGAGCTTCAAACATCATTGCCATAGAAGAGTCTTTAGCAACTTTTACTTGTGAAATTGGATCCATCACAATGCCGAGCTTTATTTTTTCAGATTGTGCTACTGTCATTTTTATTCCTATCTATATGTTATTTTAAATCGCCAAAACGACATTGCAATGCGGTAATTGCGGTAAGTGCTGCAGTTTCTGTTCTTAGTACTCGTGGGCCAAGTAGAATATCTTGAAAATCAGCTTGTTTTGCTTGGCTTATTTCTTCGTCTGTTAAACCACCTTCGGGGCCTATCAATAGCCTAACTCGCTGATCTTTCTCTGAGGACTCCATTGGTATTGTCATAATAGAGTGCTTGGCTTTTGGATGTAAATTTAATTTTAACGCTTCTGTTTCTTGCTTTAACCAATCTTGAAGAGCTATAGGTTTAGCAACCTCAGGTACTATACAACGACCACTTTGCTCACAAGCACTAATAACAATTTTTTGCCATTGATCGCGCTTTTTAGCTAATCGTTCAGTTGATAACTTTACTCCACAACGCTCGGTAAATATCGGAGTAATTTTATTTACGCCAAGCTCCACAGACTTCTGTAAAGTGAAGTCCATGCGATCACCGCGAGAAATGCCTTGCCCTAAATGAACATTTAATGGCGACTCATTTGCTACAGCGTCTTGACTGATGATTTCAACGCTAGCCTGTTTCTTCTTAACGTCTACTAGTTTAGCTGTGTATTGAAAGGCTTCATTGCCATTAAAAAGCGCAATTATATCACCCTCAGATAAGCGTAAAACTCTAACAATATGACCGAAGGAATCATCAGATAATTTCACTGTTTCATTTAAAATAAACTCACTATTTTGGTAAATACGTGTTTTGGGCATGTCTTTAAAATTTGGCTAAAGGTTTGTGTTTGAGATAGTTAAAACATAAGGGCAGAACTGATAAAAAACAATGCTAGCCACAAACTATTTAGTTTTTGAATTGTTAGAAACAAAAAACCAGCATCCTTGAATAAGAGTACTGGTTTTAGTTTGATATTGCCTTACGGCTGATTACGGCAGGAACTTAGATCCCAGCTGACTTACGTAAATCATCAGCCTTATCAGTTTTTTCCCAACTAAAAGCGGTAAAAGTATCATCGCCAACAGTCATTTCAAATGGATCACGACCAAAATGACCATATGCTGCTGTTTGCTGATACATAGGGTGTAATAAATCTAACATTTTAGTTATGCCGTAAGGACGTAGATCAAAATGTTCCCGTACTAGCTCAACTAAACGTTCTTCGCTAACTTTACCTGTGCCAAATGTATCGATAGAAATTGAGGTTGGATCGGCAACACCAATAGCATACGACACTTGAATTTCACAGCGCTCTGCAAGACCTGCGGCAACGATATTTTTAGCAACATAACGCCCAGCGTAAGCTGCGCTACGATCGACTTTTGATGGATCTTTACCTGAGAAAGCACCACCACCATGACGAGCCATGCCGCCATAGGTATCAACAATAATTTTTCTACCGGTTAAACCACAATCGCCTACTGGGCCACCAATAACAAAACGACCTGTTGGGTTAATATGGTATTTAGTATCTTTAGTTAATAACTCTGCAGGTAGAACATGCTTGATAATATTCTCCATTACCGCATTAACTAAATCTTCTTGTTTAATATCAGGATTATGCTGAGTTGAAAGTACAACCGTATCAATGGCAACTGGTTTATTGTCTTCATAGATAAAAGTTACCTGCGATTTAGCATCGGGGCGTAACCATGGGAGAATGCCAGATTTACGCGCTTGTGCTTGACGTTCAACTAGGCGATGGGCGTAATACAATGGTGCAGGCATTAAGGTTTCAGTTTCGTTAGTTGCATAACCAAACATTAAGCCTTGATCACCAGCACCTTGATCTTCAGGTTTAGAACGATCAACACCTTGAGCTATTTCTGGAGACTGTTGACCAATTAAATTCATAATGCCACAAGTTTCACCATCAAAACCGACGTCAGAAGAGGTGTAACCAATATCACTAATAACATTACGAGTGATTTTTTCTAAATCAACCCATGCGTTCGTGCTTACTTCACCTGAAATAATAGCAACCCCAGTTTTAACCATGGTTTCACAAGCAACACGGGCAAACTTATCTTTGGCAATAATGGCATCTAATACCGCATCAGAAATTTGATCGGCTATTTTATCTGGATGACCTTCAGAAACAGACTCTGAAGTGAAAAAGTGTATAGACATAAAACCTCAAAAAACAGGTATTGAACACTCAATATTGAGTGCTATTTAATTGTTGCTAAGTGTAGCGGCTTTGGATAAATAGATAAAGGTTTTTACGTCTAGACGGCTAAAATAATTTAAATGATACAGATTGCTCAAATAATTCGGTGGACAGGTTATCTAAAAGAAGTGATGGTTTAGAGCTGAAAAATTCAATGTTACATGGGTAATCAAAGGTAGTGCAAAGTTGGTGTTTTTGTAATTGACGTTGTAATTCATTCGTAACAGGTGCTGCAGTATCCATCACTTTAATACTATCACCGCAAATTGTTTTAATCTTTTGCAATAAAAAAGGGTAATGAGTGCAGCCAAGTACAATAGTATCTACATCTTTATTTATTAATGGAGTTAAGTAATGATTAAGTAAAGTTTCACACTGCGGGCTATTAATCTTGCCTTGTTCAATAAGTTCAACTAAGCCAGGGCATGCTTGGATAATAATGTCTACTCCGGTGTTGAATTTATCAACTAAAGCTAAAAAGCGTGGATTATTTGCTGTAGCTTGAGTGACCAAAACACCAACTTTTCCATTTTTGCTATAGATAGTTGCTGGTTTTATCGCAGGTTCAACACCTATAATTGGAATAGTTATTTGCTTGCGTAACTGATCTATCGTATTTACTGTTGCGGTATTACAAGCAACAACCAATGCTTTTACTTGTTGTTGCAGTAACTTTTCAGAAAGAGTATTGACCCTTTCAATAATAGAGTATGTTGTTTTATTACCATAGGGAGCGTGTAGTGTATCAGCAACATAAATCAGTTTTTCATAAGGTAGTTGTTGTTTTATATGCTTGGTAATAGATAAGCCACCTATGCCAGAATCAAATATTCCTATTGGTTGATTAATCACTAAAGTCATACATTTATGGTTGATGTAATAATGTTGCTAGAATTGGGTTATAAAAAGAAGTTCTTCCAAGGTGCCGCAGTAAACCGTAGTCCTGAACACCGTGTGTTCAGGGCGGAAATATCATTTTAACCGTAGGCTTCCCGATACGAGCCGGGCTTGCACAATAGCTAATAATCAACTCCCTAGGGTAAAACTTATCGGCTCAGGGACATAGTTACTTACAAACACCCCAGAAGAGCTTTCATTATAACTGAATTTTAATTAGGAATAAGCTTTTTTTAACTGGTTTGATTTGTTTGCTTATTATTTAACTACTTCTATACTTATCTATTCTAATTTAGTTAAAAGATGACCATATTTGATGATTATTGTGCTTAATGTGTGAATTTTAATCGAACAAGTTATTTCTATCAAATAACAGTTGACGCCAGAATATAAATCTCTACAATGCGCTCCAGTTCCAAGGGGTTCAGGCAAAAAGCTTAACCAACTGGATGTTTTGATAAGTTATCTACTTTCATTTACTGAGTATTAGCTAACTAAACGTTTCAAAATGAATTGTTCT
>Ga0209184_1001396_pt1 | contig 16053 bp, 13 predicted proteins | sample EN8Hudsemesocosm_2_FD_184627 | JGI IMG/M metagenome (GOLD analysis project Ga0209184, IMG submission 184627) | Methane-oxidizing microbial communities from mesocosms in the Hudson Canyon - EN8C Hudson Canyon (SPAdes) (version 2) | ecosystem: Environmental > Aquatic > Marine > Cold seeps | place... | reverse complement strand
TTGATAACGGCCTTAGCAAATAACTTGATTGCTTGGGAGGGGCTTAGTCCTATTTCATCACAAATATGAGTAAACTCTGTTTTTAGCGTGGGATCAATACGAGTACTAATGATGTCTGTTTTCATTGTTCAAGCTCCATGATTGTTAGGCAATAATGGATTATTGTAATTCAAATAGTGCTTTTTGTATGCGCAAAACTAGCTTTTTGTTATACAAAATTAATAAATTAGGATACTGAATTAAGTAAGATGAAACCAGCCATACGCCAGTACGTCATCATTACAGCAAATTATTGGGCATTTACACTAACAGATGGTGCCTTACGCATGTTAGTTGTCCTGTACTTTCATCAGTTAGGATACAGCCCTTTAGAAATTGCCAGTTTATTTTTATTGTATGAATTTTGCGGCGTGATTACTAATTTAATAGGAGGATGGTTAGCCGCACATATTGGCTTAAATAAAGCGATGCATTTAGGCTTAGCATTACAAATAGTCGCACTTTGCATGATGTTAGTTGAGCCCGAACAGCTAACTATTTTATACGTCATGATGGCTCAAGCGGTTTCAGGTATTGCAAAAGACCTGAATAAAATGAGCGCTAAAAGTAGTATCAAACTTTTAGTGCCCAACGATGCGCAAGGAAAATTGTACCAATGGATAGCCTTATTAACGGGCTCTAAAAACACCTTAAAAGGTATCGGTTTTTTCTTAGGTGGGGTCTTATTAAGTCAATTCGGTTTTAGCACTGCAATAAGCGGCATGGCAGTGGCTTTAACGCTTGTTTTATTAGTGAGTCTTAGTTTGTTAAGAGAGGATTTAGGTAAAGCGACTTTTAAGCCTAAATTCACCGACATTTTTTCCAAAAGCGAAGCAGTTAACCGCTTGTCAGCCGCACGATTATTCTTATTTGGCGCGCGCGATATTTGGTTTGTCATTGCACTCCCTGTTTTTTTGCAAGAGCAACTTCAGTGGCAACATACAAGTGTGGGAGCCTTTCTAGCCAGCTGGGTTATTGCCTACGGTTTTATTCAAGCACTTGCACCTAAAATAACAGGCTTACAAAAAGGCAATATTCCAGACGGCAAAACCGCGTGGTTTTGGGCCTTGGCTTTGTTAATTGCAACACTGTTGATAACTGCTTTATTGGCATTAGACTGGCAAGTTGAGGAAGCATTAATCCTTGGTTTATTTGTTTTTGGCGCTCTGTTTGCGATTAATTCCTCGGTACACTCTTATCTAATAGTCGCTTATGCGCAAGAAGACGGTGTTTCTTTGGATGTTGGGTTTTACTACATGGCAAATGCGCTAGGGCGATTAATCGGTACGTTGTTGTCAGGTTGGATTTATCAACGTTTTGGTTTGGCTGCTTGTTTGTTAAGCACAGCCACTTTTATTTTGATTACTATGCTGATATCCCATAGATTACCTAGGCATTCTGTGGTGAAATAAGGATTGTATCTATAACGCTTGAAAATGCAGTTTTTTCAACCGTCATTCACGCTTGACTATGAGCATAGGATGACGTTTTTTGTGTTGTTCTGTGCAGGTGGGTAATGAGAAGTTACATAGTATGGGAATACTTAGATTAACAAGCTGAAATTGATAGATACAGAGCGTGCGTAGAAAAAATCATGACTTATGCGATTAACTAAACAACAGCAAAATACAATTATCGATGTCGTGCAGGGTGCTACAGATAAGACAACACAAGTTATCTTATTTGGGTCTAGGGTTGATGATAATAAAAAAGGTGGCGATATAGACCTATTACTTCTTTTTGAACAGGAAGTTGCTCAACCAGCCGCTCTTTCGGCAAAAATAAGCGCACAATTATTCAGAGCCTTCCAAGGAAAAAAAGTCGATATATTATTATCCGCGCCAAATTTAAAAAAACTCCCCATACATAAAATAGCGCAGGAAAAGGGAATAGTACTTTTATGATAGAGCTAGAAACAAAAGAAAGGCTGATATTTTTAAGTAGAGTTGTAAAAAAAGAAATAAAACATCTTAAGTATTCTGCTAAAAAATTATTTGCAACAGGATTTACTGTCGAAAAAGCAGAATCTTTAGCACATGATGACGAGCTAGCAGAACAGTTAGAAGTCTTTACGAGTCGGTTTTGTCGATTGCAAGATACAGTTGGTGACAAATTATTACCCACTTGGCTAAGTGTGCTCAACGAAAGAACCAAGACGGCAATCGATAACTTAGATAAAGCAGAAAAGATTGGTGTACTGCCTTCTGTTGAATTATGGTTAGAGCTCAGGCAAATACGCAAGCAAATGGTCCATGAATATATTGAAGATTTAGCTATATTGACCAACGCAGTACAAACCAGTTATCAGCAGCTTGATTTTATTATTAACGTTGCTGAGGCAATTATTAGCGACCTTGAAAAACGTAAAGTCATATAAAAATGAATAGAAAAGCAATTATTAATGCCGTTAAAGTTATTATTCTTAACAACGCAAAGCCAAGCAGAATATGGCTGTATGGCTCAGAGGCAAGTAATGAAGCAACGCAGGTAAGTGATATAGATATTGCTTACCTTGATACGCATGGCGATGGGCTAGAACGATCCATTACGTTTTCTGAAATTAAAGCGGAAGTAGAAAAGCTTTCCACCCTAACAAAAATCGATATATGTAATATAGCATCAACCGAAGAACGCTTTAGTACAAGAGTTAAAACAACAGGCAAAGTGTTATTCAGCGAAAGTAAGCCATTAAGAGCAGAAGATGCTATTTACAATTACACCAAAGCGCTAACAAAATTAATCTCAGCTCAAGAAAGTAAAAATCGGTTAATTGAAGCTGAGCTGGAAGACATGTATTTAGATTTACTGGTAAAACGCTTTGAATTTACTTATGAAATGTCATGGAAAGCGATCAAGCGCACCCTGAATATGCTGGGTATTGAAGGCGTAAAAAGCCCGAGAGCTTGTTTTAAAGAGGCGTTTTCTCAAGCTATGCTAGCAGATGAAGCCATTTGGTTAGATATGATTGAAATGCGTAACTTATCCGCACACACTTACGATGAAAGTGAAATTCAACAACTAGAAGAAAAAATATCAGCCTACATTGTTGCTTTTAAAGCTTTATTAAAAGAGCTAGAAAGACAAATAGAGATTGCTTGAAACATTGTTTTTACATTCATCAACAGGATGACCGCTACTATAAAATTAAGGGAACAGCGCATACTGGGCCGCAGTCTTTAGACTGCTTTTAAAATGTAACCGTTCAGATCCCCCACCTAGAAAATATCAACATACCCCGTCATTCCTGCATGCTGTTAGCAGGAATCTATACTCCGCATGGATTCCCGATTAAACACTTCGGGAATGACGATATTTTTATGAGGGTCTGTGAACAGTTACTTTAATATAGCGTGCAGAATAGTATGAACGATAAAACAACGCAAAAAAATATAAAACTAATAGTCCAACTAGCCGAAAATAACCCAGAAGTAGAAATAGTCTGGTTATATGGCTCAAGAGCGAGAGGTAATGCACATAGTCAGAGTGATTATGATTTAGCTATTGCCTTTAAAACCTATATTGAAGATCCGATAGAGCGTCGCTTAAGACCAGAATTACTCGCACTAAAATGGTGTAAACAACTCAATAACCAGTTATCAATTATAGATATTAATCAAGTGCCGCTGCCATTAGCTTATACTGTAATACAAGACAATAAATTACTCTATAGTCAAAATGACTACCGCCGAATGGTAGAGGAGCAAAGAATTATGTCTAAATGGGAATTAGATCATATTTATCATCAAAAACACTATGCTTAATACCTATAAAGACGCGATTCAACAGCATATTAATGAGAGTATAGAAGACTTAGATGATATCTACGACATCTTACAGCAACGATCTTGGACAAGAATTGAACGCAAAGGAGCAGAAAGGTTACTGCAAACTTTAGTTGAATCCTGTATTGGCTTATCTAAGCATTGGTTAAAACAACAGAATAAAGTATTACCTGTTGATGCCTATTCTGTATTTGAGAAATTAATGGACTTACAGTTAATATCCTCAGATGATGCGGAAGAATGGCAGCGTATAATAGGCATGAGAAACGCAATCGTGCATGATTACTTGAATTTAGATGAAAAAGTTATAAAGGCTATTGTAGTAGGTAAAATGTATCTTAAATTACATGCGTTTGCTTTAAAAATTTGTGACGAATTAAATGGATAAATAAAACATTATTGGAGGCAAAAATGAAATTTTTAGATGTACGAACTGACTTTGCATTCAAAAAAGTATTTGGTAGCACCGACTCAAAAGAGCGACTGATTTCATTCCTAAACTCAATTGTTTATAGAGATAGTGGCAATAAAATTACTGATTTAGACATTGTTGATCCTTATAATATTCCCAAGCTAAAAGGAATGAAAGATACCTATGTTGACGTAAAAGCTATTTTAATGGATAAAACCACCGTTATTATTGAAATGCAGGTACTTAATCATCAAGGATTTGAAACACGTATTTTATATAATGCCGCTAAAAACTACTCCATGCAACTGGTTAAAGGCGAGCGTTACGATCTACTGAAGCCTGTTATAGCCTTAAATATTGTCGATTTTGATATGTTCAACGACAACGAAGAGTTGATCAACTATTTTAAAATGATCAATAAAAAAGACTTTACCGACTATCATGATGACATCGAACTTATTTTTGTTGAACTCAATAAATTCACCAAAAAAGAAAACGAATGCCAAACAAACTTTGATAAATGGCTGTATTTCCTAAAAAATGCAGGCGATATGAATTTTATTCCCCAAGATTTACCAGAACCCATAAAAAGCGCCTACTCCGTCAGTAATGAAGCAGGAATGAATGCTGAAGAGTTAGAGTTGCAGCATAAAAAACGTGAATTTATTGCCATAAACCGAGGCTCATTAACACTAGCTAAAAAACAAGGTATGGCTGAAGGTATGGCCGAGGGTATGGCCGAGGGTATTGAGCTAGGAGTTGAACAGGGAATAGAACAGGGTATAGAGCAGGGTATAGAGCAGGGAATTGAACAAAATAAATTAGAAATGGCACGGCAGATGAAAAAAGAAGGGATGGATCATTTTCTAATTAGCAAAATAACGGGGCTGTTATTAGAAGAGATAGAAAGTTTAGGCAAGAAGGGCTAAATGATAAATGTAACAAAAACATACCCACCAGATAAAGAAAAATACAAGCAATATGTCGATGAAATCTATGACAATGGCCGTTATAACTAAAAACGGACCACTTGTTAGGCAGTTAGAAAAACGATTAGCCGCTTAAATTGAAGGGGTAGGTGAACGGCTACCAATTACGTTGTCGGAAATTAAAGGAGAAGTAGAAAAGCTTTTCACCCTTATAAAAATCGATATATGTAATATAGCGTCAACCGAAGAACGCTTCAGTACAAGAGTTAAAACAACAGTAAAGTACTCTTTAGCGAAAGCAAGCCATTAAGAGCAGAAGATGCTATTTACAATTACACCAAAGCATTAACAAAATTAGGAATGATGTATGCGTGATTTTAAAGCCATGCCAAAACTTAGTATTACAAGTGCAACCATAAATTAAGGATGAACATGAATAAGATATTAGACAAAGAAATAGAAGTAGCCACAAATTTTACTAAGACAGGAAAATTAGTAGAAGCTGAAAAAATTTATTTAACAGTATTGGGTAAAGAGGCTAATTATCCGCCTGCGCTTTATGGTTTATCCGTATTAGCGGATAAAATTAATGATCAAGAAGTGCGTGAAGACTTATTACGACATGCGATTAATGGATTAGCTAAGGCGATAGAGCCGCAGCTAAAAAGTTTAGCAGCGGCTTGGTTGACTGAGTTAGCTGAAAGCCTAATAAAACAGAATAAAACTCAAGCGGCACAAGAAGCTATTTTAAGAAGTAAAAAACTAATCGAAGAAAATTTGTAACTAGTAATATACCCATCACACTTGAAGATACAGGGCTTCCACTCCCCGTCACTCCCACATGCTACCCAGTCAAGCGTGGGCACAAGCTTTAGTGGGAGTCTAGTATTTTAAGTAGATCCCCGCTAAAAGTATGCGCGGATGACGCTTGAAAAAACGGCATCTTTAATTGTGATGGGTATAGGTATAGATTCCTGCTAAGAGCGTGCAGGAATGACGGTGTAAGGTAACATGTTTTAGGTAGTGGAAATAATAGCTACGGGCTAGTGAGTTGAAATTAGCGCCCTTTAGTTATTATCTCTAACAACACCAGGTAAAGCACCTAACTGCTGCTCTAAATAAGTTCCTGTTGATTGCAACTGCGCTACAATCGAATCCATAGCGTTAAATTGTCTATATAGCCGAGCCTCAAGAGAGTCCATTTTTTTGCTCAATGTGGTGCGTTGCTCTGTTAAACGATCAACACTTTTATTTAAACCCTCAGTACGAGAGTTAATAATACTATCAGAATCTAAAAATTGAGAGATCAGGCTATCTAAGGTATCTGCAATACCACGGTTAAAATTAATAGAGCCACGGTTGCCCGCTATTCCCCCAGTAAAATCTAAAACCATACCCTCTGCATCACCGGTACCTGTTAATAAAGAACCTAAGCCATTAGCCGTTCTTCCTCCAATCGTTCCTGTAACATCAGTTCCTTTAATGCCTTCACCTACAGCAAGCCCTAAATCAGTAGCACCTTCACTTAGAGTAATTTGGATGCTCGATTTACTGCCATACACAGCAGACGTAATATTAAGTTGTCCGTTATCAAAACCCACTAATACACTCGCGCCATTCTTCTTTAAATTATCACTCGCATTAATTTTAGATTGTAATTCAGCCGCTAAATCGGCACCTGAGTTATACGCTTTTTGCTCCAAACTAATCGTACCAGAGCCAAAACCATCAATGATAAAACTTAAACTGTCATTAGCTGCATCAATGGTTAAAGGTGAACCAGCCAAATCTGCTAAAGCAGGTGCAGCACTACCCGTTAAAACGCCACGGCTAGACATGGTTTCTAAATTAACGGCATAATTATTTGAAACCGTATTCTTATTCGATGTCACATAATTAACTTGGCTATCAGTTGTTTGCCCTTGTGCACTAAATAATTGTGCTAAAACATCCCGGTTATCAGTCAAACTAGACTGCAACTTAGCACTATCTAAAACCAGCTTGCCATGTCTATCGGTGGTAATGCCAATAGTGGCTAACGAAGAGTTGTTTCCTTCTGCATCGGTTGACGATGATAAAAGCAACTTACGAACTTGTGATTCAACACTACGAATTGTGGAATCACCTAACAAAGGGCTAGCTTGCTTAGTTTCTAAGTTATAGCTGCCTAATTGCGTTAAAGTATCATCCAATTCATTAAATTTTTCTACAAAAATACCGACTGCTTCAGTAATTTTAGAATCATTCTTAGAGATAGAAATGTTAACAGGCGCGCCAACTTCTGTTGTACCTTTTAACGTAAAAGTAACACCCGAAATAGTAGAACTTACCGCATTAGAGGCACTTGTAATATCCAAGCCATTTAAGGTGAAAGCTGCATCCTGTGCTACCATATTTTCAGTTAGCTGGCTATTAGCCGATTCAGCAGGATCTGGGTTAAAGGCTAATTGTGACAAACCGCTATTATCAGTATTGCTGCCATCAGAAGCATCAGAAACAGAAATTTTAAGTCCGTTTTCCTTACCTGTCTCATCAGAAGTAAAAACTAACTTAAAGCCTGAACCATCATTAACTAAACTCGCGGTAACACCAATATCCGCTTCATTAACTGCATCACGAATTCCCTGTACACTATTATCTTCACTATCAATTGTAATAGACTCACTGGCTTTATCAGCATTAGCAATAAAACTATTACTATCCGCATCAAAATGACCAAACTCAAAGGTTAAACTTCCCGTACCGATAGGAGAGCTGGTTTCAGCATAGCTGCTAGAACTGATTGACTGCGCTTGTGCAAGCTTGCTAACTTCTAATGAGTAATTACCTGTATTTGCAATACTAGAGCCACTTGCAGTAACAATATCTTCATTAGATGAATCGGTATTAACATCCGAAAAGGTGCTGGAGTACTTTAACTGTGAAAGAGAGCCTTGAAAAGTCGATAAAGAAGACTTAAGTGTGCCGTAAGCAGATATTTTAGAAAGTAAACCTGCTTCACGCTTATCAATACGTGATTCACTAGGCGCGCGCTCAGCTTCAAGAAGACTGGTAACTAAGCCGGGGATATCAATACCTGATCCAATACCTGCAGTTGAAATGGAAGCCATAATAGTTTTACCTCATGCTAGGAGCGCTTAGTGAATTAAAAAAGTCAGAGCGTTTGATTAAAATCAGTACCCTTATTAAGAAAGGGGGGGTAGAGACTCAAGTGCGTGTGAGTCAGAACCAAAGGGTAGTTACCCCGTTGCTATAAGAATACTCATCGCCGTCATTCCCGAGTTTTTTATCGGGAATCCAATGTTAATGCCGAGATCCCCGCTTAAAGCTTGCGGGGATGACGTGTTGTTTTGATTTTCTAGATGTGGGTATCAGAGGTGTTTTTTTATAACTGATTTCTTCGCACGACTCTTTTTTCCTCACCCGTCATTCCCGAGTTTTTATCGGGAATCTAGTGTTAGTGCCGAGATCCCCGCTTAAAGCTTGCAGGGATGACGTGTTGTTTTGATTTGCTGGATGTGGGTATCAGAGGTGTTTTTTTATAACTGATTTCTTCGCACGACTCTTTTTTCCTCACCCGTCATTCCCGAATTTTTTATCGGGAATCCAGTGTTAATGCCGAGATCCCCGCTTAAAGCCTGCGGAGATGACGTGTTGTTTTGATTTGCTGGATGTGGGTATCAGAGGTGTGTTTTTTATAACTGATTTCTTCGCACGACTCTTTTTTCCTCACCCGTCATTCCCGAGTTTTTATCGGGAATTTAGTGTTAGTGCCGAGATCCCCGCTTAAAGCCTGCGGGGATGACGTGTTGTTTTGATTTGTTGGATGTGGGTATCAGAGCTGTGTTTTTTATAACTGATTTTTTTCGCACGACTCTTTTTTCCTCACCCGTCATTCCCGAATTTTTTATCGGGAATCCAATGTTAATGCCGAGATACCCGCTTAAAGCCTGCGGGGATGACGTGTTGTTTTGATTTGTTGAATGTGGGTATCAGAGCTGTGTTTTTTATAACTGATTTCTTCGCACGACTCTTTTTTCCTCATCCGTCATTCCCGAGTTTTTTATCGGGAATCCAGTGTTAATGCCGAGATCCCCGCTTAAAGCCTGCGGGGATGACGTGTTGTTTTAATTTAGGGTATCACGTACTGTTTTTTTGTATCTTAGGTAATCAGTATTAAGCCTTTAACTGAATTAATAATAAACCAACTGGCGTGGATTCATCGTTTGGATTCAATTGAAGCTGCCCATCTAATTGCTTGGCAATTTTTAATGCCTCCTCATTAGGAATTTGCCTAATCAACTTTTCAGTTTTAGCATCAGTGACTTTTACCACCGTTTGACCGCTATCTGTATCTACACTAAATAATAAATCTCGGCTAGCAGAACTCACATAAGAATTAATTTGCTCTACAGCAGCATTTAAAGACTCGTCAGAAACCTCTAAAGGCTTTTTGCGTTCCTCTTTTTCAGCTTGCTGTACTTTATTTATTTTCTCAGTCGCTGTTTCCTTGCCGACTTCTTCCGAACGTGCCTGATTAGCTTGCTGAGGGCTTGGCTTTGTAACAGAGTCTGGTTGTACCAAAGGGCTCTGTACAGACATATTGTCACTCATAATCTTTACCTCACTAAATAATAAATATATTGTCTAAATTTTTGCACTTAGACAAATATTTAAAGGAAATTTTAACATTTTTATTACACCTCCATATATTTTAAGTGCGGAGATGGGTGTTAACGGTGGACTCCCTTCAGCCCCTTAGGGAGTGAAGGGAATCGTAAGCATAAACGTGATTTTCAAATAACACGTCATTCCTGCATGCCCCTAGCAGGAATCCATTCGTTAAGACTAGATTCCCGATAAAAGGCTTCGGGAATGACGAGGTTGTTGGAGAACAGTAATGAAAAATAAACCCCTCATAACCCACTCCCCTACAAATCCCCATTCCCGTCATTCCTGCATGCCCTTAGCAGGAATCCACCATTAAAACTAGATTCCCGATAAAAGACTTCGGGAATGACGAGGTAGTTGGAGAGCAGTAATGAAAGAATAAACCCCTCATAACCCACTCCCCTACAAATCCCCATTCACGTCATTCCTGCATGCTCTTAGCAGGAATCCATTCATTAAAACTAGATTCCCGATAAAAGACTTCGGGAATGACGGGGTGGTTGGAGAGCAGTGATGAAAGAATAAACCCTTCATAACCCACTTCCCTACAAACCCCCATTCCCGTCATTCCTGCATGCTCTTAGCAGGAATCCATTCATTAAAACTAGATTCCCGATAAAAGACTTCGGGAATGACGAGGTAGTTGGAGAGCAGTAATGAAAAATAAACCCTTCATAACCCACTCCCCCTACAAATCCCCACTCACGTCATTCCTGCATGCCCTTAGCAGGAATCCACCATTAAAACTAGATTCCCGATAAAAGACTTCGGGAATGACGGGGGGTGAAATAACAGCGGAGTATCGAGATAAACCTAATTAACTACCCTAATAATGATAAGACACCTTGTGGTAATTGATTCGCTTGCGCTAGCATCGCTGTACCGGCTTGTTGCAAGATTTGGTTTCTAGTTAACTCAGCCGTTTCAGCAGCAAAATCGGTATCTTGAATACGTGATCTTGCAGCACTTATATTTTCTACACTGACTGATAAATTAGAAATAGTAGAGGTAAAACGGTTTTGTATCGCCCCTAAATCAGCTCGGTTAGAATCAATATTTGCCAGTGCGCCGTCAATAATATCAAGCGACCTAGTCGCGCCAGCAACAGTAGAAATATCTAAGCTGTCGACTGTTTCTAAGCTACTGGCTTGAAGTGTATTGGCTTCTCCACCTATCAAGCCTCCCTCAGCACCTGCGAGTGTAGATTGAACATTAAATGAAGAGGCAGTTGATTTAAACTCAATATTACCCCCGATAACCGTTGAGTCAGCATCCACACCTTCTTTCCCAGCACTTAAATTGATTGCGGCACTCGCATCGCCACCCGTGACTTGCATGGTTACTTCATTATTAGTTGCCGTGTTGGCTTTTGAGCTGTTAAAGTTTTCAATATTTATGTCAGCACCTGAATTGTCAGTCAATTCAATAGCGGATTGATCGAGATTTAACTTTGCAACGATTCCTGTTTTACCCGTTTGATCATTAATAGAAGTAGCCAGTGCGCTTAAATCAGTTTCAGACACATCGGCAGAAATACTTGTGCCATTTAAATCAAATGAAACCACGCCATCTTCAGATAAAGCACTGATTGTTGCAGTCGTTTTAGCGCTAGCGGTAACGCCGCTAGTGCCAGACACTGCATTAATATTTGAGACAATGGCTTTTGCCGAGTCATTGGCTGCCACATCCACCGTAGTAGAGCCAGTACCAGAAAGGGTTAAGGTTTGTGCTTCTACAAAGTTACCTGCTGTTGTATCAGCATAAGCAACACCATTGGTTGTGCTAGCGTCTGAATCTTGTACTGCATTTAAAATACTGCCTGCAGAGGCTGCAATATCCGATTGAATAGCAATGCCAGGATCTAGGGTAATGCTGTAAGTACCAACTTTAGCAGCTGAATCACTGGTTCCGCCTTCCGTAACTGTTTCGCTGCCAAAACCAATTGTGCTCGTTGCTGTTGTTGATGCAGTAATAGCGCTTGTCGCTAAAGTAGGGACGGCACTTTCAACTAAGGTTTCAGTGACACCCACTCCTGCATCAGTTCCTCCAACGCTTGTCCCTTTGCCTGCAGTTACATCAAAACCACCCCCTGCAGCAACTGCACCTAGAACATCTAAGTCAGACACAGAGAGGGCTGCTCCATTGGCTCCAGTAATAGTAAGACTGGTTCCATCGGCAACAGCCGTAACGCCAGCAAGCGTGCCGCTATTTGCAGGGAGAGCTGCTGCTGTGTTAATAGCTTCTGCCATAGCGGTAGCTTTTTGCTCATCAGTCGAGCCTGCAAGATCTCCAAGGCTGGTTGTAATAGCCGCTGATCCGTTAATTTTGAATGTATAATCTGTTCCTGTAGAGCCAGAATTAACAATGGCGGTTGCATCCAAATTTGCTGCCTGGGTAGCGCCGTCTTGAGCTTGGAGTGTCGCTGTGCCTACTGTGAAATTGGCAATTTCAGTGACACTCATTGAGCCACCGCCATCGGTAGTCGATCCCCCTAGCACCTCAAAATTAGCAATATCTTCTTGGGTGCCAGTATCATCAAAATTTTCACCAAGATAGACATTCACATTATTACCATTAACTATGGCTGTTACATCTGCAATGCCAGCATCAGTAATTGCTTGCGCAACATTAGCGGCTGTAGCGGGTTCATCTATAACACCACCACCAGTATAAGCAATAGTCGAAGAAATATTTGCTACTCCACCAAAATCAAATTCAAACGATGTGGCATCATCTGAAATATTACTAGCAAAGTTGCCTAATGTGAATCCTGATCCCGCCCCTGCATCGGTATAGGTTGAGGCATTGCTTTGGTTGACGGCGGCTCCCGATGCGGCTGTTACAGTTTCAGAGGTGCCAATAGCGCCATCAAAGTCGAGAATACTACTTCCATCATCTTCATTGAAAGTTAATGAGCCACCTGTCGTTGCTGTTCCACCTTGCACTTCAAAGTTAGTGATTTGAGAAATGGCTACATCACCGCCTGATCCGTTTGTCACTGTAACAACTCCAGCTGCATTACCAAAGGTAAATCCTTCACCGCCAAAATGGGCTGCAAGTTCCGCATCTAGGTTGGCTCCAGCCTCAGTTGCATCAGCCCCTAGTGCAAAATTAACAGAAGCTGTTGTTCCGCCTATTGTTAAGTCAAATTGCATATGTGTAGCATCACCCCCCGTGTTTTGTGTAATGGTATCTATAGTAAAGCTTTCTGTGCTGGTTAAATTTCCAGGAGCAGCGTTTGTAGTACTGAGCTTGGCGGCAGCTGCGGTATCTCTTATGCTTACATCGGCCAAATCAAGTACAGCTATGCTGTCGTTTGTAACATCAAAGCCCCCGCCAGTATCGGCAGTTCCACCGATTACATCAAAATTTGTAATTTGGAAAGTATCAGTTCCTGCGCCAGGTTCCGCATCATCCGATGCAATTGTTATATCCACACCTGTACCACCATCAGCTACTGCAGTAAAGCCGTGATTGCCCAGTTCTGTAACTAAGTTAGCTTGTAAATCAGGACCACCAGGACCACCCGTTGCAACAGATAGACTCTCCGTTCCTGAGTTTGTTGTAATATCAAATGTCATATGAGTTGCATCATTGGCTGTATTCATAGTGAAATTATCTATGTTAATGACACCATCAACGACTGGAGTGCTTGTAAAAGTATTTGTTGAACTGAGAGCTGCGGCACTCACTTCATTGCCTGACTCCGTTAGCGTATCGGTCGAGACATCGAGTCCAACAGTCGATGTAACATCCATACCTCCACCTGCAAGTCCGTCGGCATCATCACCGCCTGTTACATTCATATTGGTAATATTTAGATCTTCAGCACCACTAGCAGATGTAATCGTTACTTTAGTCGGGTCGGTTGTAATGTCAACTGCAACTGATGCTGCAATATTACTCAAGCCTTTTTGGACGGTTATTTCAGCATCAATGGCAGTGGCAACAGCCGCTTGATCGGTAAGGTCAACGCCCGTAATAGCAATGGTTGTTCCGCCCAAATCAAAACTAAGGCCATCAGCATCACCATATGAATTTGATGCGAAGTTGCTTAGTTCAACAACAGTGTCGTCTCCAGCATCTATAGCAAAGTTATCAATAGTGATGCTGGCATTATCTTCAACAGAAAAATTCTCAATGCCTAGATTTGTGCCCGAAGTACTACTCAGTGTATTTGTAGTGGAGTCGAAAGATAAATCAGAATCACTATTTGCGGAATTAATAGTTGAAACTGCAGAATTCATAGCCGCGCCGAAATCAGTAGCAAAGCTTGCTGCGTTGTAGGTTAAGTCTACTGATGCTGATTGGGTTGTTGCTGCATGATCAGTATCGCCTGTGCTAATGTCAAATGTGATTACATCACCGTCCTCAATATCAGTAAGGAAACTAGCGCCTATATCAAACGCAACGCTGTTGTCTGCAGTAGCAGTAACGCCGTCAATAGCATCTAGTGCCGCGGCAATTGCAGCGGCATCTTTAGGTGTTCCTGTTGTACTGTTGATATCTACTGAGCCTATTGCTGCGCCAGCGGAATCATTAACCGTTACGGTTTGGTCTGAAATTTCTTTAGCGGCTGCCGCCGAGATGCTTGCGCCTGTTGCAGTTGCACCACTAGCAGTACTGGTAACATCGACTGCATTCCTGCTTGTTGCGACTTCTATGCCCCGGATATCATTTTCGGTGTTGGTCTTTGCAATACCTAGGCTATCAGAAGTTGCTTTAGAAACAGATACATCAATGGTTTCACCGGCGTTAGCGCCGACTTGAAATTGTTCCGATTGGAAAGAACCATCTAATAATTTAATACCGTTAAATGAGGTGGTATCAGCAATTCTATCTAATTCTGATACTAATTGGTTAACCTCAGATTGTAAGCTTAATCTATCTGACGATGAATTGGTTGCATTTGAAGACTGTACCGCTAGTTCACGAATACGTTGTAAGATATTTGTGCTTTCTTGTAATGCGCCTTCAGCCGTTTGTGTGAGTGAAATGCCGTCGTTAGCATTTCGGCTGGCTTGTGTTAAACCGTTGATTTGTGATGTCATACGATCAGAAATCGCAAGGCCCGCTGCATCATCTTTTGCGCTGTTAATACGTAAACCAGAAGAAAGTCTCTGCAATGAGGTTGTTAAGCCGTCTTGCGATTTAGTTAGGTTACGCTGTGCATTGAGTGATGGAATGTTGGTGTTGATTCCCATAGCCATGATAGTTCTCCTGGTTGATCAAAGTGTGAACATTAGTAAAAATGCGCAATTTATAATTTATAAAGCCATTACTAATGTTGCTGGTAATGACTTGTCTCAGTAAGTTTATCGGGAGGCTTTTGGGAATCTTTAATGTTTTTTTTATTTTGTTGTTTTTGTTTCTTTTCATTACGTCATTCCCGGGTGTACCCAGCGTCATTCCCGAAGTCTTTTATCGGGAATCTATGCGTATTGGTGGATTCCTGCTAAGAGCGTGCAGGAATGACGGTGTTTTTGGGGTTTTGGTTTGTTGCGATACTTGGTATGGTTGTTGTGAGGCTGCGTGGGTGAATTGAGGTTTTTCTTCATTACGTCATTCCCGGGTGCTGTTGTCGGGAATCTATGCGTATTGATGGATTTCTGCTAAGAGCGTGCAGGAATGACGGTGTTTTTTTGGTTTGGGTTTGTTGGGGTGCTGGGTGTGGTGATTGTGAAGATGGGCGGGAGAATTGAAGGCTTCCTTCATTATGTCATTCCCGAGTGCTGTTATCGGAAATCTATGTGTGTTGGTGGCTTCCTGCTAGGAGCGTGCAGGAATGACGGTGTGTTTTTGGGTTTTGGGTTTATTGCGGTGCTGGGTGTGGTTGTTGTGAGGATGGGTGGGTGAATTGAGGTTTTTTTTCATTGCGTCATTCCCGAATGCTGTTATCGGGAATCTATGTGTGCTGATGGATTCCTGCTAAGAGCGTGCAGGAATGACGGTGTTTTTGGGGTTTTGGTTTGTTGCGATACTTGGTATGGTTGTTGTGAGGCTGCGTGGGTGAATTGAGGTTTTTCTTCATTACGTCATTCCCGAGTGCTGTTATCGGAAATCTATGTGTGTTGGTGGATTCCTGCTAAGAGCGTGCAGGAATGAACTGTGCTTAATGTCAACTTATTTTATCTTTAAGCATACTCATTTGAGAATGGCTGGCCACTTTTTATCACACCAAAAATTTGGCGAATAAGTTTGTGGGCAATGGCTACTTTGA
>Ga0209184_1001395_pt1 | contig 16067 bp, 11 predicted proteins | sample EN8Hudsemesocosm_2_FD_184627 | JGI IMG/M metagenome (GOLD analysis project Ga0209184, IMG submission 184627) | Methane-oxidizing microbial communities from mesocosms in the Hudson Canyon - EN8C Hudson Canyon (SPAdes) (version 2) | ecosystem: Environmental > Aquatic > Marine > Cold seeps | place... | reverse complement strand
AATTTCTTGAACCAAGCGTTTTTGCACTTCTTTTTGAATCCAGCTCACCTGTTCAGGCAGCTCCAATTGCAGCAATCTGTAAACCGCTAACCGGGTTTGCACCTGGGACTCATCCTGACGCTCCATTAATTTAAGGTTAACACTGGTTTTGGCATCCACTAACGCCGGAAACAAGGTCACCTGAATGCCCGCTTGTTGCAGCTCATAAGTTGATGGCAGCTCAACCTCTTCCCACGCCGTTATTTTTTCCCGTTCAAAGTCGTTTCCTTTCACTTGAACCACAGCGTTGGCTTGTTCGCCCACTTCCTCGATCAATTGACGCCAGTCACGGCCTTGCACCAACAGTCGATTATCACTGCCCAATACTTTAATGTTCATTAGGTAGTGTTTATCGACCTGCTGTAAATTCCAATCTACTTCACTCACCTTAATGCGCTTACGCTGATAGATAAACTGTGACAGCACAACGTCCAAAGGCTGATCCGAAACCTGATTGGCCATTAAAAAATCATCAACAAAATCCGGTACTGGCACCAGTTGTTTACGAATAGGCTTAGCCAGGCTGCGCACCATGGCAATCACCTTCTCACGTATCATGCCCGGCACTAACCATTGCAACCGACTCACCGGCAGCTGCTTCAACATGGCCGCCGGCACCGAGACACTTACACCATCTTCTAAGTGTAAAGGCTCAAAACGGTAGCTTAATGGGTAAAGCACACTGCCCTGGGTGAAATGATCAGGGTATTGTTGTTCGGTGATGTGCTCGGCGCCGTGTTGCATTAAAAAAGATTTATCGGCCTTTAATAAATTGGGGTCTTGTTTTTGATACCATTTCTCAAAACTAGCAGTAGATGAAATTTCCGTAGCCACCCGTTCACTGTAAAACTCAAATAGGCGCTCTTCATCCACCACAATATCGCGGCGACGACTTTTGTCCTCCAGCTCACTTAAATCTTCGATGAGCCTTTGATTGTATTTTAGGAAGTCGCCTTTTACGCGAATATTGCCCTGCACCAAAGCTTCACGAATAAAGATATCGTGACTTATCTGCTCATCAATATTGCCATAACTTACTGCCCGTTTAGGCACGATCACCAAACCAAACAGGGATACCTGCTCATAGGCCATGACCTGAGCACGTTTAGTGGACCAAAAAGGCTCCATATAGGTTTGATTTATTAAGTGCTTGGCCAAAGGCTCCAACCATTCGGGCTCAACCTTGGCGTTCATGCGTGCATAAAGTTTGCTCGTTTCTACTAATTCGGCGGTCACTACCCACTTGGGACGTTTCTTAAAAATACCCGAGCCAGGAAACAGCAAAAAACGCCGGTTTCTCGCCCCTTTGTAATCACCTTCATCGGACTTCTGCCCCACATGACTTAACATGCCCGACAATATGGCCTGATGAATAGTGCTATAAGACGCTGGTGTCGTATTCTGAGTTAACTTAAGGTCTTTACATTGCAGTTTTAATTGATGGTGAACGTCACGCCATTCGCGCATGCGCATGTAATTTAAAAAATGTTTTTTACAAAAATTACGCAACTGGTTATTGGTACAGGCCTGACGCTCTTCCTCGAAACGATCCCAGATATTAACCAGGGTTAAAAAGTCACTGTCCTCATGCTTGAATTCTGCATGTTTTTGATCGGCCGCCTGCCGGCGCTCCTGTGGACGCTCTCTTGGGTCCTGAATGCTCAAGGCACTGGCAATAATCATCAATTCAGATAGGCACTTGCGTTTACCTGCCTCAATCAACATGCGCCCAATACGTGGGTCTACCGGCAAGCGTGATAAGGCTCGGCCCACCTCATTAATGTGATTGCCGGCAGATATGGCACCCAATTCTTTTAATAGGTTATAGCCGTCTTTCACAAAGCGACTATCTGGGGCATCCACAAAGGGAAACTCGCTAACATCCCCCAACCTTAACGACAGCATCTGCAAGATGACCGCCGCCAAGTTAGTGCGCTGGATTTCTGGATCACTAAATTCAGGGCGACCATTAAAATCTTCTTCACTGTAAAGGCGAATACAGATGCCCTCACTGATTCGACCGCAACGCCCTTTACGCTGATTGGCGCTGGCCTGAGAAATGGCCTCGATGGGCAGTCGCTGAACTTTTGAACGATAACTGTAGCGACTAATGCGCGCCACACCAGAATCAATCACATAACGAATACCCGGCACCGTGAGCGAGGTTTCGGCCACGTTTGTAGCCAGAATAATCCTGCGCATGCCCGAGACCGGGTTAAATATTTTATTTTGTTCTTTACTGCTTAAGCGCGCGTATAAGGGCAAAACTAGTGTGCTGCGCAGGTTGGCTTTTTTTAATACCAACGCCGTTTCACGTATTTCACGCTCGCCACTTAAGAACACCAGCACATCGCCCATTTGCCTGCGCCGGGAGTCTTCCTCTTCTAATTCTTCCACCGCTTGCAATATGCCCTGATACAGATCCCCTTCATTCTCTTCTGCGTCCTCTTCCTCTTTGCTCTGATCTAATAAGGGGCGGTACAGGGTTTCCACCGGAAAGGTACGCCCGGAGACTTCGATGGTGGGGGCATTATCAAAATGTTTGGAGAAGCGTTCCACATCTATGGTGGCCGAGGTGATAATGACCTTTAAATCTTTGCGCTTCACCAAGAGCTGCTTTAAATACCCCATTAAGAAATCGATGTTTAAACTGCGTTCGTGGGCCTCATCGATGATAATGACACTGTATTTATTAAGGTACTTATCGTGCTGAGTTTCCGCCAATAAAATACCATCGGTCATGAGTTTAACCAGCGTGCTCTCGTTTGAGTTGTCAGAGAAACGAATCTGATAACCAATTTCATTGCCTAACTCGACTCGTACCTCTTCACTAATACGCTGTGCCACCGAACGAGCCGCAATACGCCTGGGTTGAGTGTGAGCGATTAATCCAAACTGGGCGAGCCCTAACTCCAGGCATATCTTGGGGATTTGCGTGGTTTTACCAGAGCCGGTTTCACCCGCGATAACCACCACCTGATTTTCATCAATCGCACGGCGTATGTCGTCCCGCTTTTGACTGATGGGCAGGCTGTCATCAAACGAAATATGAGGGGTGGAATTTAGACGAGTTTGAGCCAACTCTACATTTTTAACCACCTGCTCTGACAAGCGGTATATTGCATCATCAAAAGGCTTGCCGGCTTTGCTCAACTGCTTAATTTTTGAAATATTGCGCCCAAAGGCAAAGCGCTTTTGCACCATACAAGCAGGGATTAATTGTTCAAGTTGTTTCAGCTGTTCTGTCACTGTGTATCAAACCCTGCTGGTTAAATAATTTATGCACTGAATCTGTATTCAATGTCTTTGGAACGAATTTAGTTTTTCTAACGACACTATGCTGCCTTTTGGGCAGTGCCACTATTCGTCTAGGAGCAACTACTTAGGACTTTTTCTGAGCCCATCACCCACTGTACATTCTGAACAATCGACGATCTTTGCCATCCATGCGTCTGCGTCATACGACCCACATGGATGTGGGAAATGCCGTTTTTGCATGGAGCAAAAAACGGCCGTACATCCTGTACCATCAACGCTCTTTGCCATCCATGGCACCGCTTCATACCGTACATCCTGTACATAACGCAAAACGCCCTCCTAGGAGGGCGTTATTTTAACTGTTTAGCCGTTATGACTAGGCAGTTTCTTCATCACGTAATTCACGACGCAGAATTTTACCTACGTTGGTTTTTGGCAGATCATCACGGAACTCAACCAGCTTAGGTACTTTATAAGCGGTTAAACGTTCACGGCAGAAATCGGTAACGTCTTTAGCGGTTAGTTGAGCATTGGTACTTACCGCAAAGATTTTAACTTTTTCACCGGCCACATCATCAGGAATACCTACCGCAGCACACTCAACGATATCAGGGTGGCTAGATACCACGTCTTCAATTTCGTTCGGGTACACATTGAAGCCCGACACAATGATCATGTCTTTTTTACGGTCAACAATTTTCATGTAACCGTTTTCTTGAATAACGGCAACATCACCGGTTTTTAACCAGCCATCTTCGGTAATGGTTTCGGCAGTGGCTTCAGGACGCTGCCAGTAGCCTTTCATTACCTGAGGACCTTTCACACACAACTCACCGGCTTCACCTAACGGTAAATCCTTGCCATCTTCATCGATAACTTTACATAAAGTATTTGGAACCGGCAGACCAATGGTGCCCAACTGAGCATGGCCAGGAGGATTAAACGAAGCAATCGGCGATGTTTCTGTCATGCCGTAACCTTCAGACACTTCACAACCGGTTACACTTTTCCAAGTGTCGGCGCCATTTTTGGTTAATGCCATGCCACCAGAAATGGTTAGCTGTAAGGAACTGAAATCCAGCTTCTTAAACTCTTCGTTGTTGCAAAGACCCACAAACAAAGTATTTAAACCCAAGAAACCATGGAAATCCCACTTCTTCAATTCCTTCACGAAACCAGGTAGGTCACGAGGGTTAGGGATTAAAATATTATGGTTACCAGTTTCCATTAATACCATACAGTTAACGGTGAATGCATATATGTGGTAAAGCGGTAGCGGCGCCACAACATTTTTAACACCTTCACTTTCGCCCGCTTTATTCAAGCCCATAACAAACAATGGATGCGCCTGACACATGTTGGCGATCAGGTTGCGGTTGGTTAACATGGCGCCCTTGGCCACGCCCGTGGTGCCACCTGTGTATTGTAAAACACAGATATCATCCGGTGTAACATCTAATAGGCTGTATTGAGATTTGGAACCTTGCTTCAATACATCTAGTAATTTCTTATGGCCAGGTAATACAAAAGGTTCCACTTCCTTACGTACATTTTTGATCACAAAGTTTACTAGGGTACGCTTTAGGGGGCTGCAGAAGTCACCGGCTTGGGTCACGATAACTTGCTCAATTTGAGTCTTAGGCACAACACGATCGGCTTTACCCGCCATTTGCGCCAATACTACCAGCGCCTTGGCACCCGAGTCGTTAAACTGGTGCTCCATTTCACGCTCGGTGTAAAGTGGGTTTGTGTTCACCACGATTAGGCCTGCGCGCATGGCGCCAAATACCACAACCGGGTATTGCAGCAAGTTAGGCAGTTGAACCGCAATACGGTCGCCTTTTTGTAAATTGGTGTCATTTTGCAGGTAAGCCGCAAAATCAGCCGATAAACGATCCACGTCTGCATAGGTAAGAGTTTTACCCAGTGCAGTAAATGCCGGACGGTCCGCGAACTTTTTTACGCTCTTGTTGAATACTTCAACAACGTTCTGGTATTTATCAACATCTACCGTTGCTGGTAAACCTTCAGGGTATCGATCGCTAAAAAAATTATCGTTCATATTGCCTCCACTTAATATCGCAAGCCTACCACTGTACTTATTGTTGTATATATTATGTACAGTAGTTTTTTGTAGTGGGCCAGATTACCAGTTTTATAAACTCCAGAAAAGCCCCAATGCCGCTGTGTGGCTACTCTGAAGGTAATATTTGACCATGGAAACATATGACCAGGAAAAGTCTTGTTAATATGTACTCAAATTTTATTCCGTGTGGTACATATAGGTAAAAAAATAAGGGGTAGCTACATGATCGAAAAGATAATTCAGGGCGTTGACGGCCATCAAATTCAAGTATTCACTTGGGAAAATGAAAATCCCAGCGCCTGGATCCACATTAATCATGGCATGGCCGAACATGCCAAACGCTACAATGCGTTTGCCGAACAGCTGGTGACGGCAGGTTTCTCTGTGGTGGCCCACAACCACAGAGGGCATGGTGACAGCGCCACCACCCACGTGGGCAGCTATGGCCAAGCTGCCAGCTGGTCAAACGTATTAAAAGACCTAGAAACCGTTCGAGACGAGATCTGCGGCCAGAGCCTCCCATATTTCATCTTTGCCCATAGTATGGGCTCATTTATCGCCCAGTCTTATTTAAGCACTTGCTCACGTAAGATAGATGGCTTGATTTTATCCGGCTCAAACCTTCAACCCGCTTGGCTATCCAAGGCTGGTCGATTTGTGGCCAGCATCGAACGCATACGCCTAGGTCGCGACAGTAGCAGCCAGTTATTACAGTTTTTATCTTTTGGCTCTTTCAATCAAGCCTTCAAACCCAATCGCACCGAATATGACTGGCTGAGTACCGACAGCGAACAGGTGGACAAATATATATCCGATCCTCTGTGCGGGTTTCCGTGCAGTACCGGATTATGGCATGAGTTTTTAAACGCTTTGGCCCAGTTATTTAAGAAAGGTAATTTAAAAAACATACAGGCCAATTTGCCTATTTTAATCATCGGGGGCAGCCAAGACCCAGTGGGGTTAATGGGCAAGGGCTTAGCCAAACTGGCAAGAGCCTATGAAGATGCCGGGCAAAAACAGGTAACCCTAACGCTTTATGAAAATGGCCGCCATGAGATGCTAAATGAAGTGAATGGGGACAAGGTTGGCCTGGATATCATTGGCTGGTTACAAGCCCAACATCACGCGGCATAAGCTGATTTAAATTCGAAGCTGGCTAAGAATCTTCACTGGATTTAATGGTTAGCCAGCTGGCCAATAAGTCCCTTAACAAGGCTTTTTTATAGGGCTTGGCCAGAAAATCATTCATTCCCGCCTTTAAACACTGATTCTTCACATCATAAAACGCATTGGCGGTTAGTGCGATGATAGGGGTATCTTGATTAAGCCCCTCTTCAGAGCGAATGGCTTTAGTGGCTTCGTAACCGTCCATATTAGGCATTTGCAAATCCATGAAAATAAGCTGATAGGAAAACTGGCGACACATCTTTAATGCCTGCACACCGTCCACCGCCACATCCACTTTCAAGCCAAACGTGGACAACATTTTTAGCGCCACCTTCTGGTTCACCTCATTATCCTCCACTAACAAAATGGACTCACTAAACAATTTTTGCTCTTCGCCGATGACCACTTCCTCGGGTTGGTCAGCCTGCTTAGTGACACAATCCCACACGTATTGGCAGATAAATCGCGACCCTTGTTTGGACGCACTTTGCACCAACAGTTGGCCGCCCATCTTTTCAACCAATTGCTTGGAAATGGCCAAGCCCAAGCCGGTACCACCATATTGCCGGGAGATGGAAGCGTCTTCTTGTTGAAAGGCATCAAATATTCGATCCAAGTTATCCTGACTGATGCCCTTGCCCGAATCACTGACCACTATATTAATTTTGACCTTACCGTTGATAAATTCAACCGCTTCCACCGACAGGCGCACGTAGCCTTTTTGGGTAAACTTCACCGCATTACCCAGCAGATTCATAAGCACTTGCCGCAAGCGAGTCTCATCGGCATTGATGGTTAAATGCTCAATTTCACCCAGCTTTAATTCGAAGTCTAATTCTTTGGCGGTGGCGATGGCTTTAAAACCATCTCCTATGCGACGCAGGCTGCTATGCAAATCGAAAAAGCGGTTCTCCAATTCGATGTTGCCTTGCTCAATTTTGGAGAAGTCCAGAATATCATTGATCAACCCCAGCAAATGATCCCCTGAGGAGAGAGCAATCTCAACATACTCGTCCTGCTCTTTGCTCATGGTGGTGGACTGCATTAATTGCAACATACCCAGCACACCATTCATGGGGGTACGCAACTCGTGGGTCATGACCGCTAAAAATTCACTCTTGGCTTTGTTGGCCGCTTCCGAGGCTTCTCGAGCACTGATTAAACTTTCCACATAATGCTGCTGCACCTCTTCAGACTGTTGCAGCGCGCCGGCCAGAGTATTCACCCCAACCTGTAATTGCTTCACCTCACCACTGGCTAATTCATCGGTACGGGCACTGTAATCCCCTTGCGCCATACGATCTACGGTATTGGAAAGACGGGTGATTGGATTAGCCAAACGAGCCGCACTGAGCCAGGCAATTAAGGCAGAAATTAGCATGGCTACCATGGCGATCAGCAAGGCATGCATTAAGATTTCATTTTGGCGCTCTTCCATGAAGGCTTCTGACAATCCCACCCGCACTTGTCCTAATACCTTTTCCTGACTGTCTTTACCAAACCAGTCCTCTTCATCACTGAGCACATCGTATTGGATGATATCGGCCTGATACCAGCGCAAAAGGCCCTTATCATCCTGATGATCATGTTTAACAAAATCTTCGTCGCTGTGGCTATATAACAGGCCACCGGAAATATCTTCTATCTCGATGAACTGCACATCCTTATCTTCCAACAACACTCGAGTAAGGGGCGAAATAATGGAAGGGTTGCCGGTTAATACAAAATAATCGGCGGTAGACGCAAGCTGTACCGCAATCAACTGCCCCTTATTATCCAACTCTTGCTGCACATCCTGAATACGGGCATTGATGAAATAGCCGCCAAGAATAATAGACAAAACCAATGCCGGGCCCAAACCCAGTAACAGAATTTGTCCATAGAGGCCCCAGCCATTTTTTAGCTTCATGGCATGACCCCTTCTATGGCCTTGCCCACTTCCTTGGCATCTCCCACAACGATGTTTAATGAGCGCGCCACCTGAGCATTAATACTCACATTAAAGTAAGGATTGCTTATACGCTCTGGCCAACTGTCATTTGATTTTAATAGGCCGGTGACAGCCTTTAGGGTTTCCTGCACGCCCGAGTAGGTACTGGCCACCGCGCCAGCCCTCACGTAACCCTTATCAGGCCCCACCAAGGGCCTACCCGCGCGGTAAAGGCGCATAAGGATGCTGCGAATATTGGTGGCGTTATAGATGGCACTATCATTGAGCGCCAATACTAGGTCGGCATCTTTTAGGGTTTTTAATGCGTCACGCTTCCAGTTTAATGGGTCGTTTAATTGAGTCGTTAACAACTGAAACTTTAACTGGCTGGCAAGGTTTTTTAAGTTCGCCAATTGCCCCTTAGCTTGGGCGGAATAAAAAACGGCTATGCGCTTGGCGTGTGGGGTTAGCACTTTAATTAAAGACAGTTGCCGCTCTAGACTGGGGGTATTGTCCAACAGTGAAAATATCCTATTGGGAAATTGTGCTCTTATTTTTTGTGCGGCTGCAGGGGTTAGAAACAAAGCCAGAATAGGTTGGTTGGTTTTAGGGCTCGCTAGCAAATTAGCCAGCGCTTTTGGCCCAATGGTTAACCAGCGGTCCACCTGGGGGTTACTGGGTAAATCGCTCACGCTATGTAAAGAGATCTTTAGCTCGGGCACTAAACGCACTAGATGCTGATGAAAGGATTTAGCCTGATCACTTTTACTGTCCACCAGCAGGCCTGCCGTTGCCCCCCAAGAGAGTGCGGGACAAAGCATCAGAGTAAGTATTACTCCTAACAGGTATCGATTTAATTTCGAGCTTTCCATGCCCCGACGTATCACTCCTTATTGTGTAACTGGCTACACCGAATGGCCTATTATGCCCGCTTGCCCGCCAACCTGCTTGCACTAATCACAAACAGAGGTCTTCGGCATAAACTTTTTATTCAAATACTTCACGATATCTTCAGATTCGTACAACCAGCGCGTGCCTTGCGAGGTTTCAATGCGTAAACATGGCACCTGGGCGCGGCCACCACCTGCAATCAATTCATTTTGGTATATATGGCAACGCTTGAGGCTTTTAACCGTAATGGCAACATTGAGCAGCTTAAGGCGACGGCGAACTTTTGCGCTATAGGGGCAGGTGTTTAGATCGTACAAGGTCAGGCAGTTAGCCAAGCGCTCAGCTCGCTGCTGATCACTCGCAGTGCGCTCCACGGGAGCAGTAAAAACAGAGGGCAATGAAGCCAGAATTTCACGATACCAGGACATAACTACAGCGACGACTAAAGTTTTGCGCTATTTTAGCGCTGCACTTGTAAAATACCAGCATCAAAACCATTATTTTTAAAATTGTTTTCAAGATAACAGCAATTGCTTAACAGCAAAAAAGGCTACTGCCCCCATACACAGGCAGTACAGCATCATCCAGCGAGCATAAATGCATTTACGGCAAGCCTTCATACTAACTATCCCTATCATCAAACCAATTAAGGTAAAGTCAGTATAGCAGGCTCGTTATAAACGCTAGTTAATGGTTTTGTTGCGAGAAAAGCTGGGAAGGCCTGTCCAGCTCTCCCAATGCATCCACACGGCGAAGGCTTTACCCACGATATTTTTATCTGGCACAAAGCCCCAGAAGCGACTGTCGCCGCTGTTATCACGATTATCCCCCATCATGAAATAGTGGCCTTGTGGCACTATCCACTCACCATCACCACGACTGGGAATGCCGTTATACTGCTGAATGGGATAGTCATGCTCCTGATACACACTTACCTTGGGCGCATTACTGGGGTAACGGCCAATCAGCTTCTCATCTACTAACGTGCCATTAATGGTCAAACGTTTATTGCGGTACTGGATATGATCCCCTGGAAGGCCAACCACTCGCTTAATGAAATACCTTGGATCATGAGGCGGAATAAATACCATCACATCCCCACGCTCAGGGTCACTCATTTCAATGACTTTAGTGCCCAGTACCGGCAAACGAAAGCCATATGAGAATTTATTAACCAGAATAAAGTCACCTTTAATCAGGGTGGGCTCCATGGAACCCGATGGAATTTGGAACGGCTCCACCAAAAAAGAGCGCAACACCAAAACTAAGGCCAATACAGGAAAGAACCCCTTACTGTTCTCAATTAACCAGGGCTCGCGCTGAGCGCCGTCGATATCATCTTGCGAAGCACCCTGAGACGCCAAACCTTCGCTTACCAACTCACGGCGACCGGCAAAAAACAGCTTATCGGCCAGGCTAATTAAACCGGTCACAAATACCGCAATCACCAGAATTAAAGGGAAATCAATATCCATTGAATACTCTATTGTTATATTTAAATTAATGGAGGCATTCTAGCAAGCTGGCGGGGAATCTCACCCCCATTTCCACCTAAACAAAGAAATTAATGCTGCAGCCCTCGTATGGCTTGCGCCAACTCCACCGCGTAATCATCTGTCATGCCTGCTATGTAATCCACCACACGAAGATACGCCTGATACTTGTCCCAACCAGGCTTAGGCGCATGACGGCCAATCAATTCCAAAATGCGCTGGGACTTATAGCTCACCCCCTCCCCCGATAAAACTTCCGAGGCGGCCGACAGAAAAGCCGCCAATAAGCTTCCAAGAGTGGTATAGGCCCCTATTTCAATGAGGGCTTTTTTAGGGTCCTTAAATATCTTTTGCTTGGCGATAGACTTGGCCCTGGCAATACAATTGGCCACCTCAGGGCTGGCCAGCCTAATTAAATCCCCTTTAAGCGCGCCCGCCAATATGTCTTTTTCATGATCAATGAAAACCTGACTCACCGAGTTCACCATGATTTCTATGGCCTTGCCACGCAGTATGGCCAGCCGCCGCCGAGCTGGGTCCTCACTTGAAGTATCAAAATACGACGCCGGCACATCCTGGCCGATTAAATCCAGCAACAGGCTCTCCACCTCACTGTATTGCAGCAAGTTCATTTCTACACCATCTTCCAGATCTATGATGGCGTAACAAATATCATCGGCCGCCTCCATTAAATACACCAAAGGATGGCGACAATAGCGACCATCCGACAAAGCAATTAACCCCAATTCAGCCGCTATTTGATGTAAATACTCCAACTCTGCCCCGTAGACGCCAAATTTTTCGCCTTTTTCCGGGTCCTGAAAACCACTGTGCCACGGGTATTTTAAGAACGCCCCCAGAGTGGCATAAGTGAGCCTCATACCGCCCTCAAATCGATGGTATTCCAACTGGGTTAATATCCTTAACCCCTGGGCATTACCTTCAAACACCTGAAAATCTCTTATTTGGGAAGAACTTAGACCCTGCAGATATTGAGCATTGTTTGGATCTCGAAACCAGTGACGAATCGCATCCTCGCCAGTATGGCCAAAGGGCGGATTACCTATATCGTGCGCCAAACATGCGGCCTGCACTATGGCCCCCATGTCGGCCGCCGTGATGGACTCGGGCAGCTTGCCCTGCAGCATCTCCCCCACCTGAGCGCCTAAACTGCGCCCCACACAACTCACCTCTAAACTGTGTGTTAGCCGACTGTGAATATGGTCATTCTCGCGCAGTGGGTGCACTTGAGTTTTACGCTCCAAACGCCTAAAGCTGCTGGAAAATACCACGCGATCGTGATCCTTGTGAAAGGGGGTACGGGTACATGTGGCCTCATCGCGCCCCGCCACCCCGAATCGCTTGGCACTCAACAACGTGGACCATTTCATCTGCATAACGCCTATCCCTGCTTTATTGCTGCACTTAAGATCCCCACACTAGCAGACCAAGATAGACTCAGTAACAAATTTGCGCAGATTAACGCCATCTGGCCGAACACATTCGATAACCCATCAAGCTTATCTATACTGAATGAGGATATGGAACATTGAAGAGTCATGTTAAAAAAAATTACCGTCGATCAGCTCAAGCCCGGCATGTATGTGACCAACATCACCGACCAGGGTATTAGCCTGCACGAGCATGAGCGTGAGGGTCGCATTAAAGATCAAAAAACCATTCTCGCCCTGAGCAAACGCGGCGTACGTGAGCTTTACATAGACACAGAGCAAGGTGACGACAGCCCCCACGCGACCCCCATCGAGCAAAGCGAAAAACAGCTCGAGAATAAAATTAAAGACATTGCCACCCAGCAGAAACCAAAAAACAAAGAAGTAAGCTTTGAGCAGGAATTCGAAAAAGCCAGCCAAATGCACCATGAAGCGCTTGATATGGTGAGCCACGCCATGGAGGCCGCTAAAACCGGCAACATAGTGGATTTAGACAACATAGAAAATATGGCCGAAAACTTCATGGACTCGGTAGAACGCAATCAAAACGCCCTGGCCTGCCTGTCACGCATCCGCGACAAAGACAGCTACCTTATGGAGCACAGCGTTAATGTGGCCGTTTTAATGTCTATTTTAGGCAAATACCTGCAGCTGGAACGGGGATATTTACACCAATGTGTTACCGGCGCACTGCTGCACGACATTGGCAAAATCCTAATTCCGGATACCATCTTGCACAAACCTGGAAAACTCACCGAGAATGAGTTTGCCATCATGAAGCGCCACGCCTCTTACAGTAAAAAAATTCTACAGAAAAACCACGGCTTTCCACAGGTATCCATTAATGTGGCCGGACAACACCACGAACGCCTGGATGGCAAAGGCTACCCCGAAGGACTGCAAGGAGAGTCCATCAGTAAAGAAGCACGCTTGGCAGCAGTGGTGGATATTTATGATGCTATTACCGCCGACCGGGTATATCACAAGGGCATGCCCCCTTCCACCGCATTAAAGCGGATGCTGGAATGGTCTGGCCCCCATTTGGATACTCAATATGTGCACGCTTTCATCAAAGCCATAGGGGTTTATCCGGTAGGCTCTTTGGTAGAGCTAAGCAATGGCTTGGCCGGAATCGTGGTGGAGGAGAACCCTGGCAGCATCAAACCCATCATTAAGGTCATGTATAACGTTAAACGAAACATCTACGCCAAAGTCACCACTTTGGACCTAAGCCTTAACACTTGTAGCGAACACATAGTCAGAAGCCTAAATCCGAAAGACTTCGGCATCAAAGTACAGGATTTCATTCTTTAGGCATTATCCAGCTGTCTTTGTAAGTCGTTGTATTTACTTTAAAAAAAACAAAAGAAAGTATTGACCCTCACAGCAATTCTCCCTAATATACGCCCCGCAGTTGAGGCAAGTCCTTAGCAGCAAGTGTTCCTCGATAGCTCAGTTGGTAGAGCAGTAGACTGTTAATCTATTGGTCACTGGTTCGAGTCCAGTTCGAGGAGCCAACCGGAACATAGCGCAGCCTGGTAGCGCATCTGCTTTGGGAGCAGAGGGTCGGGGGTTCGAATCCCTCTGTTCCGACCAACTTTTTTAGTTGGTAAAATGATTTAGTAACGCAAATCATTAGTGATATTCATAACCTGCTAAAGGGTTATCGATTCTGACACCAATCAGAATACGAAAATCTAATAATTTAGTTAACTTTGAATAAAAATAAAGTGCCCAGCACTTTATTAGCCGCTGATCCCCATCAGTAGCAATGTTGTTCCTCGATAGCTCAGTTGGTAGAGCAGTAGACTGTTAATCTATTGGTCACTGGTTCGAGTCCAGTTCGAGGAGCCATTCGGAACATAGCGCAGCCTGGTAGCGCATCTGCTTTGGGAGCAGAGGGTCGGGGGTTCGAATCCCTCTGTTCCGACCAATATTTTTCTCTATATACCCCTCCTTTTTAAAACCCAGTTTAAAGTACACTATAAACCCCTATATATTCACATCCCTTTCAAGCGTAAAAACCCGAACATCAGCCCAACTCTAAAGCACCAACCCCTCTTCACCGTAGATACAAACCCAAAATATATCCGCTCTTTATTTAGGCACAAAAAAGCCCGACCTTAGCCGGGCTATTTATTGAAACTAACTAGCCTATGATTTTTCGATAGCTAGCAATTCAACTTCAAATACCAATGCCGAGTTGGCTGGAATTTTAGGACTAGGGCTTTGCGCACCATAGGCCAAATCAGCTGGAATATGTAAACGCCACTTATCACCCACTTTCATCAACTGCAGCGCTTCAGTCCATCCAGAGATAACACGATTTACAGGAAACTTAGCAGGAGTGCCGCGCTCAACCGAGCTATCAAATACAGTGCCATCGATTAGTGTGCCGTGATAATGCACCTCAACAGTATCAGTAGCAGCCGGGGAATCCCCCTCACCTGCGCTTATTACTTCATACTGAAGGCCACTCTCGGTAGATTTAACACCTTCTTTTTTAGCGTTTTCAGTCAGGTAATCAGCACCCACTTGCACCGCACCTTCAGCTTCAAGCTTTTGCTTTTCCATTTGCTCTTCACGTACCGCAGCAAACGCTTCACGAATCACATCTTCTTCAAGCTGTGCTGGCTTGTCGTTTAATACATCCTTCAAACCTGCCAACATGGCCTCATTATTAATTTCAATTGGCTGACCTTTTACGCTGCGCGCCATGCTCATGCCAATGCCATAGCTCATTTTATCAACATTAGTTTCAAGGGCCACTTGCTTCTCGCCATTACAACCTGCCAATAAAGCAGCTGACACTAGGGCGACCATAGGTAATTTACGCATTTTCTAAACTCTTTTATTGTTAATTTATTAACTCATACAATAAAGACGCCAAAGACAATAAATAGTTGCCTAAAGCGCCTCTAAAATTTTCAAACCTGTAATTCAACAGGCGAAATCAAATTTACAGGTGCAGACTTAAACCCAAGTACGGACCATCAATGGTCGCCTTAGCAGACAAATCACCAAAATCATCTTCGTCCAGGTCAAGATCAAAACTACGGTAACCAGCAGAAATACCCACATCCAATAACGGAATCAATGGTAATACATATGTCATATTAAGATCATAATCACTAACACTGGTACTACCTACCGAGATAACGTTAATGTCACCACCAAAAGATAGTCCGGTTAATGGAATATCGATACCTGCTTTTAAGTAACCCATTGGGATAACAAAATCCAAGTCAGCCGAGGCTGTAGAGCCATCCAGCTGTGCAACAGAAGAAACCTCACCATCAAACTGACGCAAGGTCAGACCAAAATCGAAGGTAACGATTGGAAGCGGTAAACCCCAATATAAAGTGTAATCCGTATGAGACAGATCCAAGACACTGTCTACTGCACCCGTTACAGTCTTACCATCAATAGTCAAACCGGTTGATAGAGACCCAGTACCATCTGTAGACAAGTTAGAGCTTTTCAACTTAACATTTGGAATCATTGGGATAGGATGCTCAAACGCAAAGTAAGTTACGTTTTGACCACCTGCATCCAGTTTTAAATCATCTTCTAAGTCAGCAGTACCACTAACATCACCAGAAACAGATTGATCCCAATAATAAGCACCCGCATAAAAATCCACCAATGGCAAAGCACTGGCAGCTTGAGGTAATAAGGCAGCCAGAGCTGCTGCGGTCAGGATTTTTTTCATTTTTATCTTCCTAAAGGAACTTTTTTATCGTGATACGTAC
>Ga0209184_1001380_pt1 | contig 16331 bp, 13 predicted proteins | sample EN8Hudsemesocosm_2_FD_184627 | JGI IMG/M metagenome (GOLD analysis project Ga0209184, IMG submission 184627) | Methane-oxidizing microbial communities from mesocosms in the Hudson Canyon - EN8C Hudson Canyon (SPAdes) (version 2) | ecosystem: Environmental > Aquatic > Marine > Cold seeps | place... | reverse complement strand
AAATTCTGATGGAGGCATGCCACTCCAGCGTTTGAAAGAGCGCCCAAATGATGCCGCACAAGAAAAACCCATAGCGTAAGCGACTTCACTCACCGTATATTTATTCGACCGGAGTATGTGTCTTGCCCGTTGATAGCGGATACCGTCAAAAATTTCTTGAAAAGAACCACCCTCATGTTTTAATTTTCGTTTTAGGGTACTTGGACTCGTCCCTAAAGCATCGGCAGTTTCTTCTAGTGTTGGCCACTGAACCCATTCTTTTTCTGATTTCAAATAATCGCTGACTTTACGACTATGGCATTTTTGATTCAGATTTGCCTGAAAAATTGCATCTACCTGTTTAAGAAGGTGGTGGTAAAGCCCTTTGTTGGGCGCGTTAGTAGGTGTCAGTAATGCTTCTTGTAGGGAGATCATCCGATTTTCTGTTTGTTCAAATACCACGTCACATTCGAAAATACGCTTATATTCTTCAAGTGTCGTGAGAGGTGCGTGACAAAATTCAATTCGAACGGGGTGAACCTTATCGCTATCTTTTCGTGCAACAATCTGTTTGCCCATTTGTACCATTGAAGCAAAATGAAACTCAACAATTTGAGGTGCTGCTACATGTGGCAGTAGAAATTCCAAGGTGTAAATTGTGATCTCTTGTTTGGTCGTTAATGTGTTTTCAAAAGCTTCATTTAACAGGTAACTATATTGGTTGGTGAGACGGATCGCGTTATAGACATGGTCACAGTTCATTAAAACGTGGGCGAAAATTCCATAGCTTGATAAATGACAGTTGACCCCTGCATGTAAACCAAAGGCTTTATCTGAAGTTAGTTCTGCAGCTTGATGCCAAAAGTCTAGGATCTTACCAAGTGGAAGCTTTTTGTTGTCTGGAACTTGGCTGTTAGAAGGTAGTGAGAAAACATGTTGTAACTCAGTTAAATTGACATTATTTGCTACTGCAAATTGACTAGCAATTTTAATATATTGAATGGAAGCTTTGTAGTCGTAACTCATGATTTTACTTAGTTCAATTTTTATTTTTGTTGTCATTAGAGCTTAGCACGAAAGAAGGCTGATTTATGAGAAGTTATCGGAACCAAAAGCACCAGTCGTTGATTCTGTAATATTTTTGTACTTAGTTGATAGTTGAGCCGATATGTAAAATATTTGATCTTTTAGGCTGCGAGGTCGTTGAGTGCACCATGATAGAGTCGTGAAGGTACTCAATGTAATCAAAAAATCTAAGACTAAAAGTAACGATAAACGGTGATGAATTTAGGCTGTATCGTCGCACCATAAAATAAATAAAAAAGGTGAGTTCATGAAATTTAAGTTCTTAACGTCAGCCATTTTGAGCTGCTCCGCACTCGTATCTACAGGAGGGCAAGCAAGCGAGATTCCAGATCCTGTCCATTCACTAGCACAAGGTTGTTACTCCGTTCAGTCGCCACATGATGGTAAGTATATGCGTGCTTACTATAGTGGAGGTCTTATTAATGATGGTCGTAGTTATGACTTTAAGGCAACAGATATTTCGGGGGCGGCCAAGTTTTTTATGAAACCTTCATCTTTAGGTTATTTCAGGCCCTATAACGTAGATGGACGTTATCTCGATACACGTTTTCCAGCGGACATAACCGCAGGAACTGTTTCGGGTAAACATTCTGATTGGCGTGTAGATTCAAAAGCAGTCAATGGTGAAAACCTCTATCGTTTTAACAGCAACTCACTAGACAAATGGTTGCGCCATAACTGGAGCAGTAATGGGATATATTTTATTGACTTGCTTAACCCCTTCTTTTTTACGAGCGAAGAGTGGTTTCGACTAGTGCCTAACAGCGGTTGTACTCCCGCACCTGAAATTGAAACCAATGTTGCAGGCAATACTGATGCTTTAAAAGGTAATGTTAACGAGCCTGTTCGTGGTTTCATTGATCCACATACACACATCACCTCCTATGAATTTATGGGCGGAAAGTTCATGCATGGCAAGCCATTTCATCCTTATGGTGTTGAAAGTGCGCTAGGTGATAGTAAATATGTCCATGGCGACTGGGGCGCGTTAGATATTATCGGTAACCTGCAAGCCTATGGTGATGTGAATTACCGATACGATACCCGTGGCTATCCTGAATTCCCTCACTGGCCAAACTATAAGCAGATGAGTCATATGGGGTATTACTATAAATGGATGGAGCGTGCCTACCTTGGCGGGCAGCGAATGATTGTGACACATATCGTCGAAAATGAGGTGCTTTGTTCTATACAGTCAACCGTTAACCCTGCGAGTTGGATTAATCCAAATAGCTGTAATACGATGGATAGTATTCGCTTGCAGATTCAACGTTTGAACGAAATGCAGCGTTATATCGATGCTCAAGGTGGCGGTATAGGCAAAGGTTTCTTCCGTATCGTGACGTCACCAGAACAGGCTAGACAGGTGATTGCTGATGGTAAGTTAGCTGTGCTAATCGGTGTCGAAGCCTCTGAAACTTTTAATTGTGGTGAAAAAGACAGCTGTAATCAAAATGATGTCGAGCGACAGCTAAATGAGTTGTATGACCTTGGTGTACGTGTTTTATATCCTGTCCATAAATTTGATAATAAGTTAGGCGGTTCTGTTGTCGAAGATGGCTTGATGAATGCCGGAGAGTGGATAAGCTCGGGTCATTTCTTCGAGACTCAAGAGTGTGATGCGCATACTCATGGTCCTGCCATGACATCCGGCTTTCCTCTTATAGGAAGTGTGCCGGTGCTTGGTGACGTGATTAATGCGATTATTCCTGAAACGCCAACTTATGAGCAAGGCATTGAGCATTGTAATCAGCGTGGTTTATCGGATCTGGGGTCTTACTTAGTTAATCGTATGATTGATAAGAGAATGCTGATTGAAATGGATCACATGAGTGACAAAACCGCGTCGACTGTGCTCGATATTACTGAAGCGCGGAATTATAGCGGTGTTATTTCCTCTCATAGCTGGATGCCTTCGAGTAAAAGCGGAGCCTTGCATAACAACCTGAAACGTGTGATTCAAGCGGGTGGCTTTGTGACGCCTTATAACGGCGATGCGCATTCAATTTCAAATACTATTTCACGATATTTAGATGAAGTTGAAACAACAAGCTATCTTGCTGGTGTCGGTTTTGCTACAGATATGAGCGGTTTGGGGAATCAACCCGGGCCTCGTAGTGATGCGACATCAAACTCTTTGGACTATCCATTTACCACCGAGTTCGGTCTGGTGATGAATAAGCAGCAATCGGGTAATCGAACCTACGATTTAAATAATGATGGTATGGCTCATTACGGTATGGTGGCTGACCACTTGCAAGATATTCGTGAGCAGGCGCCTAATCGAGTTTATGATGCGGTAATGAACTCTGCCGAAGCTTATTTACAAATGTGGGAGCGTTCTGAAGCAAATACAAGTTACGTTGGCCCAGCAAGTTATCAAGAGCTTAGGGATAAGCGAGCAGGTCTTTGTATGAATCTATGGGGGGGCTCTGCTTATAATGGTGCAGATGTTCGTTTATATAACTGCTCATCAGCAGATAATGAAAAATGGTTCTATGAAACTTCTACAGGCCTTATTCGTAGTCAACTTGATCCAAACTACTGCTTGGATATGGCGGGTGGAAATGTATCAAATGGTGGTAATGTACAAGTTTGGTCTTGTATTGAGGGTCACCAGAATATGACATGGGACATTATTGGCGATACGATTCGACCGCGTGTGAACCATAATTATGCCATTGATGCCTATGGCACCAGTTCTGGCGATAATATTGGCTTATGGTCTGTTCATGGTGGTAGTAATCAATCTTGGACAATTAGTCAGTAAGTAAATAGCAATTACTGGAGCGTTCATTTAAGGCCGGCATCATGTCGGCCTTTTTATGCTTTGAAAACTGCAAAACTCTTAGATAGGGGTGAAATCTAGAGCTGTATGCAGAAGGGTTTGGTGTTGAGATTCGCGCTAGGGTATTTATGACTAATCATGTTCGAATATGAGTTGTCCTATAAAACCTCCCAGAAAAACTGTGAAGTAGGTCTGAACTCTAGGCTAAATATCATTCTTTTTACTTGCAGAACACCAAAAGCGAGCTTTTTCTTTAAAAAGTACGCATTTCGCCTCACCGCTTGAGTCACATTTGAGCAATAGTTTGTTCAGCCCAAACTGACGCCTAGGCCTGTCAATGGCGTCGATATGTGGCCAAACAATAATATAAAGCAGTAATAAGGATAATAACCATGCGAAATCTTTTTAAAAAATCAGCTCTCAAAACAGCAGTAAGCTTCTTAGGGGCAGCAATGCTCTCCACAAGTGCAAGTGCTTTCGATAATATCTATTTTTTTGGTGATAGCTTGTCTGATACCGGCAACGTAAACCTTCTTTATGGTGGTCAGGCAGCAGACCGCTTCACAAACGGTGACATCGTGGCAGCTGATGTGGTTGCCGCACACTACGGTGTTCCAATTGGCCCTTCTGGCCACTTGATTGGTCAGGCGCTTGGTAACGACTACGCTGTCGGTGGCGCTAGAGCGATTGACGATGACGGCGATGAAGCAACGCCAGATGGTAATCTGCCAACACAAATCAATGCTTACCTGGCATTGAATGGCTTTCAATCAGACCCTTCAGCGCTCTATATGATCGTGATTGGGGGGAATGACTTATTTACTGCTCAAGGTATTCGTGCGACGTATCACAAAACCTCGCCCGGTGCAGAAAGGCAGGCTATTCGTAAAGCGTCGAAGGAGCGTGTAGACATTGCTGTTGACGGTGTTGTTGCTCAGGTCATGAAGTTAATTGGAACGGGTGCACGAAACATCCTGATCGGGAATGCTCCAGATATCGGTGCGGTTCCTAATACCGATTATCTTGTTGCTGGCTTGCTTGCAGACTCTGAAAGTGCACCGGAAGAACGTCGGGCATTGAAGATGTATGACCTATCTACCGCGTTAACTGCCCGCTATAACCGAAAACTGAGTCGAGCCATTGGCGACATCGAAGCGGCAACGGGTATTGATATTCTTGAGTGGGATATGGCTGGCTTCCTGGCTGGTCAAATCGAAGATGCTGAAGAACTTGGATACACTAACACTGAAGATGCTTGTGCACCGGTTCCTCAAGGCTTGCCTTGCGAAGGATATGTGTTTGCAGATGCAGTACACCCAACCAGTGCGGTTCACACACTTGCAGGTCAAGATGTACTTAAAGTGTTAGGTGAATAATTATTTTAAGTTTTAAGTTTTAAGTTTTAAGTTTTAAGTTTTAAGTAAGTGACTCCATTGTGGCCTTCCTCAAGATTGGGGAAGGCTTTTTTTGGTAACTAAAGCCCTGTTGTTGTTCTCGTGTAAACGTTATATATCCGTCAAAAGCTAGGTTTTTGTTTGGCTGTCTGATATTCATCTTCTAGTTGTGATACTAATGTAGACATTGACTGAATGTCATGAATACCAGAAATACCATGACCTGCACTCCAAAGATCTTTCCATGCATTGGTGTCACCCAAGTCAAGGTCAACCTTTGATTTTCCTTCGAATGTGCTCAGGTCAATGCCTGCGCTTTCAATCGAAGGTTTTAAGTAATTGCAATTTACCCCTGTGAAGGTGTCAGTATAGATTAGGTCATTGATTTCTGAATCGACTAACATTGCTTTGTACTCAGGGTCTACTTCGGCTTCTTCTGTTGCAATGAAGCGGGTGCCCATATAAGAAAAATCAGCCCCTAATATCTCGGCAGCACGAATACCGTAACCATCATTGATAGCGCCGGCTAAGGCCAAGGGGCCGTCCCAAAATTCTCTAATTTGTCTGACCAAAGCAAAGGGGTTGGTGGTGCCGCCATGACCACCTGCACCCGCGGTGACGATGATGATGCCGTCCACACCCGCGGCAATTGCTTTTTTTGCATGTTCTGCGTAGATGACGTCATGAAAAACAAGCCCACCCCAGTCATGAACTTCTTTAACAACTTCGGCGGGGTTACCTTGGCTTGTAATTACCAGTGGTACTTTGTGTTTTTTGACTAGCTCTCTATCTGCTTGTAGGCGTGAGTTGGATGGGTGAACGACTTGATTGACTGCAAAAGGTGCGACAGGTTTATCTGGGTTCGCTGCTGAAAATTCTTTTAGCTCTTGTGTGATTTGTTCGAGCCATTGGTCGAGCATCGCTTGTGGCCGAGTGTTGAGAGCAGGGAACGAGCCTACGATGCCATTCTTACAGGCACTGATAACAAGCCTGGGGCTCGATACTAAAAACATTGGAGCGCAAATAACGGGTAGTCTTAGGCGGTTCTTGAACAAGTTTGGAATTGGCATTTTTTGTTTCTCTAATCAGTTTTGAATTATCTTCGTTTGGGAAGAATTCCCATGTATTTGGCAATAATTCCAAGCATCATTTCATCACTTCCGCCGGCAATAGAGAGAATGCGTGTGTCGCGAAAAGCTCTTGATGCGGGGTTGTCCCACATAAAGCCCATGCCGCCCCAGTATTGTAAGCAGGCATCTGTTAACTCTCGCCATAAACGGCCGGTTTTTAATTTTGCCATCGAAGCCAGCTTTGTTGCGTCTTCACCATTTACATGAAGTTGACATGCCTGCCATGTTAGTGAACGAAGGGCTTCGACTTCAGTTTGAAGTTCAGCCATTCTAAAATGAACAACTTGATTATTTAAAATGGGTTGACCAAAGGTTTCCCTTTCCCTGCACCAGTCAATCGTGTCGCTAATGATACGTTCCATGCCTTTTAAAGCACTTGCAGCGGCATACATTCGTTCTTCTTGAAATTGCAACATCTGGATGGCAAAACCTTGGTTTTCATCCCCTATTCGGTAACGTTTAGGAACGCGTACATCGTCAAAGAAAATTTGCCCGGTGTCACTGGCGCGCATGCCCATTTTGTCTAATGGTGCTGACACAGAAACCCCTTGTGAATTGAGCGGTACAATAATGAGTGATTTATTAGCATGGACGGGACCATCACCGGTATTAGCTAATAAACAAACAAAATCACCTTGGGTTGCATTGGTAATCCACATCTTACTGCCGTTGATGATGTAATCATCACCATCACTTTTTGCGGTGGTTTTGAGTCCTGCAACGTCAGAGCCTGCACCCGATTCACTCACGCCTATACAGGCAACCATTTCGCCTGCTATAGCGGGAGCCAAAAACTCGCGTTTAAGTTCATCACTGCCAAAGCGTGCCAGTGCGGGTGTGGCCATGTCAGTTTGTACGCCTATTGCCATGGGGATTGACCCGCCATAAGCACGACCAATTTCCTCAGCAAAAACCAGATTGTAACTGTAATCCAAACCAGTGCCGCCATATTCTTCAGGTTTGTGTATGCCTAATAAACCCAAGTCTCCCATTTTTTTGAATAAATCATGTAAAGGGGCTTTGCCTGCTTGCTCCCATTCATTTACATAAGGGTCCATTTCTTGATCAACAAAGTTACGAACGGTTTTTCTTAAAGCGTCATGCTCGGGGGTAAAAATCATAGTGGTCACCTTTTAAAACGAGTTGCGATGAAGTCATGGTAATCGGAAAAGGTGCTGGCCAAAGAAGTGTCTTAGGTCTAATTTATGGTCATTCGGGCCATAATGTCTAATAATGCATTTTATTTCTCGAGTTTTGAGGGTTAAACGATGCCGATTAAACATGTCACATTATATGCCTGCGATAATTCAATGGGTTTAAGTTTGGGATTGACACAAGATGTATTTGCGTTTGCATCCTTACTTCAGAAAAACCTTCTAGGTTGTGTTATTGATATTTCCGTGGTGACGTTAGACGGTGAGGCTATCTCTTCTTTTAGTGGTTTAATGGTGCAGGCGGATTGTGCTTTAGCTGATGTACCTAAAACCGACTTGATTATTTTGCACGGGATATGGGGGGAGATGGATGATTTGTTGAAACAGCAACAACCCTTGTTTGCTAAATTGCGAGAATGGAATAATGCAGGTATTCCTATTATGGCTGCAACAACAGCTTCGTTTTTACTTGCAGAAGCTGGTCTGCTGAATGACCGAATTAGCACGACGCACTGGCATAAGCAAAAAGAATTTGCTCAACGTTATCCGCAGGTTGAGGTAAGACCGGAACGTTTTGTCACTGCGACCGGTGAGCTGTATTGTTCTGCAGGTATGAATGCTGCGATGGAAATTATGGTGCACTTGTTATCCAAGCTCTCTTGTCCTGAAGTAGCTCAAAAAGTTGAGGATACTTTTTTGATTGATTTCAAACGCGGCTATTCGAGTGATTTTATTTCTATCGGCCAACAAACCTATCATCAGGATGATGCTATTTTAGCTGTTCAACAATGGTTGGAAATTCATTTTTCAGAAGCCTTAGTGCTTGATCAATTGGCGGTACGTGCATTGATGAGTTTACGAACATTTAAACGTCGTTTTAAAGAGGCGACAGGTGTGACGCCACTGAATTATATCCAACAATTGCGCATAGAACAGGGTAGGGAGTTGTTGAAGCACAGTAATAAAACTATTGCTGAAATATCATGGCGAGTGGGCTATGAAGACCCCGGTCACTTTAACCGCTTGTTTAAAAGAGAATACGGACAAAGCCCAGCTCAATGGCGAAAGCAAAAAATGAAGTAAGCTGATGTTATGTATTAGTTGGGCAGGATTGACCAGTTCAGAAACTTGTATTGAACGCCTGAATCTTTCTGTTGCTCCTTTGGTAGGGCTCTAGTTTGCTAGACTTTTCTAGTTATATTGTGGCTAATAATCAACGTATAGGTTGGTTGAAGTATCTTCTAGAATGAAGATATTACGATCAAAAATGTACTGATGACGAGCATGATTACGTGATCAATCTGTTGGAATTAATCAGGGAGGGTATTCAATTGTTATGATTGAAACTGCAAGCCCGCATGAATAGTGGATCAAACCGCAGACAAGAAAAAACCCGAACATCTTTCAATGATCGGGTTCTTCGAATAATGGTGCCCGGTCTCGGAATCGAACCAAGGACACGAGGATTTTCAATCCTCTGCTCTACCGACTGAGCTAACCGGGCATATCTAATTTTATTCAGTGTTTGACTTCACTGCCAAGAGTTTCTTGGGACTGCTGACTCGGTGTGTCTGCAATCGGGGCGTATTAAACCTGTTTCGAATAAATGAGTCAAGGGCTTAGGCCGATATTTTTAGAGTTTATTGGATATGTCTTTTTAAAGTTAAGTTGTTTGTTTACTTAATTTTATTTTGGTGGTGCTACATAACCTTCTGCATGTTCAAAGTCTTCATTATGTAAGAATTTTTCCATCTGTTCTTTTAAGAATGTTCGGGCGGTTGGGTCCATCATATTTAATTGTTTTTCGTTGATGAGCATCGTTTGTTGGGCTTGCCACTCTTTCCATGCCTGTTCTGATACGTGGTCATAAATATCTTGTCCGATTGCGCCCGGCATCGGTAAGAAATCAAGTGCTTTGAGCTCTTTTTGGTATTTTCTACAGACGACAGTTCTACTCATTATGATGTTCTCGTTTTGGGGCTTTCAATTTTATTTAGCTTGTTGCTAAGTCTATATCAATATGGCCGCAGCGTTTTAGAAATTTTGATATAGGGGTGGGAATGCCTAGTTGTTTGAGTTGGTCTTTTGTTACCCACTTAAATCGGTCGTTATCGTTAACTATATTTTGTCTCTTGGGTGTTTGTAAAAGAACCGGCTGTAGCTCTAATTTGAAGTGGCTAAATGTATGTTTAAATGGTTTTTCTTCGATTTGTGTGCTGAGCGTACAGTCAAAGTGTGCTGAATAGTGTTGAATAATATCATCTAAAGGTTTGTCTGTTTCGAATTCAGGCAAGCTGTAAAGACCACCCCAGATCCCTGTTGGTGGGCGTTTTTCCAGTAATATATGTTGGTCGTCAGACTCAACTAGAATAATTCGTGTATGCCTTAAAGGGATTACTTTTTTGGGTTTTGATTTTGGCAAGCTTGTTTGAATGTCTGACTGGAATGCCTGACAGTTTTTGTTCATAGGGCAGCGATCGCAGTCTGGCTTGCTGCGAGTGCACAATGTTGCACCGAGATCCATGATCGCTTGAGTGTAATCATCAACGCGTGAATTAGGTGTTAATTGTTCTGCTATTTCCCATAACTTATTTTCTGTTGATCTTTCGCCGGGCCAGCTCGTGATGGCTTGGATGCGACACAGTACACGTTTAACGTTACCGTCTAAAATTGTAGCTCGCTCTTTGAAAGCAATGCTTAAAATTGCACCGGCGGTTGACCTGCCAATGCCGGGAAGTTCAATAATACTTTCTAAAGTGTTTGGAAAACTGCCTTGGAGTGTGGATTGAATGATTTTGGCTGTTTTATGTAAGTTCCGTGCGCGAGCATAGTAGCCAAGCCCGGCCCAAAGTTCTAATACGTTATCTTCATCAGCAAGGGCGAGAGACTCAAGTGTTGGGAACCTTGCCATGAAGCGTTGGTAGTATTCAATCACGCTACTAACCTGAGTTTGTTGTAGCATGATTTCTGACACCCAAACTCGATAGGGTGTTTTGTTTTCTTGCCAGGGTAGATCTTTTCTTCCGAATCGGTCAAACCAGTTAAGTAGTTGATCTGAAAAAATAAAATTATTATCGGTCATGGCTTAAAATAAGCCTTTAAAAAGTTTTTTGATGTCTTTCTTGATTTTAGTGTCTTTGCCTAAATGTTTATCTAAGGCGCGGTCAATTTCTTTGTTTGCTTTTCGTTTGCCTTCTTTTACTGCCGCGCGTTTTATTTCTTTTCCTAATCTGGTTTTATCTAGACCGCATAGTTCAGCTGGTGGGGTGTCTATACTTCCTTTGCAACGCACTGGAATGCTGATGTCTTTGAATTTATCGTTAACGCGGCAGGCTTGCTCACCTAGATCACCGACTACATAAAGACCTGCGCGGAAATCAACCTGTTCTGTTGGCGAGTCTATTTTTCCTGTGCCTGAGAGTTTTATGCCTGAGCTGATGATCGTCAGCTTGCTTTCAACTTTTTGCTGTTTAAGGGTTGCTATAGTTGAAAGTTGAGTAAAGGGGGTTTCTTGGGGCCATTGTGTTGTGTCTACTTTGTTGCCATTAAGCATAGCTAAGCCTTGGCAGGCCATGGCGTTGAGGCTAATGTTTTTGATCGTGCCATTTTTAACTTCAACCTTATTGTCAGCCGTAGCATTCTGGGTGAGTTGCGCGATTGTATTACCGGTAGAGGATTGCTTTGCCTCTAAATTTAGTGTGCCCGTTGGAATGTAGTCAAACGTACTAAAAATTCCAGCAATGGGTTCAAGTTCAACAGCTTGAATGCTTTGGCGGCCAGTCCAAAGTGGTGTGTCTGAGCGAGCATCAATGCTTGTTTGTATATCATAATTCCCTTGGTAAAACTCACCGGTAAACTGTTCTAGTTCTAGCAGGCCATCTTTGGCAGTGATGTGCGTCTTTATTTGGCTGGTTTCTAGCTGTTTGACCAGTAACAAATCTTGTTCAATTTGAATATCAAGATTAAGTGCCCGAATTGTTTCTAAAGGCAATAATGCTGTTTCAATCTTTGCTTGCTTTGCGGTTTCATTATTTGCTGGTGGTGTAGGAGCTGCTTCTGACACGGGCGGTAAATAATCATCAAGGTTTATTTTGTTGCCTTTAAGCTTGAGCCTTACGGCTTGGCCAAGAGTAGAAAACCCAAATCTACCTAACCATTGGCTCTCATCTAATTGAATATTCAGTTTTGATATGTCGAATTGCTCTTGGGCCTTATTAAAGGTAGCGTTGAGTGAGACTTTATTAAGTGCCTGAGCGTTTTTCATTTCAGGTAGTGCAATGCCTAAATGTGTGAGCAGTTGTTTGAGGGAAAATGCTGCAAGAGAAATCTGGCCTTTAGCAGAGGGTTGGTTTGAGTAATTTTCAATTTTGACTTGGCCGTCTAATATGGCGTTCTCAAAGCCTAGGTTAAGTTTGGTTATGTCGATGGTTTCTGTTTTGGTGTTTGCTTTAATATTGGCTTTTAAGTGGGCATTGCTGGTGTTTTTGCCGAGTAGCATACTGTTAATTTGGTACTTGCTTTCGAAGTTTTGTATTTTGAATGAACTTAGATCTTGAGATGCAAATAGGGAACCTGAAAGTTGAGTATTTAGTTTTAGTTCAGGTTGTTTGTTTTCTAGGTCAAATTGAAGTGTTAATGGGACGTTTTGTTCTAAGGCAATATTTGAAATTGCGAGTTGAATATTCTCAAGCGTAATATCAATGGCATCTTTTTCAGAGAAAAAATGTAGTTTTGAATTGTGAATAGAAAATGATTCAACCAGAAAATCGATGGGTTTATTTGTATTGTCGTTTTGCTTAGGTACTTCTATTGGGCTTGGATTAAGTTCTGCTTCGGGGGTTACTGAGTCATCGGCTGGTAAAATATTGGTCCAATTAGCTGCGTTGTCTTTTGTTTGAATTAACTCAAGTTCCAACCCATCGATATTAATATTTTGAACCTTGGGTGACAGTTTGAATAGTGAGAGCAGGTCAACTTCAGCAATGATTTGGTTGGCTGAGGCAAATAATTCCTGATTTTGATCCAGCACCTCCAGTTGATTAATTTTAATGCCGAGAGGCACCAGTGACCAAGCAAGCTCACCTTTAATGTTCAAATAAACACCTGCTTTCTCTTTTGCTTGTGACTCAATAGTTGGCTTGAATTCATTGGCGTCGTTGACAGTAAAATAAATCGTTATAGCCGCGATGATTAAAAGGAAAAAACACAGGGAGCCGAGTGCGGTATATTTGAAGAATTTGAGCATGGAAGGTGTCCTTTTTATATGAAGGAAAAGTATATCAGAGCATAGGGGAGTGCGGGGTTAATCCTTTCATGGATTTTTAGTGTTGAACTGTTTAGAATTCCACCTCATATCGTTTTAGAAACAAATGGAATGACACAATAATAGAGAGAATAAACTATGACAGTTAAAGTAGATATTGAACTAGACCGTGATTTTACTGTACCTGCAGATGCAGCCACTGTTTTTGCATTGCTTTCTGATGTACAAAAATCAGGTGCTCATTTTCCAAAAGTCGATACGCTGAGTGATATGGGCGATAATGTTTTTAAGTGGGAAATGGAAAAAATAGGTTTGGGTGGAAACTCAATCCAAACTATTTATGCTTGTGAATATATTTCTGATGAAGCTGCCGGAACAGTGACTTGGGAGCCGGTCAAAGAAATTGGTAATAGTGCTGTTACGGGAGCCTGGACGATTTCTGAAGCTGATGGTGGCACTCTGGTAGAGTTTACAACTGCTGCTAAATTAACCTTACCATTGCCCGGTTTATTGAAAATGGCGATTAGTCCTGTTGTTAAACATGAGTTTGCAGCCATGGTTGATGAATATATGGAAAACCTTCAAGGTACGTTATCAGCTTAGTTGTTTTAAAGATAAATCCTTTAAACGCTAGTCGATTAAAATTGAGTTATTTGGAGTCATAAATGACGGATAGAAAAGCCCAAGTTGAACGAGATACACTGGAAACCCAGATTAAAGTATCTATTAACTTAGATGGTACAGGCAAAGCCAAGTTTGATATTGGTATACCTTTTTTAGAGCACATGTTAGATCAAATTTGTCGCCATGGCTTAATTGATATTGACGCTCATGCCAAAGGTGATTTGCATATTGATGACCATCATACTGTTGAAGACTTGGGGATTACCTTAGGCCAGGCATTTGCAAAAGCGATTGGTGATAAAAAAGGTATTCGTCGTTATGGCCATGCTTATGTGCCTTTGGATGAAGCATTATCCCGGGTCGTAATCGACTTTTCAGGGCGTCCTGGCCTTGAGATGGATATTCCTTTTGTGAAAGGTAGTGTCGGTCGTTTTGATTGTGATCTGTTTTATGAGTTTTTCCAAGGGTTTGTGAACCATGCGATGGTGTCACTGCATATCGATAACTTAAAGGGGAAAAATGCGCATCATCAAATTGAAACCGTTTTCAAAGCATTTGGTAGAGCTTTACGCATGGCCGTTGAGCTAGATGAACGCATGGCGGGAATGATGCCTTCAACGAAAGGTACGTTGTAAAAATACAGCATACTACCTTCCAGAAATTAAACTATAACTGACCTGCTTAGGGTCAGTTATTATTTGTGAGTACTGAAAATGAATTCTATTGCCATCATTGATTATGGAATGGGCAACTTACACTCCGTCTCTAAGGCAATTGAACATGTAGCACCTGATGCGCATGTCCTTGTAACCTCAGATGCGGAAAAAATTCGTGAAGCGGATCGAGTGATTCTTCCCGGTGTTGGAGCAATTCGAGACTGTATGCATGAAATTCATCGCTTGGGTTTTGATGCTTTGGTAAAAGAAGTTTCAAAAGATCGTCCTTTGCTGGGAATCTGTGTGGGTATGCAGGCTTTGCTTGAGCATAGTGAAGAAAATGATGGCGTCGATTGCATCGGTTTGTTTTCAGGCAATGTTAAATATTTCGGTGAATCACTTTATGAAGCTGACGTGCGCTTAAAAGTGCCTCACATGGGGTGGAATCAGGTTCAACAAAATATTGAACATCCGCTTTGGCACGATATTGAAGATCAGTCTCGTTTTTACTTTGTTCACAGCTACTATGTGCCTGCGAGTATTAAGTATGTGGTTGGTCAAACGCAGTATGGAAAAATGCTTGCGGCAGCGATTGCGCATGAATCTACTTTTGCAGTGCAGTTTCACCCCGAAAAAAGCCAGCATTCAGGGCTTCAATTACTAAAGAATTTCGCGAACTGGTCCGGAAAGTAAGATGTTAGTCATTCCATCGATTAACCTGAAAGATGGTAAATGTGTTCGGCTTAGACAAGGTCGGATGGACGATGTTTCTGTCTTTTCGGATGACCCTGTTGATGTTGCAGGACGTTGGTTTGATGCAGGTGTTCGGCGTCTTCATGTGGTTGATTTGGATGGTGCTTGCCAAGGAAAACCTGTTAATGGTGATATCGTACAGCAAATATCTCAGCGTTTTCCGAACTTACCTGTTCAGGTTGGTGGTGGTATTCGTAGTCTGGATACGATCGAAGCTTACCTGAAAGCAGGGGTAAACTACGTCATTATTGGTACCAAGGCTGTTATAGATCCAGAGTTTGTCTCTGAAGCTTGTAATGAATTTGGTGGTAGTATCATGGTCGCCCTTGATGCCATGAACGGTAAGGTTGCATCAGAGGGCTGGAGCAAAGTTTCTGATATTGATGTTATCGCGTTAGCGAAACGTTTTAATGACGATGGCGTCTCTGCCATTGTATATACGGATATTGCTCGTGACGGTATGATGCAGGGGCTTAATGTTAATGGAACTGTACGCCTTGCTCAGGCATGTTCAATTCCTGTTATCACAGCGGGAGGAATAGCCAATATGGAAGATGTTCGAACATTGAAAGATCAGGTATTTCCTGGAATTTTGGGTGCAATCACCGGCAGGGCTGTTTATGAAGGAACACTTGATATTTCTGAAGCTCAACGGTATTGCGATCGATAGTTTCAAGTTTTTACTTAGGCAAAGTTTTAATATTTAGTACAAAATTGAGGTTAGTTGAATGGGTTTAGCAAAGCGAATTATCCCTTGTTTAGATGTTGAAAACGGCCGTGTCGTGAAGGGCGTTCAGTTTTTGGATATCCGTGATGCGGGTGACCCTGTTGAAGTTGCAAAACAATATGATGAGCAAGGTGCTGATGAAATTACCTTTCTTGATATTACTGCTAGTCATGAGGGGCGCGATACAACGGTCCATACTGTTGAAAAAATGGCGAGTGAAGTGTTTATACCATTAACGGTGGGCGGGGGGATTCGAAAAATAGAAGATATCCGTAACATGCTTAATGCAGGTGCCGATAAAGTGGGTATTAATACCGCAGCCGTTTTTAACCCTGACTTTGTGGGTGAGGCCGCAGCACGTTTTGGTAGCCAATGTATTGTGGTAGCCATTGATGCTAAAAAAGTGAGCTTGCCTGGAGAGGCGGCGCGTTGGGAAATTTTTACTCATGGCGGGCGTAAACCTACAGGGCTTGATGCGGTTGAGTGGGCAAAAAAAATGGCTGCTTACGGGGCGGGTGAAATACTGCTGACCAGTATGGATCAAGATGGCATGAAGAATGGGTTTGACTTGGGGGTGACGCGTGCGATTACCGACGCAATTTCGATTCCTGTCATTGCATCGGGTGGCGTTGGTAATCTTCAGCACCTGGCTGATGGTGTTACGGGTGGTGGTGCAGATGCTGTGCTAGCAGCCAGTATATTCCATTTTGGTGAGTATACTGTTCAGGAAGCCAAGGCTTTCATGGCAGCACAAGGTATTGAAATGCGTATGTAGCG